>JABUBO010000800.1_pt1 | contig 10384 bp, 8 predicted proteins | sample 7240361 | NCBI WGS metagenome assembly JABUBO01 (sample SAMN07256346, study PRJNA390944) | subsurface metagenome | isolation source: Methane hydrate marine sediment | place: Pacific Ocean: Eastern North Pacific, ODP site
TTTTGGAAGATTCAAGAATGTTGTTACTTCCCTCCAATTGGAAAGAATTATGACAAAATCCGGACCTTCAGAAGGTAAGTTGGTTAGACCCTCCGATAGCAGAAAGCCAGAAAAAATAGGTTTTATCCAATGTGTTGGAACTAGAAATAAAGAGCATAACTACTGCTCTACTGTTTGTTGCATGCATGCTACAAAAGAAGCTATACTAGCTAAAAAGAGAGTTCCAGAAATAGAAGCAAAAATCTTTACTCTTGACATGAGAGCCTATGGTAAAGGTTTTGAGGAATTATATAAAAAAGCAGAAGATACATATCAAGTTAAATATGTTAGGAGTAGACCTTCCTTTATTGAAGAAGATACAAAAACCAAAGATTTAATTGTTACTTATGTAGATGAAGATGGAAAGTTGATAAAAGAAAATTTTGGCATGATTTGTCTTTCAATGGGTTTTGTGCCTCCACAAACAACTAAAAGAGACAGTCAAATATATCAAATAGAATTAAATGAATATGGATTCATAAAAACTACTGAATTTAAACCTTTAAATACAAATAGAGATGGAATTCTTGTATGCGGTTCTTTCTCTGAGCCAAAAGATATTCCGGACTCAATTACTGAAGGAAGTGGAACTGCTGCTTTAGTATCAGCTCTACTGGTAGATCAGAGAGGTAGTCTTATAGAGAAGAAGAGATATCCACCGCGAATGGAGATAGATTATGAAAATCCAAGAATTGGTGTAATCTTATGTCATTGTGGAAATGAGATTTCTAAAGTAGTTAAGATGGCTGAGTTGATGAAATTCACAAGGACAATTCAAAATGTAGTTGTTGTTGAAAATGAATTTTATGCCTGTTCGCCACAGATTGAGAGAAAAATTGAGTATTTGATGACTCAATATAATTTGAACAGGTTAGTTATAGCTGCCTGTTCCCCCAGAACACATGCTCCCTTATTCCAAGAGATTTTAAGAGATATTGGAATAAATCATAATATGGTCGAAGTTGTTAATTTAAGAGAACAATGCAGCTGGGTTCATTATAATTCTCCCTATAAAGCTACTCAAAAAGCTATGAGCTTAATTCAAATGGCAATAGCTAAAGTAAAGAAAGCTAAACCTATTTTAGAAAGCTATGTTGGTATTAATCAAAGAGCACTTGTAATAGGAGGAGGAATAGCAGGAATGGTGGCATCAATAAACTTAGCTGAGCAGGGATATCCTGTGACATTAGTAGAAAAAGAGTCAGAGCTGGGAGGACACTTAAGAAAGATAGTTTTTACCTTATCTGGAGATGACCCTCAAAAACTATTAAAAGACCTTAGAAATAAAATCAGCTCAAATATAAATATAGAAGTTTTACTCAATTCAGAGGTTACAGATTTTAAAGGATATGCTGGTAATTTCCGATCAAAAGTTGTTATAAAAAATCAAGAGGAAAAAGATAAAAAACCTGCGGAGAAAAATGAGACAATAACAATTGTACATGGAGTAACAATTGTTGCCACAGGTGCAGATGAGTATAGAGGAAATGAATATCTATTGAATGAGGACAGTAGAGTAATGACTCAGGTTGATTTTGAACAAAAACTCATTGATAGTTGGGATGAACTGAAAGAGGTAGAGAAATTAGCAATGATACAGTGTGTAGGATGTAGAAATGAAGAAAGGACCTATTGTAGTAGAGTATGCTGCGGTAAAGCGTTAAAAAACGCAATTAAATTTAGGGAAAAAAATCCCGATGCAGATATATTCATTTTTTATAAAGATATAAGAAGTTACGGATTTATAGAACAATATTATACAAAAGCGCGTGAAATGGGTACTATTTTCATCAGGTATGATGATGATAAAAAACCAGAAGTAATAAGATATAGTAAAAAGAAAAAATTGAAAAATGATAAAAAAAGATTAAAAATCAAATTCTTTGATTTCAACCTGAAAAAGAATTTTGAAATAGATGTAGATAAAATCGTCCTATCTACAGCTATTATTCCTCCTGAAGGGAATAAGAAATTAGCGAATATTTTGGATGTTCCCCTAGATGAAAATGGTTTCTTTTTAGAGAAACATCTAAAGGTAAGACCAGTTGATACAAGAAGAGATGGAATTTTTATCTGTGGTTTGGCTCATTCTCCAAAATATTTAAAAGAAACAATAGCTCAGTCTTTAGCTACCGCTTCTCGCGCAAGTACAGTTTTATCTAAAAAAGAAATGGAAGTTGGTATTAAAATTTGTAAAGTAAATGAGGAGAAGTGTATAGGTTGTTTAACTTGCTTAAGAGTTTGTCCTTCTAATATTCCAAAAATAAATGAAGAAGGAATATCTGAAATAAATCCATTTGAATGTATGGGTTGTGGTATCTGTGCATCTGCATGTCCAGCTGGTGCTATAGAAGTAATTCATCTGCCCTTTGATCAGATGATGTCTACAGAATTATCACTAAGGGGGGAGGTATTAGTATAGATATGTTTGAACCTGAAATAATAGCATTTTGTTGTGAATATTGTGGTTACTCCGCTGCTGATTTAGCTGGAGCAAGAAGACTCGAGTACCCTACTAATGTAGTAATAGTGAGAATTCCATGTGCGGGATATCTAACACCGGTTCATTTATTAAGAGCATTTGAAAAAGGATATGATGGTGTTTATATTGCAAGTTGTCTTGAAGGAAGTTGTCAATATAGAACTGGAAATGAAAGAGCTGAAAAGATGGTATTATTTGTAAAAAGGTTATTAGATGAGGTTGGAATTGGTGGTGAAAGATTGGAGATATTTAAGATGGCTTCCTCGATGGGAAGATACTTTGCTGATATAGCAATAAATATGACTGAGAGAATAAAGGAATTAGGTCCTAATCCCATCAAATTAATAGAAAAAAGATTTGAGAAAGAGAAACATAAAGAATCATTAAAAATGGGAGTGGGAATCTCAACTACTTAATTAAAAAAGATTGGATTAATAATAAGTTCGCTTCATGAGGAGGTAAGAATATGATTGTTGCTGAAAGAAAACCCTTCAATGAGATAAAGGAAATGATAAGTGGTAAAAAGAATATTCTAATTGTTGGTTGTGGAACATGCGTTACAATAAATCAAACAGGCGGAGAAAAAGAGGTTGCCATATTGGCTTCTGAGTTGAGAATTGCAAAGAAATTAGATGGAGAGAGTCCAAATGTCAAAGAATTAACAATCCAAAGACAATGTGAAAGAGAATTCGCAGAAGAGATAAGTCAGAAAATTGAACAAGCTGATGTAGTTCTCTCAATGGCTTGTGGAGTTGGAGTTCAGACAATGGCTGAGATATATCCAGATAAATTAATATTTCCTGTATTAAATACGATATCAATGGCTTTTCCAGATAAACCCGGTCACTTTAAGGAAATGTGCAGTGGTTGTGGTAACTGCGTTCTTTATGAATATGGTGGGATATGTCCAATCACACGCTGTTCAAAAAGCATATTGAATGGTCCATGTGGAGGATCTCGGGATGGAAAATGTGAGATAAATCCAGATATTGAATGTGCATGGCAACTTATAATTGATAAATTAAAAAAACAGGGTCGTTTAGATATATTAACTAAAATAAAACCTGCAAGAGATTGGTCATCATCTCATCATGGTGGACCAAGAACATTAATAATAGAAGAGGCTGAGATATAAGTAGAAAAATTGAAATAAGTAAGTATTTTTTAAGAAATTATCAAATAGAGGATAAATATGAACAAAGAAATAAAATCGGGAAGCAATTTAGAGAAATCATTAAGTAGAGGGGAATTCGTAGTTACAGCTGAACTTGGTCCCCCAAAGGGGGTTTATATTAATACAATTATTAATAAAGTAAAAATATTAAAAGGATTTTGTGATGCAGTAAATATCACAGATAATCAAACTTCTATAGTTAGAATGTCTTCTATTGCATCCGCCATTAAAATTATACAATTAGGAATGGAACCCATAATTCAAATGGTAACGAGAGATAGAAACAGAATAGCACTTCAGAGCGATTTGATTGGAGCTGCTGCTCTTGGTATAAAAAATGTCCTTTGTCTTACTGGAGATCATCAAAGTTTTGGAAATCATCCTTCAAGTAAAAATGTTTTTGATGTTGATTCAATCCAGTTGATAAAAATGTTCAAGGACATGAGAGATGAACAGAAGTTTCAATGTGGTGAAAAGATGAAACATCCTCCAGAGATCTTCATAGGAGCTGCTGCTAATCCATTTGCTGATCCCTTTGACTTTCGACCTATAAGATTGGCCAAAAAGGTAAATGCGGGTGTTGATTTTATACAAACTCAATTGGTCTATAATGTGGAAAAATTCAAAGAATATATGAAAAAGATTAGAGATATGGGTTTACATGAGAAAGTTTATATACTTGCTGGTGTAGGACCAATTAAATCAGTAAGAATGGCTAAATATATGAGAAACAATGTTGCTGGAATGGACGTTCCAATTGAAATAGTGGAGAGACTTAAAAAAAGTGAAGATACAAAAGATGAGGGTATGAATATTTGCGTTGATATAATCAAAGAAGTAAGAGAAATAGAAGGTGTATCCGGAGTACATATAATGGCTATAGCATGGGAAGAAGCTGTGCCTATTATTGTTGAAAGAGCTGGATTACTCCAAAGACCAAAACCATAAAAAGAATAGAAAATAAAAAATAGGTCCAGGTCTTGTAATATAACAAAACTTATCCAATTTTGAAGTAATAAAAGCTTTGTAAAAATAAACTTTTGAAATTAAAATAAATTAAAATTACAAAAAATGGTAAAAAATGAATGATAAAGAACCAGAGAAGCTTTTAAAAATAGATAGATCTTTAGCGCAGAAGTTTATAAAAACACCAGGTCAAAATCCTTATTTGTGCTTTCAATGTAATAAGTGTAGTTGTGGATGCCCTGCAGCTCATAAAATGACCTTACTACCACATCAGATTATGAGAGCTGTCCAATTGGGTCAGATGGAAATGATACTGGATAATGACTCTATATTTTACTGCTCTTTCTGCCATACTTGCTTGGAAAGATGTCCGCAGGGAATCGCTGTATCGGAGATTATATCTAAATTGAAAGGTATGGTAGCTAAGATAAAGGGAATGCCTTCTGCATATAAGGATGAGATTAAAATGATTGCTAAAACTGGTAGAACTTCTCCTCTAACATCTGCAATTAACAGAAGAAGAGAACAACTTGGATTACCTTCATTATCTAAAACGGTTGGAAAGGGGGAAGCTAAAAAGATTATTAAGGAAACAGAAATAATCTCGTATATAAAAGAATAGAGTCAAGTCCTGAAATAGCAAATTTTATTTATGTTAAGAAAGGAAATGATAAATAAAGAAATGGGAAATCAAGAAATAACAAAAAGGCAAGAAAATTATGATTATCTTCTATTTTTAGGGTGTCTTATTCCAACCTCACTTCCCTATATGGAGATAGCTGCAAGAAAATCCTTAGAAATCTTAAATATTAAACTAAAAGAAACAAATGATTTTGCATGTTGCCCAGATCCAGTTGGAATAAAAGCCATGGATGAAATAACCTGGTTATCTCTTGGAGCCAGGAACCTATGTGTGGCACAGAAAATAGGTTTAGATATTCTCACTCTTTGTAATGGTTGCTATGAAACTTTAAAAGAAACAAGTCATATATTAAAAGAGCAAAAAGAAACTTTAAAGAAAGTAAATAAAATATTATCTTCAGTAAACAAAGAATATAAAGGAAACATAATAGTAAAACATATAGCTGAAGTTCTTTACAAAGAAGTGGGTACCTCCAAAATTTCCAGTGTTGTAAAAAAACCACTAAAAAATTTGAAAGTATCCGCTTTTTACGGTTGTCATGTAGTAAGACCCAGTGAAATAATGAAATTTGACGATCCTGAAAATCCGAAATTCCTGGATGAATTAATAGAAGCTATAGGTTGTATTTCAGTTCCAAGAATGCAAAAGATGTTATGTTGTGGAGCTCCACTACTTGGAGTAAATATGGAATTATCCTTAGAAATAGCTAAAAATAATCTTGATTATATTAAATCTTCAGGAGCAGATTGTATTGTGACCCTATGCCCATTCTGTCAGACTCAATTTGATAGAAATCAAGCTGTAATACAGAGAAAATTTAATATAGACTACAACTTACCAGCTTTTTATTACCCTGAACTACTTGGCCTGGCTTTGGGAGTGGATCCTGAAAATTTGGGTTTTAATTTACATAGGATCAAAGTAGACAAAATATTAGAAAATTTTTTATAAGTTCTTTAGCTAATAAAATAAATTAGATTTAAATTCAGAAATTATAGCCACTTATATTAAATATCCCTACTAAAAAATTCACTTCTAATAATATCTAAGTTCTATTTAATTTAGTTATTAAAAAATTTATTTCTAATAATAGTTGATACTTTGTTTAATAAAATTAATGCCTTATTTGCTTTTTCTTCTGAGACTGTTCCTAATCCACAGGAATGTGTTAACATTGACCTTCTCAAAATAAAGTTTTTGTTCAAACCTTTATTAACAAAAAAATCAATCTGATTATTGAATTTATCAATGATCTCTTTAACTAAGTTATCTAAATCATCTTCTTTTGGCTCAGTAGGTACTATACCCCATGCTATTATTTTTCCCTTATTTAAAAAATCTATTATATCATCACTATATATAGCAAAATTATCAAAATAGTTATATGCATCGAAATTTATGATATCAACATCTGTTTCGGTTATAAGTGACCAATCAGTTTTTCCACAACAATGAATTCCTTTTATACCATCAACAGCATTAAAACATTGATTTAATTGATTAATAATCTGTTCTTTGGAAAGACTTATATAAGAAGACCCTAATGAAGCTAAATAAGGTTCATCAAAAAATATTATACTCTGACAATTGGAGTAAACTTTTTTAAATTCATTTTCCTGCCACTTTGCAATCATTGATATTGATTTAACTACAGTATCCTGAATTATATTATTATAAAAAATTGGTTTTCTATCCTGATCCAAAATAGCAAAACCGAGTGTTATTGGTCCTGTAACCTGACCCTTAATATATTTAATATTACTCTTGATATTCTTAATATTACTAAGGAATTTTTTATTATCATGATATTTTTCACTCAGAAGTTCTATAAATTTATAAAATCCTTTTGCTCTTTCTGAAGAAACAGCAAAACTGTCGATTTTATTAGATGTGTATTTAATATAAAACTCATCTAAATTTTCAATGTAATCTATTTCTGTATCAATCCATATTTTTTCATTTTCGTAATCTATAATTTCATTTGGTATATGCTCTGAAAATTGAGCACTCATCTTTTCTAAAAAACTTATTTTTGGTAATTGAGGCCAATATGGAGCAACTGGGTATAACTTCAAAATCTTCAAACAAGCTTCTTCTGCATCCATAAAAGGTAAACTCCCCACTCCTGTTGCAATACATTTTGGTTCAAAAATTAATTTCTTTTCATTCATTTTAATAAAACTAACAAAAACATTTTTTGATATTTATGATTTCTTGAAGTATAAAGAAACAATTTTTATAATGAAATTAATTATTGAAATTTAGAATTTCTTAAATATTTTAATGCATCACTTGCTTTATATGAGGAACGGACGAAAGGTCCAGATTCCACATATTTTATTCCCATTTCAAGTGCAATTTGTTTCAAATTAATAAATTCATCAGGGGTATAGAATTTATCAATAGGTGTATGATTTTCTGAAGGTTGCAAGTATTGTCCTATTGTGACAATATCACAGTTTACATCAGATAAATCTCTTAACAAACTTACAATTTCTTCCCACTTCTCACCCAAACCAACCATAAATCCAGATTTAACAATTATAATTTTTGAATATTTTTTTGCTTTTTTAAGAATTCTTAAAGACCCTATATAATCAGCACCAGATCTTACTTTGGGATAAAGTCTTTTAACCGTTTCAACATTATGATTTAATACATCAGGAAAGTAAGCTAAAACTATATTTAAGTTTTTAAAATTCCCGCTAAAATCTGGAATCAAAACTTCAATAGATGGAGCTGACTCCAATTTTCTTATCTCTTTTATACAATCTGCAAACTGATCAGCTCCACCATCCTCTAAATCATCTCTAGTAACAGAAGTTATAACTACATGGGAAAGTTTAAGTAAATTTACAACTTTTGCAATATTTTCTGGTTCATCCTTATATACTGGAAGGGGTTTACCTTTCTCTACTGCACAAAATCTACAATTTCTAGTACAGATATTTCCTAATATCATAAAAGTCGCAATTTTTCTTTGAAAGCACTCCCCTAAATTTGGGCACAATGCACTCTCACATACTGTGTGTAAACCATGATCTCTCAATATTTTTTCCATTTCCCCAATGGCTTTCATATTGGGCATTTTTTTCTTGAGCCAATAAGGAAGTCTTTTTCTAGTCATATATTAAATATCCATTTTGGAAGAAGACTGTTTAATTTTTTATGAATTAAATTATGATTTACTTAATGATTTATTAAATGATTAATTCTTATAATTTTATTGTATGTATAGGTCTTCCAAGACAGCTTAAAGCAGCTTCTCTAACAGCTTCAGATAAAGTAGGGTGTGAAGCTATCATTTCTGATAAATCGCTAATTAAAAGTTCCCTCTGCATTGCAAATGCAACTAAATGAATAAGTTCAGAAACTTCAGGACCAACCATTTGAGCACCTAAAATCTCGCCTGTATTCTTATCTGCTACAATTTGCACAAATCCTTCTGATTCTTCTATAGCATTTGCCTTTCCAATTGCTGAAAATGGAAAATTTCCTAATGAAATTTCATGCTCCTTCTCTTTCGCTTGATCAGGGGTTAAACCTACAGAAGAAACTTGAGGATGTGTATAAATAGTTATAGGTATCATGCTATCATCAAAAATAGCTTCATGACCCATAATATTTTCTGCCACTATCTCACCATGTGCTGAAGCCACATGCGCCAACATCTTTCCACCAACAAGGTCTCCAATTGCATAAATTCCTGGTATATTTGTCTCCATTTTTTCATTAACCTTAACAAATCCTCTCTCCATATCTATATTTAAATTTTCAAGTCCTAAATCTTTTGAATTTGGAACTCTTCCAATACAGACAGCTACTCTTTGAGCTTTTACTTCATCACCTGTTGCAAGGGACAAGATGGCATAATCATCCCCATATTCCTTTACCCCTTCTACTCTGGAATTGGTTAAATACTTAATGCCTTCTTTCTTAAAACTTCTCTCAATATATCTTGAAAGTCGTGGATCCTGAAGTGGCAATAAATGAGGTAACATTTCAACAACAGTTACCTCTGTTCCTAAAATATGAAAAATCATCGCTATTTCGCATCCAACAACTCCACCTCCAACAATAATCATAGATTCAGGTGTTTCTTTTAATACCATAAGGTCATCACTAGTTAGAATTGTTGGTTGTTTAAAGTCAAAGATTCGAAGCTCAAGGGGTGATGAACCAGTAGCTAAAATAATATTATCCGCTTCAATTTTTTCCTCCCCATTCTCTGTTACAACTTTAATAACATTTTCACTTAAAAGTTCTCCTTTGCCATAAATGAGATTTACCCCATTTCTCTTTAATAAAAAGTTTATTCCTTTTCTTAACTTTTCAACTACTGAATCTTTTTTCTTCATGAACAACGAAAAATCAATCTTATCATTTGATATTTCAACACCTAATTCCTGAGCTTTTCTTGCTTTTAGAATAGTTCCTACTGAATTTAGCATAGATTTTGTGGGAATACACCCCAAATTTGTACATGTTCCCCCAAGAAATGATTTCTCTATTAATGTAACATTAGCCCCAAGTTGCGAAGCTCTAATTGCAGCTACATATCCTCCTGGACCAGCGCCAATTATCACAATATTTTTTGAATTGTTTGTCACTTTCCATCCCCCCTACAAAAACCCTAAAAATTCTAATTTTTGGTTTCTATTAGAAATTCATATATAAAAATTTTCTATTAATTTTAGATTATAATTTTATTTTTTATAAAAAACTCGCTTTGAAAATTAGAATTTTTATTTTCCTTTAGAAACTTCTATAAGAATTTTTTATGATTTAAATTTATAGTATCTATTTTTATAGAAAAAACTTAAGATTATTTTGCTGAGAATTTTTTTGCAGACTTTAAAGTATTTTTCATCAACATTGCAACAGTCAGTGGTCCCACTCCACCTGGAACTGGTGTTAGATAACCTGCGATATCCTTAACCTTTAAGAAATCAACATCTCCAATTAATGTATAACCCTTCTTTTCAAAATCTGCTTTTCTCCAATTTAGAAGTTCTTCTGAAGCATCTTCTTTTTTAATTCTATTTATTCCAACATCAATCACTATAGAACCTGGTTTAAC
>JABUBO010000801.1_pt1 | contig 10379 bp, 7 predicted proteins | sample 7240361 | NCBI WGS metagenome assembly JABUBO01 (sample SAMN07256346, study PRJNA390944) | subsurface metagenome | isolation source: Methane hydrate marine sediment | place: Pacific Ocean: Eastern North Pacific, ODP site
CCATAAGTAGCATTCCTGTGCTAGAATATGGTATATAGTATGTAAAAAATCCTTGATTTGTTTTATGTGGTTAAGTTGTTTCAGATTCATCATAGTTTCAACCTCTTTCAAATCTTCAGTATCGTAATAATAATGGTGTAAAGAAGAGAGTATGATTAAATTCGGATCTTTTGCCAAACCTATCCGCTCAATGTAATAAAAGAAGTCTTCGCAGTCTTCTGCAGCAAGTTTTTCAAAAACCGGACTGTTTTCACCAGTTTCAACAGATAAATCGTTCTGATAGAAACTTCTATTAATTCTTTGGTCTTTAATAATATACTGGTTGTTTGTAGTAGTTCTGCTTTCCATATAATAATTTCAAATATAATTCAATTTTCAGGTAATTGTCAAGGGTTATTTGACCGTCAAAAAATGAACCTTAATGATCAGATTGATATGTAAGTGCCATTAAATCGAGCCCACATTAAAAAATAAACATGGAAAGCAAAAAATACAATTTTGACGAATAGTCAATTAATGTACTCCAATAGATTTTATTGAAACTTCAACAGGATCACACTTCAAACCAGAGGAAGTAGAATCTTAAATAAATTGGAATTGATGAATACTTGAATTTTCCACCTACCGACCAATAAAATACTTGTACAGAACCAGGACAGGGAAAAACTATTCTAAGGATTATTGCTGTGAATTTTTATCATTTGAAGTCTGAATCAATGGTTTATATATCCGGAATAAACTGAAGATTAATGCGATAAGGTTCACTAGCAATATTATTAATATCATCCCAAAGCTAAAGTCATTTCTGATATAATAGAGGTAAATTAAAACCGGGACAGAGAAAATTCCCAGCAAAATTAAAACTGTTTTAAGACCTGGGCGTAAAACTTTAATAACATAATAAACAAAAAAATAGACGAACAGGAAACTAAGAAGATGCAGAATAATGTTACCAAATATTAATACTTTATTCCGCTGATGAAATTCCAGGGTTGAATATACCCCGTATCTATACAGCTTCAGTTTGTTTAATACTTTTTTTAATAAATTATACTTTAAGGAATTCGCCTGATAAAGGGTATTATCGAAATTTCCGGTTTTAGCCAGATCGGAGAAGGTATAAAAATTCAAATTTTGACCCTTTACCCAATGCAGTATAGTATCCAGGTGGTTAAATGTTATTAGTTTGGATAAATAATTAGAATATTTCGAGGAGCCTTCTTTGAAAAAATAAGAGTGAAAAGAAATATGATAGTTTCATCATCATCTTTAGAATTATTTATGATCTTTTGCAATTCAGAAAAGTCCCCACAAGTTGCAGGAATATATTTTATTACTGAAGGATGTCCCGGACATGCTAACCGAAATAATATCAATTTCCAACTCCTCTATTGCTTTTAAAGTATTGTTATCATACGTATTAAACGGGAGTATAAAAATATTTGTGTTAATTTGCTATAAGGAGTACAATGCTCTTTTTCCTTTCGCTAATTTTTCATATTGTTTGTCAAAGTCTACAGAGGCAAACTCGCGATAAGAGACCCTACCCAGAAATGCAGGTTTTAATTCATTCTTATGGTTAAAACCATGCAATGCAACTTCAATTTCCTTCCTTTGAATTCTTGATCTTGAATCATTAAGTTGTTCCGGATTAAGCTTGTAAATTAATGAATTAGTTGTATCAAACGGAATTACTCCCAAACATAACGGGATGTTATTCTATCGACATACAGATTTTACTTCAATTATTTACAGTAAAATCGATCGTATGGTTTTCTGGAAGCTGGCAAAATGGCTCGCCAGGAAATATCGAGGTAGGATAAAAGCACTGCTGATAAAATGGTGCAAGAGACCATCTCCTGGGCTGAGCAAAACCTGGGTTCTCTTTGGAAGAACAGACAGAGGGAATCAATGTGGGGTATCGTTATTGAGATTGGTTGGCAGTCTAAAACAACCTTTTCGGTGGCGTCTACCTGAATCAAGTGAAAGATGAACTATGCCGGAGGCTTACGAATGAAGTCAAAAATGATTGTTACAATGATTTGTAAAGTTTAACTTCACCAGAATGCCGGTTTTTTTTGCTAAAATGTTTTCCCGCTGAACCAGGCCTCCAATTCATGGATCAAAGTTTTTATAATTGAAATATCCAAGTGATGTAATATAATTTTTGCTCTGGCAGGTACAGCAATACTAAAATAATTATTAAGTATTTTTTCCGAATAAATATAATGATCACAAAAAAAGCTATTATCGATAATATTATTGAAGGATTCACGGTTAAGAAAATTAATATCCCTAAATACTTCAACTTCCTGAAGTTTATCGACGATCCCGGTTCCCATAGCTTTTAAAAGTGCTTCTTTCCTTGTCCATAGAAGAAAAAACCTTTCTTGTGATTTGTCAGGGTCTTCGAGGATGAATTTTACTTCACCACTACTGAAGAATGTTTTAATTATAGATCTGAAATCAATTTCCCTGTCAACTTTTTCTAAATCTATACCTACTTTGAGCCTATCAGAAATGGCAAAAGAGAAAGCCTCACGAGTATGTGAAACATTAAAAAACAATAGGTCTCCCTGTAAACCAGGTTTATTATTTATATCATTTATAATTGAGAGATCCGATGGATCAATTCTAAGTTTCCTTGAAAGAACGAGACGTAACAAAGTATGACAGAACAAATAAGTGTCCCTGTCTTCACTGAAATACATCCTATCAGCTTTTAACTTATCATTTAAATTAATGTATTTCTTTAAGCCAGTATAGCTGCTGCTAAGGTCTTTTGTTTTTGCAAAAAATACGTCAACGACCGTTGAAGTTTTATCTGATTCAGGGACTCTATTTGAATCAAAGCAACAACGAATACAATTTTTGAAAAAATTGTTCAACATTAGACCTTTTGCTATGTTGATTTTCTGAATTTATTTAAACATCTCTCAATTTCTTTACCAATATCTTCAACATTTTCATTTCCTTGAATAAATGATAAGTGATTACCTTCAAGCATGACAATATATATATCTTTGTTTTGCAGCATGATTATTTGTGTTTGGTAACACTGTTAATATACTCAATAATAGTATATTAATCTAATTATCATGCTGCTTTTTATTAACTTATTGTATTGTTTTTCAACGTTTTATTTAACTGCGAAACTTTAGATGGGGCGTATCAAATTGAATCCGTACTCACAAAATATTTCTTATCTTTGTTGGTTTAAAGTAGGTAAAGTTCATAAATGAAATTATTTGTTCAATTAAATCCTTAAAGATTGAATAAAACACATTGGGTAAAATTTCTTATGATTAGCATAGTTATTTTAACTATAGCTATTTCTGCTTGTGTCCCTTATTCAAAGATAAAGTATTTTAATGATATTGATGATCTAAGTGAGCCCGCTGTTAATCCGATGAAATCGAAAGTTATATATCCTTTTGATAAGTTACGTGTTATTGTGCTGAGTACTGATGAACAAACAGCAGATTTATTGAATTCTTATGGTCAAGGCAATTCAGATAATGCAAAAGGATATGTTGTTGATGAAACCGGTTATATTTATTACCCTTTCATTGGCAGGATTAAGGTTAGTGGCCTTACACTATTGGAAGCAGCTGACAAAATAAGCAAAGCCATGAGTGGTATAATAACTAAGCCTGAGGTTAATGTGAGTTTAATGGACAACATGGTTACAGTTATGGGAGAAGTTGGGAACCAGGGAAGATATTTAATTATCGAGGACTTTATTAATATTTACCAGGCTCTAGCACTCGGAGGTGGGCTTTCGCAGTATGCAGACAGGAAAAAGGTCATTCTGTTAAGGAATGAGAATAATAAACTGATGTATTACAAGTTAGATCTGACTAATTCAAAAATTGCTTCAAGTCCACTTTATTATATTATTCCCAATGATATTATTATAGTTGAACCACTTCGAAAAAAATCCTTAAGTTATCAGAATCCTATGATTTCTACAGTTTTAACAACAATAACAGCCATTCTAAGTATATTGTACATTACCAGTATTCGAGGTAATTAAAATAATATTCCATGACAGAGAATAAAATAATCGAACCCACTATTTTTACAAGTAATAAGTTGTTTATTCAACAACTAATCTCCTTTAAATATATTTTCCTTATTTCAATTATTTTTTTTATATCGGTTGCTTATATATATAACAAATTCTCAACAACAGAGTATGAGGTTTATGCGGTCATAAGGGCTACAAAAAACGAAACCCCCTCTATGCTAGGTTCAAATGAATTATTCAGGGGGATACAGTCATTTCAGGCATACAATGATATTGAAGATGGGATTATTAATTTGCGTTCCTTTTCAATGATTATTTCTACTTTAGATAAACTTAATTTTGAGGTTGGATATTTCAGTGAGAAAACCGGGTTTTTCAAAAGCAAAAGTGAATTATATCAAAATACACCCTTTAAAGTAATTATTCATAAATCATATGTACAACCAATAAATAGTAAGTTTTATATTGATATATTAAGCGATTCCACATTCATGGCAGACGGTGGTATAATTCCAGTCAAATCCTGTGTTGTTCTGAAATTCAGGATATATGCAGACCGGTCTGACGCGATGTTATTCAGTTATATTGACAATGAAGTTATTGAGGAAGATTTTTCAATAAAGCATGACCAGGTATACAGGTTCAATGAAAACATCGACCTTGATTATTTAAATATTTCAATTACGAAGAACAATGAGTTTCAGCCAGACGATAGTGATGGTGAATATAAGTATTACTTTGAGCTATATAATCTTGAACAATTGACTAAAGAATACTTAAAAAATATCAATACCAGTAGAACTCCTTCTTCGTCAATCATGAATATTTCCTTACGGGGTGAAAACTTAGAGAAGTCTATAACTTTATTAAACTGGTACCTGAATTTTTATTTTGAGGACAACCTGGCCCGAAAAAATACTATTGCTATCAATACGATTAATTTTATCGATTCTCAAATATCAGGCATTTCCGATTCACTTGATATATCTGAATCTAACCTTGAAAGATTCCGTAAAGACAACCAGGTGATGAACCTGAGTTACCAGGGACAATTAAGTGTTGATAATTTACAGCAAATCGAGACAGAACAAAATGATTTACAGACCCAGCAGCGATATTATATTTATATACTTGAATATTTCAGAACAACACAGGATTTGACTGGAATTATACCACCGTCTGCCATGAATGTTGATAATCCACTTGTGAATCAGCTTATCGTGGATTTACTAAATTTGAACTCAGATAGATCTAATATAATAAGTCAGCGCGGAGAGAAGAATCTGTTCCTTGCTGAGATTGAAAATAGAATTAGTTTGCAGAAACAAAATATTATTGATCTTGTTTCAAGTAATTTAAATACTCTGAAACAAACTCTCAGTGAATTGAATTACAGGGCCGAAAAACTTAAGAAAGGGATATCTGCTCTTCCTAAAAGGGAATTAAATATGGCTAGTGTGCAGCGTAGGTTTAAAATAGATGATGCTATTTATACTTATCTACTGCAAAAGCGATCTGAAGCTACAATTACCATGGCATCAAATTATCCTGATTATGAAATGCTTGAACCAGCGCGGGAGATAACCTCGTATCAGGTGGCCCCAAAGATTCTTTTTAACTATTTGGTTGCGTTGATAATGGGAATAGGATTTCCTGGAGCTATCATGATTCTTAAGAATCTAATAAATTTTAAAATCAGTAACACAGAGTACGTTCATCAGATGATTAACCGGCCGCCCATTGCCACCATCTTTTCTAATCCAAAAAAGAGTGAAAATATTCTTATTGATAACCCTGTTTCTTCTTCATCAGAATCTTTCAGGACATTACGAACTAATATTTTCCAAAAGCACCCAACATTGAACTCAAAAGTCATTCTAATAACATCTCCTCAGCCACAGGATGGAAAGAGTTTTCTTTCTTTTAACCTTGCCATTTCGATTGCTCTGGTTGGAAAAAAAGTCTTAATCATAGATGCGGATTTAAAACACCCGGTATTGCATGATAAATTTAAATTAGAAAATAAAAATGGGGTATCTAATTTTATGGCCGGTACTGTTTCAATTGAAGATATCCTAATTAATACTACAATAGAGAATCTCTCCTTTCTTTCCGCAGGTCCTAATTTGCCAAATGCTACTGAAATTGTCGAATCAGGGGGATTGGATGCCCTGATTGAGGCTGCAAAGGAAAGATTTGAATATATTATTCTTGATACATCCCCTGTTGGATTTATGGCCGATACACTTTTTATGACCCGTTATGCAGATCATATTCTTTTAGTAGTAAGGAGTAAATCAACTTTAAAAGAGTTATTTACAGAAACCATAACCAACTTTAATTCTAATAATATTAATAATTATGATGTTGTATTTAATGATAAGAGTATAAAGGAAAGTCCCCATGGGTCATATTCCAATTATTACATAAAGGGAAGAAGGATTAGAAAGGGATGGTTAGTATAAGACCTAAGGGAGTCATGGAAATTAAGTTCTTAATATCAAACACTTTTAACATTTTTTCTATGCCATGTCATAGATTTGATTTAGTTCTTTAATATAAGTATTGGGATTAAAATTCTCAAAGATGTATTGTTGAGCATTCATTCCTAACTGTTCCCTTAAATCTTTTTCGCTAATAAGTTTAATAATAGCTTCAGAAATATCTTCAGAAGAATGTTTACCGACAATGATTCCATTAAACCCGTCTCTTACAACATGTTTTATTGAACCAACATCGGTAACTACCGGGACTAATGCAAAAGACATGCATTCAAGCAAAGAAATAGAAAGTCCTTCATAGAAAGATGGTAATAAGAAAACATCACACTCTTTTAATAATGCTGTTTTTGCATTTCCCGATACAACTCCCATATATTTAAAGTATGGCCCAAGAAGTTCCGAAAACCTATTCACATATTCGTCTTTATCCAGACCACTTCCTGCAATAATGAATTTAAATCGAACACCCCTTTCTTTCAGAACCTTTAATGCCTGAAAAATATATTCAATACCTTTAGTTCTTACAATGCGCCCAAAAAACAGAAGCTTAAGAGTACTTTCATGTGAAGATATCCTGCTAAATTCCTTTGCATCCTTTATATCCAGACTATTCGGAAGCACTAAAACATTTCTTGCCTGGAATTTTTTAGTAATCAATTCTTTTTCTAATGGACTTAAAACAATCTTAGGCTCTTTGCCTGACAGAATATATCTTAATACTGTCTTTATCCACTTTGGCACATCTTCTTGCTCCAGATATGCTCCTCCATGCAAATGAATTATCATTCTTTTCTTTAGTAAATGAGCGAAAAGAAGTAACGGGGAATCTCTGATTATAGAACGTTTTTCTAAAGCAATATTAAAATGTACCAGCAGGCTTTTCCCCCAGGTCATTAAGAAAAACCAATGAATCCATGCCTTTAAAATACGAAATAAATAAAAAGCTGTTCTCCTTTCTTTGTCGTGCTTTCCAAGTTCAAAATGTGAATAACAATAGCTTTTATTATTATCAATCACAAAACTCGCAACAGTTGATATACCACCGATGTTTTTTTCAAAATCTAAACTTGGACCTGTTATAATAATTCTGTTTACTCCAGCCATTCAATAATTCTAATGAATAAATTTGTTATCTGCTGTTAATCATTCATTCCAAACAACTCGTCTGATATAATCTGTATAAGACAAAATTATCCTTACAACTTTATCACTTACATTAGGCATTGTGTAGTCTGCCACAGGAAGGATGTTTCGTTCTGCTCCGCATTTTTGAAGTTCAAGCTGAATTAGCCCTTGCATAACTCTTTCCGGATTAAGCCCTACCATCATAACACTCGCCTCCTCCATTGCCTCAGGTCTTTCATGAGCCTCTCTGATATTCAGGGCTCTGAAATTCAGGATCGAGGACTCTTCGGAGATGGTTCCGCTATCGCTCAACACTGCTTTTGAGTTTATCTGCAAAGCAAGATAATCGCTCAAACCCAATGGCTTCATTAGTTTGACTAGTGGGTTAAATTGAATATTCTGCTTTTCAATCATCTTTCTTGTCCGTGGATGAGTGCTTACAATTATCGGTAAATTGTACTTATCCGCCACATCATTTAAAATTTTCACGAGATTAGAAAAGTTTCTTTCACTGGCTATATTTTCCTCACGGTGTGCAGAGATAACGAAGTAGCTGTCAGTTTTCAGAGATAAGCTTTCGAGTACTTTAGATTTTTGAACTTTTGGTAAATAGGTATTGAGCACCTCAAACATCGGGCTTCCCGTCTTTATAACTCTATCAGCCTGTAAACCCTCTCCCAGAAGATACTCTCTTGCTATGTCGCTGTAAGTAAGATTAATATCTGCAGTATGGTCAACAATCTTTCTGTTTGTTTCCTCAGGTACCCTTTGGTCGAAACACCTATTTCCTGCCTCCATGTGGAAAATTGGAATATGTCGTTTCTTTGCTGCAATGGCACAAAGACAAGAGTTTGTATCGCCCAAAACCAAAAAGGCATCAGGTTTAACATCTTCCAATACAGGGTCAATATTAATTAATATACGTCCTGCAGTGGAGGTAGCATTCCCGCCTGCTGCATTTAAGAAGTAATCAGGCTTTCTCAGGTTTAAGTCTTCAAAAAAAACCTTGTTAAGTTCATAGTCATAATTCTGGCCTGTGTGAACCAGAATATTATCTATGGCCGGACTGGCATCTAATTTTTGCAGGACACAGGAGAGCCTGATTATCTCAGGTCTGGTGCCTACTACGGTCATTACTTTAAGTTTATTCATTATGTTTTATTGAAGAATGCGGATGATATAAATGTAAAAACTCTACTTAGATAAAATTCTGCGATTATAGCTCATATCAGTGCTATATGCATTCTGTAATTATACTTTTTCAAACCAGGTATCCGGATCGCCGGCATCAAAATGTTCACTTATCCAAAAGATAGTATAGAGGTCTTCTTCTCCAATATTAGTTAAATTGTGTGTATGCCATACAGGCATATCAACAAATGACGGATGATTACCATCCAGTACAAAGCTTAATACTTTCTCCGTTCCTATTCGACGAATCTCAATTCTTGCTTTTCCCTTAATCACCGCAAATCGTTCTGCCTTTCTTGTATGAAAGTGGTTACCCCTCGTAATACCTGGCGCTGTTGTAGAAAATGAGACCTGGCCTCCGCTATTAAGTTTCAGCGCTTCAACAAACGAACCACGATCATCAGTGCTCAGATTAAGTTTGAATGGGAAAAAGGTGGAATGGTCGATATAGGAAAAAAAGGTGTTGAAAAGATTCCTGTTAAACGGGTTGTCGAGGGCTGGTATTTCTCCTTTTTCGAGATAATAGGTTTTATAACTTTCGAGAAGCTGAAGGATGTATGAGACACGTGCTTCGCAAGTATGCTGCAGATTTATCTGATTTATTACGACCTCAGTATGGTGCTCTTTGTCAATTTTTTCTATGATTTCGATAATATGATTTACCAGTTCTCCTACAAAAATAAGTTTCAATTCTCCGTCGACATCAATTTTGGGTTGCTCGTTGTGGGTCAACTGATGACAGAAAGTGGCAACTACCGAATTGTAATATGGAAGGCCGAATGGTCCAAAAACATTGGGGATAATCAGCCCTGTAAATTGGGCATTGTTCTCATCGGCCCAGTGCTCTAATAACCTTCGTCCCTCTTTCTTTGATTTTCCGTAGAGGTTGTCTCTTTCTTCCTGAGTGGAGGAAGAGAATAGTATATGGGGGGTGGAACCGGTTGATTCGCACGCCGAAATAACTTGCTGCACCAGTCTGATGTTGGTTCTGTAAATAACTTCAGGGTCGTTGTGGCGGTTCATAGCTGCCAGGTGGATAATGACATCACATTGACTGACAAAATTTTTCAGCAATTTCTCTTCCTGAAAAAAAGCATCCTCAAATGGGATTCTAAGAAACCTATCAGGATGTAATCCAAGGGTGTTGTACAAATGAGTGCCAATAAACCCGGCTTGTCCGGTAATTCCTATTTTAAGCATAACTTAACTATATCCAACTTCAAAAGTAATTGCTTCATGGCTTCAATATTTAATCGAGATGTATTATGAGAGTGGTAATCTTCTATAACAGATACCTCCTCCTGACCTTCCTCTGTGGATTGACCAGATTAAGAAAAATGAAGTAATTACCATTACTGATCCTAACATGACCCGCTTTATGATGACGCTCGATGATGCTATTGATTTGGTAATCTACGCTTTCCAGCATGGAAACAACGGAGATCTGTTTGTTCAGAAAGCTCCTGCTGCACCAGTCTGATGTTGGTTCTGTAAATAACTTCAGGGTCGTTGTGGCGGTTCATAGCTGCCAG
>JABUBO010000802.1_pt1 | contig 10374 bp, 8 predicted proteins | sample 7240361 | NCBI WGS metagenome assembly JABUBO01 (sample SAMN07256346, study PRJNA390944) | subsurface metagenome | isolation source: Methane hydrate marine sediment | place: Pacific Ocean: Eastern North Pacific, ODP site
TTCTGAGAAGAAACAAAATTTATCCCCCATCTTTCAGAATCATAAAGGGGTCCAAGAATTGCTAAAATCTCATTACCACAACATCCTGAAGTGAAGCAATATATATTTATCGATGTTGATTTTACCCAATTTATTAATTTATTTAATAATGAAAATTTCATAAAATGTCTTACTTTATGCATCATTTTTCTTAATTAATATTTTCTTTAGTTAGAAATAAAAAATGTGAACAAATTTTAATTTATTTGTCACAATTATTTACTATTTAATTGCTCTATTCTCTTAATTTATGATATTTTAAAAAATATTGAAGAAATTTTTAAATATTTTCTATTTTGATTTTCCACTATATGTTCTATATATTAAAGATAAATTTATAATAAATAAGAATATTAAAATAACTAATATCATTGCTATGACTTTCCCACTTATTGAAGATAATACAATTAAGCCCCCTAAGAATAATAAACTAACCTGATAACTCAGTAATATTACAATAGAAATAGATCTTAAATATCTAATTGAAAATGTTTTTAAACCATTTCTTCTATAAGGATTTAAAGTGTTGAATTTAGTAGAATTAGACTTCCCAGAAATTAGGTTAAGAATTTTTAGTATTAAATAAAACGAAATAACGAAGACTAATGGAATAATTAATACTGTAAAAATAAATGAAAAATTATTAAACATTTCTTGATTCAAACTATCTCCTGATTATAGGCTCAGAAAATATTTTATAAAAGAAAATTTATAATTTACTGTTAAATTATTGTTCAAATTATCTTTAAATAAAGAGTTTGGAAAACATTGTGATAGTAATAATAATTCTATCTATTTAATTTCCAATTTCTCTGCAACCTTATTTAAATCCTTAACTAATGAATCAATATCTTTGATTCCATGAGCAAGTGCGCCCTCCTCTACACTTTCCCATTGAGCAACGTGGCACCCAACACATGGTAGCCCATGGCTAAAAAAAACTGGCATGGTTTTAGGATATTTAGACACAACTTCTCCAATAGTCATATCTTTGGTTATTAATTTCTTCTCTTTCATATTACTCCTATATATTTCTTTAAATATTTTTAGAAGAGATTCACTTCACTTCGTTCAAGTGCAAGCCTCAGTCGCTAAAGTTTACCCTTGAGCGAAGTCGAAGGGCTCCTTCATAATTACATCATTATTTAAATTAGATTATACATTTTTTTAGAACATTGATTCCATTTCTAATACTGGGTGACCAACTTTTTGAATGAATTCGAGGACTTCCTCCTCTGTTACTGCACCCTCCTCTGTTGCGATCTTATCAATAAAATCCGGCATCTCTATTTCTTCAGATCTTCTTTGCAGTGCTGGCTTAATTTCCTCCTTCAACATTTTTGGCATCCATACCAAGCGTTTAAATCCCCCATCCGCTTTTATGAACTTTTTGCTCGTTAAGAAGAATTTACTCACTCCAATAAAGCCTGGTGTTTGAACTCCGCCACCAACTGAACCAGCCAATGTTGAGAATTTCATTCCACATGGAGTCATATCAGGATATTCTCTTGGAGCAACCATTATTCCTCCTGTCATTGGAAGAACTGCAACTACTGTCTCAAAACAACCACATGATGTCATAGGGTCTTGAATCATTGAGTATGCACTAAATGATGCAAGAGTCTGATGGGAGGCTTTATAAACAAAATCATTAACACCTTTCCATGTCCCGAGATGATTATCAAGTAATTCTCCTTTTTTAACCGGTTGATTTGGTCCAGTTGGATTTATTTGAAAAGATGCTTTTCCATCCAGCCAATTATATGCACCACAAAGTCCCGGTCTTTCTGGTGAAATAATACAAACATGATTTGGAGCAAACGATTGACATAATGTGCAGGAATAGAAAGTATCTACACTCTCATCAGTTAGTGCACCAATTCTATCATCCCTGGTTTTATAAACTGGTTTAGCCATATTAAAAAGTTCCTCCACCATTTTCTCGTTTGTATACAACTTCACTTGAACCTTATCCAAAATTTTCCCAAAATCATCATGCATCTTTGCATGAATAATTTTTCCAATATCTTTTATCTTGAATCCAGATTTGTAAGCATCTTTACTGATTCTTATCCATGCGATATCTCTCTGTCCAATATGTAGTAAACCATGACCATAATTTGTGAAATGGTGAATCTGCCTTTCTAATATTGGCTCAAAATCAGGTTGCATATCCCTTCCTGCAACTTCAACAATTATTGCTAATGGCATAGCATCCCCTGGTTCGATTGTATCTACATCTGGACCGATTAATTCAATCTTACCATCCTCAACCTCAGTTAAATCTTTTGTATATAAAAATTCCAAACATTTACTTTTTGTACCACCAAATTCAGCATGCATGTCCTCTTTTCTAACTCTTTCACCTTCAAATGCTGGACCATATGGAATTGGTACTGGTACTTCTGTAATAGTTATTTTAAGTCCTCTTACCTCTATTCCTTTAGAGACAATTTCCTCCCTTTTTATACTTGGAACAACATGTTCATAAGTACAAACTCCTCTTGGAAGAATTGCGGGGATATCTGTATCTGCTATTATTGGAAATCCGAAATTTATAGCTCCTGCTGCATTAGCATACTTTTCATCATCAACTTCACCTAATACAATTCCAAATGCAAAAATCCTATTTTTATTGTAAAGAAGGACCCTTCTATAATCTCCTGGTTTCACCCCACCAAAAGTTAATGCAACTCTTATTGCAAAACCTGCAGAATAAACTGTAGCTCCTATCTCCTTACCAAAGGGTATTAATCTTGTTTCCCATCCTAAATCAACTCCTTTTTCATCTAACTGTTCAGCAAATGTCTTTCCATGAGTATTTCCAGACATAAACACATAAATACTCTTTTCCTGAAGTTCCCTTGCTATCTTTAATGCCATATCATTATCCGGAGTAGCTCCAATAACAGCTGCAAATCCAGGAGCGGAGCCGTCTACAAATTCTATTCCCCTTTCCCTTATTATCACATCATCAGCTGCTCCCAGCCAGATACCTTCTACAGGATTTGGCCCCATGACATACTTTATTGCTTCCATAATCTCCTCAGCAAAAAGTGTAGCCATTCCAGCATCCAAAGCATTGCCTAAATATGGGAGCCATGTTTTTTCTTTAGGTATGGGTGGTAAAAGCTTTTCAGCCTCCTCTAAAACTGGTGGGATGTCTCCTAATGTTTTAATTGCTATTCCTGTTATTCCATATATTATAGGTAAATAATAACCTGTATTAGGAAACTCAACCTCTTGCTTTGGTCCAAACTGTTCTAATGCTTTATCTAACATTTCCTGGGCTTCTTTCACCTTCTGGTGAGCGCCCCTTATTGCTGCCGATGCAATTATCTTACTCAATCTCTAATACCCTCCTTGCTTCCATATCAAATAATACTCTTTCTTTCTTTTCATGTATTCCTAAAGCCTTTCGTTTTTTCTGAATATGATCAATAGTCTTTTCTAATATTTTATCTGGATCTGGTTCAAATTCCAATTTTCCTTTCACCATCTCTTCCCATCTACTACTTATTATCTCAGTAACTTCAGAACTTCCTCCAACAGGTGAACCTACTCCAAATAGAACATAAAGACCTGATGCAACAAAGTAAGTTCCAATAGAAAGTGCTTTCTCACTCATCCATTCAGGTGCAATTCCAGCAGCTGGAAGATCACTTATATCTTCTCCTAAACCACCTTCATGGACAACCTGAGTAAGAATTGTTAATGCTCTTGAGTTATCCACGCAGGAACCTAAATGTAATACTGGTGGGATGCCAACTGCTTCACAAATAGATCGTAGCCCCTCACCAGCATGTTCCATTGCTTCAGGAGTAAGCAAACCATATTTTGAACATGCAATTGCTCCACATCCAGTTTGAACTACCAAATAATCTCTTGAAATTAATTCTTTCACTATATAATTATGAGACTTATCATGCGTTACCCTTGGATTATTACAACCAACTACTCCAACTACACCCTGAATCCTTCCATCAATTATAGCGTCATTAAGTGGTCTAAAAGATGCTCTATATTTTCCTCCCAACATATAATTTATATATTCATGTGAAAATCCAGCAACTATTGGACTATTTGTTTTTGGAATTCTCGTGCCATTTCTATTTGGAAAATTATCTATAGCTTTCATTATTATCTGTTTTGCAATTTCTGGAGCATTGTGTTCATCAAAAGGTATGTGAGTTGCTCCAGGAATTTTAGCTTTTGGTGAGGTAGTTATAAGCTCAGTATGATTGGTTTCAACCAACTTCCCTAAAGCCTGGATTATGCACTGAATATCTACAACCATGGCATCAACTGCGCCAGTTAATATAACAAGTTCTTGTTGTAAAAAGTTTCCAGCTACTGTGACTCCCTGTCTCATGAGAACCTCATTTGCAGTGCAGCATATTCCAGTTAAATTAATTCCTTTTGCTCCTTTCGATTTAGCATAATTGATAAGTTCTGGGTCATCTGCAACAGTTACTATCATCTCAGATAATGTTGGCTCATGACCATGTATAACTAAATTAACCTCGTCCTCTTTTAAAACGCCAAGGTTCATAGTAGAAGATATGGCTTTTGGTGTTCCAAATAATATATCTGATATATCTGTAGCTAACATTGAACCACCCCAACCATCACTCAGTGATGTTCTTAATGCATGACGCAGTATATTTTCAGCATCCTGATCAACTCCTATATGGGTTCTATGCATCATTTCAACAACTTCTCTATCAATTCCTCTTGGATCTATTCTTAGTTTTTTCCATATCTCCTGACGCTTTTTTGGTGCTCTTGAAACATAGTAAATTATTCCTTCCTGCCTTCCAAAATCCTCTAATGCTCTGTTTGCTACATCAAGCGCTATTTCTTTTAATTCTCTTCCGTCTGTTTCTACTTCCATATATTTTGCGACATTATATAGTTTTTGCTCATCCTTTATTTCATATCCAGGAGCTTCATCTTTTGCAACAGCTTTCAAAGTCAAAGCAAGATCTCTTCCATGATCAGAGTGAGCCGATGCCCCACCAGCTATAGCTCTACCAAGATTTCTCGCTGCAACTGTAGATAGAGTTGCGCCACATATACCAACCTTTTTATCATAGTCTTTTCCCGTAAATCTACATGGACCCATAGCGCAGTTCTTACAACATCTACCTTCTGCCCCAATTGGGCATTTCTTCATCTCTTCAACTCTTGAAAACATAGTAGAGATATTATTATCATAAGCATATTTGAGCATTTCCTTTGTAGCTGGATCTACACTCTTATTTAAGAACTCTTCCGTCATAATACTCCTTCCATTTCTTTAATTTACTGAAACTTTAATACTTATAATTTAATACTATTGGACTTATAATTATATTATTAATATGAATTTTTATTTATTTGTATTAATTCTTAATTTATATATAAACAATAAATACTAAACTATAAATTGTAGCAGAATTTTTTAATTAGAATTTTATAATTTTTTTCATTTTCTATTTATTTTTCTAATTGAAAAATAGTCTCAAGTGCAACCTTTGTCATATTGTCAACTCCTCTTTCAATTTCACGATCTTTAGCTCTTATTCTACCTGATACAATGTCAGAAACTGTCAGTAAGCATCCAGCATTAACTCCAGCTCTTGCAGCAATTGAAAATATTATAGATGCCTCCATCTCAAATGCTAAAACCCCTCTTTTTGCCCACTTTTCAGCTCTCTCACCAATACTTGGGTCAGGACCATAAAATAGATCCGATGTTGCAATTATACCAGTATGATATTTAAGACCAAGTTTCTCTGCTTCATGTACTGCCTGATGAACAATAGGAAAACTTGCAACTGGAGCAAATGGATCTCCCTCAAATAGTGATTTAGCTGCTCCATCTATTGGAACACTCCCAGTTGCGATTATCAAATCAGTTAGATTTATTCCCTTCCCAATTGCTCCACATGTACCTATTCTAATGAAATTTTCAACTCCCAGCATTATTAATTCTTCCATAACTATTGCTGCTGATGGGCAACCCATTCCAGTAGTTTGAACTGATACAGGTATTCCTTTATATATTCCTGTATAACCAAACATTCTTCTGTATTTCGTAACCAGTTTTGGTTCATCAAAAAATTTTTCTGCAACATATTTTGCTCTATCTGGATTACCAGGGAGTAAGCAATATTTAGCAAAATCACCTTCCTGTGCTCTTATATGAATTGGCATAACAATCCTTTCATTATAATTTGTTAAATTTAGGTTCTATTAAAGGTTCCGTGGTATATTTCCGCAGACATATTAGACAAGGAAATATACCCGAAACCTTAAGTAATTTTTTATTTTTTATTTATTTTTCAAGCTCTGCTAACTCTTCAGTAAATTTTTTAATATCATCAAATTCCTTATAAACAGATGCAAATCTTACATAAGCAACTTTATCCAATTCTTTTAATCTTTTGAGTGCCATCTCACCTAACTGCTTTGATATCACTTCATATTTATATTGATTCCTCAGTTCATTCTCTATATTTTCAACTATCTTTTCCAATCTTTGCACTGGAATTTCCCTCTTAACACAAGCTCTTATTAAACCGTTTAATAACTTCTGTCTATCAAACGGTTGAGTTTCTTTGTTCTTTTTTATTATTGTTATAGGAATCTCATAACTTCTCTCATATGTTGTAAATCTTTTATTACAAGAGGGACATTCTCTTCTTCTTCTAACAGCATCACCTTCCTCAGTTAGTCTTGAATCAATAACTTTTGTTTCATCATATCCACAGAATGAGCATTTCACAAATAAAACTCCTTTTTAAACTCTTATATTCATATTTATATTTTATAGAACTTAATACTTCACTTGTAGTTCTAATAATAGAAGAATTGTTATATTGCAAGACTTGATCCCCATTTATTTATATTTATTACTTTGGTGTATACTTTCGAAGACATTTTCAGTCAAGAAAGTATACCCAAAGCTGATATGTCTCATGTCAAGACCTGACCCCTTTTCCTGACCCCTTTTTATAAAGGGGTGACATTTCTCTAAGCCTTTCAACTATTGGTGGTAAAACCTCTAAAAAATAATCTACTTCTTCCTTTGTATTACTCCTTCCCATAGAGATTCTTATTGAGCCTTGTGCTATTTCAGGTGGAATTCCCATCGCCAATAGAACATGAGAGGGCTCTAATTTCAAAGAAGCACATGCTGAACCACTTGAAATTGCTATTCCTTTAGCATCTAATCCTAAAACGATCGATTCTCCCTCTATATATTTAATGGTAAAACTTGCATGTCCTGGAAGTCTATTTTTTGGATGTCCTACATATAAAACATCGTCAATTCTTTTTAATACACCTTTAACAAGATACTCTCTAAGCTCTCTTAATTTCTTAACTTTTTTATCAAGCTCATTTAGAGCAATTTCAACTGCTTTGGCAAAACCAACAATTCCTGGGATATTCTCTGTTCCTGCTCTTCTTCCTTTCTCATGTTCTCCTCCATGCATCAGGGGAGTAATTTTTATTTTTTTTCTTTTATATCTTTTATATAAAGCTCCAACTCCCTTTGGACCATGAAGTTTATGAGAAGACATTGATAATAAATCAACATTTAATTTTTCGATATCTATTTTTAAAGTTCCGAAGGATTGAACTGCATCGGTGTGAAATATGATTCCTCTTTCTTTTGAAATTTTACCAATTTCAGCTATTGGTTGTATGCTCCCAACAACATTATTTGCATGTATTATGCTTATTAGTATTGTTTTATCATTTATTGCATTTTCAACATCTTTTGGATTAACTACTGCATTTTCATCAACTGGAATATATGTTACTCTATATCCAACTTTCTCTAAATATTTACATGTGTTTCTAACTGCTGGGTGTTCAATTGAAGATGTTATTATGTGATCACCCTTTTCAACATATGATTCAGCAACACCTTTAATTGCTAAATTATCACTTTCCGTTCCTCCGGATGTAAATATTATCTCCTCAGGTTTAGTATTCATTGCATTTGCTATTACCTCTCTTGATTTATGAAGTAGTTCAAATGCTTCATTTCCTGGTGTGTGTGGTTCTGATGCATTTCCAAAAAATTTTGTATAACATGGTATCATAGCCTCAACAACCTCTGGAAGAACGGGTGTTGTTGCTGAATGATCAAAATATACCCTTTTCATCCTAAACTAATTTACCTCCTTCAGATGATTTGATTTGATTAACTTTTGTTTAATTACAATAAATGCTTATATAAATAATAATATCTATTCTTGTAGTCTTTAAATTAACATTTATATTATATTGCAAGACCTAACCCCTATTTATTTGACTCATATTTAATTTATACCAAATTTGAAGTATGTATTTTTACCCAAAAATTGAGCTGATTTTCCGAGTTCCTCTTCAATTCTTAGTAAGTAACTCATTATATTTAGCAACTCTATCTGTTCTTGATGGTGCTCCTGCTTTTATCTGCCCAGAATTTGTTGCTACAGCTAAGTGAGCTATTGTTGTATCTTCAGTCTCACCAGAGCGATGAGAAATTATCACAGTGTAATTATTGTTTTTTGCTAATTTAATAGCATCGAATGTTTCAGTTAAAGTGCCAATTTGATTTACTTTTATTAATATTGAATTTGCAACATTTTTCTTTATCCCAATTTTTAGTCTGTCAGTATTTGTTACAAATAAATCATCCCCTACTAATTGAGTGTTTTTTCCAATCTCTTTAGTAAGCTTAGCCCATCCATCCCAATCCTCCTGCTCAAGCCCATCCTCTATTGAGATAATAGGGTATTTTTTTACTAACTCTTTATAATACATAATCATTTCATCTGAGCTAAGTGTTCTCCCCTCACCTTCTAACATATATTTTCCATCTTTATAAAATTCTGATGCTGCTGGATCAAGTGCAATGAAAATATCATCACCAGCTTTGTATCCAGCTTTTTCTACTGCTTCTAAAATATATAATATTGCCTTTTCATTTGTTTTTAAATTTGGAGCAAATCCTCCCTCATCACCCACTGATGTCGAATATCCATTGCTTTTAAGGATGTTTTTTAAAGTCCAGAATATTTCAGTCCCCATCCTTAACGATTCTCTAAAAGAGTCTGCATTAACTGGTACAATCATAAACTCCTGAAAGTCAACATTATTATCAGAATGCTTACCCCCATTTAAAATATTCATTAAGGGAACAGGTAAAATATTGTATTCTCCCATTTCAAAAATTTTATTGAGATATTGATAAAAAGCGAGGTTATAATGTTTAGCAGCTGCTTTTGCTACAGATATAGAGACTCCTAATATAGCATTTGCCCCAAATTTGCTTTTATTTTTTGTTCCATCAGCTTCAATTATTTTTCTATCGATTTCTTTTTGATTGGTTGCATCCATTCCTAAAATAATTGATGAGATTTTCTTATTTACATTTTTCACTGCTTTTAAGACACCTTTTCCTCCATATCTTTTCCCGTCATTGTCCCTTAGTTCCAAAGCTTCATAAACTCCAGTTGATGCTCCAGATGGAACTGCAAACCTTCCCTTATCACCACTTTCAAGTGTTATTTCAACCTCAATAGTTGGATTTCCTCTTGAATCAATTATCTCTCTTGCTCTGATTTCCTTTATAAAACATGATTCTTTCATCTTTAAAACTTAAAATTATGGTTCACATCCTTGATCTTGAGAAATTGAATTGAGAACCAATCCTCCTTTCTATAAATAATTAAACCAAAAATTATTATAAACTATTTTTATATTCTAAGATTATTAAAATATCATATTTATAATTACCAAATATATTATTTTTATTTTTTTTATTTAAAATATATTCTGTTATATATGAAAGACCTTTGAGTTAAAATAATGTATAATGGGATTTTGAAATTTTGTCTTTTTGATAAATCTTAAAAGTTTTTAAAATATATTGTACAATAACAAAATTTTAAATATAATTTTTGAAATAAAATATTAAATTTTTTATTTAGTTTTAAAATTCTTATAAAAGTAGAAAAAATTTGAAAAATAAAAAAGAAGAGATAAATAAATTAAATAGGCCTGATACATATTGTCATAGTATATCAGTAAGCGAAGTATTCAAAAGGTTAAATAGTGACGTTAATGGTTTAACCAATAGTGAAGCTTCTAAAAGGATTGAAAAGTTTGGTTTCAATGAATTAAAAGAGGAAAGAAAAAAATCCATTTTTGAGATTTTTATTGAGCAGTTCAAGAGTTTTCTTATTCTTATTCTTATATCAGCAACAATTTTTTCAATTTATATGGGAGACTATACTGAAGCAATTGCTATTGGAATTATCCTGCTTATAAATGCTTCTTTAGGAACATTCCAGG
>JABUBO010000804.1_pt1 | contig 10367 bp, 9 predicted proteins | sample 7240361 | NCBI WGS metagenome assembly JABUBO01 (sample SAMN07256346, study PRJNA390944) | subsurface metagenome | isolation source: Methane hydrate marine sediment | place: Pacific Ocean: Eastern North Pacific, ODP site
CAGGATCCCACGCTTTTTAAGCTTTTCAAAAAGCTCTTTGTATTCCTCTACTTTATTCTGATTCTTATGGACTGATGAAAGGCTTGGTTCATTCAGAGACTCCAGTCCAATAAAAGCCATTGCGCCTCGGGCCTTAACCAACAAGTCCACAAACTCATCATCGTGGAGACAGTCAAAACTGAATTGTGTTCCCAATCCCCAGAGTTTTAATTTTGCAATCTCTTTTAGAAGTTCCTTAGCATAACCCAAATCTCCTCCTAGATTATTGTCAAGGAGCATGGCCATTTTGCGCTTATGGAAAGGAAGTCGAGTTGTGGCAGTCAGGTCACGAATCACATCTTCTATCGGTCGAACGCGAAACGGAGTGTGGTTGATCGTGAGCTGGCAGAAACTGCACCTGTACTTGCATCCCCGAGTCGCTTCAGTTACTATAGGCACTGCAAAGTCTGATTCAATGAGGTCATAGCGTGGAGGAGGGATGTTTTCTAAAGATGGTGCCGTAGGCGCCACATAAACCTTCTTAAGCTTACCTTTCACCATATCTTCAACAACCTGAGGCCACACAGGTTCTGCCTCTCCCACAACTACGGAATCAAAATGGGGTATCACCTCTTCCGGGAATGTGGAGGGATATCTCCCCCCCGCTATGACTATCTTTCCCAGCTTTCTAAATTTATTCGCAACTTTAAATGCATGGGGTGCACAGTAATCCATAAAGCTGAGACCGATGAAATCTGCATCTATGTTGTAATCAATAGGGCGAACCATCTCGTGGAGAAGCTCTACTTCTACTATCGGTGGAGTTAAGCCTGCCACAAGGGCACCCGATAGTGGTGGAGCCGGGGAACGGGCAAAATAAGCCTGGTTCTCTCCAAGGTTTTGAAAAAGGACGATAATCTGTAATTTTGGTTTACTCATTTTATGCCTCCTTTTTATCTGCAAGTTTATAAGCTATTCTTTGCATAGTTCTCTCAACCAACCTGGGCATTAAACTTTGAGAAAATTTCAAAGCTTTACCTCCAAGAGAAAGAACCAGATCCGGCCTTTCACTTTCAATAGCTTTGATAATAGATCTTGCTACTTTTCTGGCAGGAGCATAGGGACCCGCAGGTCGACGGGCACCATCTACCTTCTTCTCATTTTTGAAAAAATCTGTCTGGGTATACCCTGGATAGACAATCATCATAGAGATGCCACTCTTTGCGAGCTCAGCACGAAGACTCTGGCTTAGAGCGACAAGAGCGGCTTTACTCGCACTGTAAGCTCCCATGTAGGGAATGCCATGCATGGCTGCAACAGAAGCAATGTTGATAATTAGCCCCTTCCCTATCTCTTTCATACAGGGGAGAACTTCCAAAATACAATTAACAGAGCCAAAAAAATTTACTTCCATTACAGAGCGAAAGTCTTCTAATGTAGTCATCTCAGCATTTCCATAGACACCTATGCCTGCATTGTTTATTAGAATGTCGATTCCACCAAGGTAGCCCACACACCTTTTAACGAGTCTGGTTACATCTTCCCTGTCTGAGACATCGCTTGGTATGGAAAGGGGAGCCTGAGCTTCAGGAAAAGCATCTTTTATCTCATCGGACACTTTTCTCAGAGTTTTTGATCTGCGGGCTGTTACCGCCAATATGGCTCCCCTTTTAGCTAATTCAAAGGCTGTTGCTCTGCCGATGCCAGACGACGCCCCTGTTATCAGCACTCTTGAGCCCTCAATTTTTGCCATTTTTATATCCTGTTACTGATACTATGCGTCTCTTTATTTATGGATTTTTAAGTTTTCTATCTTTCATTGATAATATAGCTCCCCCCAAAGCATAAGTTGTCAAAAAGTTGTTAAGAGTTTGTTAAAAGTATGTTAAAAAAGGCAGAAATATAAAGAAATGAGGACTGCTTGTCCTATTTTTTCAATCTGTTCTATTCTTCCATATTGTAAAAATAATAAAAAAGCCACCACCAAGACACAGTAGATTTATGAAAATATTCAGAATAGCTTCTCCGATTCCAAGAAGATAGATTCCATGTTTGGTATTAAAAGAAATATCCAGAAGCCCGAGAAATACAAGCGAAGCTCCTCCTAAAAGGGAAAATAAAAAGCCAAAAGACATCTTCTTCAACAAGCCAATTCCCCCAATAATTAATAATATAGATAGATATATATCAGCTACAGGAAAAGCCGATTCGAAAGCCAAATAGATTTCCTTTAAGTGCGGATCATCTATGCTCACTAAATCTGTGGAAAAGAAAGCAATCCAGAAGGAAATAATTCCCGCAGCTATTGCCAGTTCCATAATGGCAACAAATATAATTATCTTCGTATATTTAATATGCATTCTCTTTTATCTCCATAAAGTTTTATAAACCAGTATTCCCTAGCCTCTATTCTACTCTTTATTTGCTAATTTTTTTCGCTTCCCGTCTATTTTTTATCGTGTTTTTCCCCATTTTCTCCAGTATGGGCAAAAAAGAAAAGAAAAACCGGGGAAAAGCTATTCCGATTCTGCATAAAATTCCGACCCCGATCGGGACCAGTACTTCTGGTTTTTTTTTACGAACAGCCTTGAGGATTCCTTTCGCAACTTGTTCGGGCCTTAAGGGCTTTCCTAGAAAAGAAAGAACAGCATCATCGTATAAAAGTTCATAAGCATGTTGTGGAGTATCTGCAGAATCAGGGCAAACCACAGCTACTCCAACCGGAGAGCCACGCAATTCTGCATAAAGTGAAAGAGAATAGCCTCGAATAGCGTATTTTGTGGCGCTATAAACCGCTTCACCTGGCAAAGGAACAATACTCCCTAACGACGCAATATTGACAATCTTTCCAAAATTCTGCGCTTTCATAATACCTAAAGCAGCTCGACATCCATGAATTGTTCCTGAGAGATTTACTGAAAGTTGGTCTTGGACTTCATCCAAAGAAATTTTCTCCGCAGCACCGGGTTGAACAACTCCCGCATTATTAATAAGAATATCAATCCTGTTATACTTTTGCCTGACTTTTTCCATTAGCGATTGCCAGGATTCGGGATCTGCGACATCATGTTCGATGAGCAGTGTTTCCGCTCCCGAATCCTTCAAAAGTGCTCCTAACTCTTCCAGCCCCTCTTTGTGAATATCGGTCAAAATTAAAATGGCACCATGCTTGGCAAAAAGACGCGCTGTAGCTGAACCGATGCCACCAGCCGCACCAGTGATGATTATTACTTTATCCTTGAGCATAAAATTATTCCTCTGCATATCCAAAATTCATAAATTAGAATTATCGTATCTCAACCTTTTGGGCAATTTCCTGTAATTTATTTATGTAACTTTTTGGGTCAGAACCTGCTATCTCTGACAAATTCCTGATCAAAGCAGTATCAACAGGAACTAATCGTTCTCCGCTCCTGATTCTTACACCTTCTCCCTCGATAACCTCACCTAATAAGATTGGAGCCCAGCCAGCTTTGGCTGCTTCCTGGAGAAAGCTCTTTTCATTATCATGACTTAAGGTAAAGCATAGCTCAAATTCTCCATGAACCGCAGCCAGAGTCAGCCACGGAGGCAAATTTTGAGCGCTGCACACTTTCAAGGTGTTCGGATGCAAAATTTGGCCCCAATTATCTTCCAGAACAAACTGGCAACGATTTAACCTCATAAGGGTGTCTACAGTGTGGATTACACCATCGCTCGTATCCATGCAGCAGCTTGCAAATTTCCTGATTATTTTCCCTTCTTCTATCCTGGCCTGAGGCTGATAGAATAGCTTTGGCAGCTTAAAATCCTGCTTGGCTAATCGCAAAAAGGCAAAGACGCTCCCTAAACCAGCAGGATGCGTAAGATATAATTTGTCTCCCGGTTTAGCACCTATTCTTTTAATGATCGATTTTTTGGGAACAAGTCCTACAGCACACCCAGAGAGAAACAATTCTTTTCCCTGGTTAGTATCGCCACCCAGAACAAAAGTGTTTAGCCGCTGGCAGGCATCAGAAATCCCCTCTGTCAGTTTTGTCATAAAGGCTTCGTTTAAAGCTGGAGGATAACTAATTGAGATGAGAAGACCTAAGGGCGCTGCTCCGACTGCAGCTAAATCCGAAAAATTTACCATAGCGAGCATCCATCCGATAAGATAAGGGTCATCGTATAATCCGCTGGTAATCTCTTCAACCAAAGCATCAGTAGTAATTGCTAAGTAATTATCACTTCCTTCTCCCATATCGATTAGTTCTGCATCTGTTTCATGAATTTCATGTAGTTTATGAGGCGCTTTGAGAAAATTTTTGGCAATTCTATCAATCATTAAGTTTTCCAAAATATCTTTCATCATCGGCTTACCTTTAGATCCTCGCAAAGATTTGATTGTATTGTTACGAGCAGCATAGACTTCCTTTTCCAGTTCTAAAAGCTTTGGAGAGTCTGGTTTAATTTCAGCTTCTTCCACCCGCGAAGATTTTTTCCGTTATCAGAATATCTTTTCAAGAGAATATTCATTGTCTCACACCTGTGTTTTTTCAGGCCTAAATTTCAAAGCTAGCTCAAATAAAATATAGAAGACGACGATAAAAACCACCCAATCGATCTTCAGAGTTACGACAATTGCTGCACAGTAAAGAATAAACGAACGAACAACGTTAGCTATCGGACTATGAGCTTTTTTTTCGTCTCGAGTCTGATGTATCTTTATCTGAGCATAAGCATTGATCACCAAGGCAGCAACAAAAATACCAACGCCAAAAATGTTGAGAGTGCCGATTGAATGCATTGCCCAGCCTGTGAGAAAAGCAGCTGAGATAGCGGTAAAATCGCTGTAAACAGCGGCTGGTAGCCACCCAAAAACCACAGGGAAAGTCCTGTATCCAGTCTCCTTATCTGCTGAAATATCCTTGAAATAACCCATCACCACAAAATTAGCATAGCCAAAAAAAATTGCGAGCACCGCCAAAAGGAAAGCCAAAGAAGGAGAGTCTCCTAAGTTAAGGATTTGCCTGACTCGATACTCTCTATCCACCAGCCTCCCTATAACAGGCAACAAAGCCACTATCCACGAATTCCAAAGCGGCCCTCCCCACCATGTTCTCTTTAATGTCGTATAGGTAAGTAAGCCAACAACTGCCAAAACTCCAAAAACTAAGATTATAGGATTTAGATATGTCAGAATTAATATTGCTAAAGTTAAGCCTACGAGGCTAACACTTAAAACTTGCTTGCGCGAAATCATTCCTTTTATAAGGGGACGATAAGGGGAGGAAAGTGCGTCGGTATCCATCTGAAAACAATCTGTCAGAGCCTGTCCTAATCCATAGGATAAAACCAGGGGAATAAAACCTAAGACGATCCTGAAAACTCTTGGATCTTCAATGAATGCAAGTCCAACCAACCCAGCGGCTCCTGAGACAAAAATAAGATAGGGTCTCATTGTTGACCAAAAAGCTTCCCAAAAAGCTATGCTCAAGATGCTCGCATACCGATTCTTAGCCATGATATGTCCTTAAGGATAGGGATTTATTTTCTGGATTTTTATCATATTCCTCTTATCTAAATCTGCTGGTTTTCTAAAATATCTTTCATCATTGGCTTATTTTTAAAATCCCCTGAAGCAATTTGATCTTGATTTTTCGCGCTAGATAGACTTCCCCGTCCAGTTCCAAAGGAGTTGGAGAATCCGGTTTAATCTCTATCTCCCTGGCCATCCAAGATCTAGTTTTCGGCAAGCTCATGAACTTGCCGCGAGTTAAAGAGATAATTGTTTTTAATCTTGCGAGTATTCCCATCCTTTCACAAAGACCAACGCCTAAATAATCACTCTGAGAATTGATGTTGAAATCGTAGCAGAAATTACCACTAACATGAGGATTGATAACAACACTCAAACTAGTAACTTCTGTAGAAATCTTTTTATTCTCAACTTTAATCTTAGCTGGGACATTTTTAGCGGCAAACAATGTCTTTAGCGCAGCATACCAGATTGTTCCCATCAGCCACTTAGATTTCAGCCACTTTATAACTTTTTCTTTTGAATTAAACAGGTAATTGGCTTTAGCGATGATTCCGATACTGCAATTGATGATAAAATATTTTCTTTTCCATTTCCCGTTCTCATCCTCGAAGTCAACCTGTCCTACGTTATGATCAGCGGCATTTTCACAATCAAGTTTTAACGGAACTTCGCAACTTAAATATTTATCCCCAGAAAAAGGCTTATGGAAATCATTGCTTGAACCTAATCCTATAGCTCCCATAATCAACTGACTTCTCTCTTCTTTTTTCATCTGCATTACTTGATTTAATAAAAAATTTATCGTCCCATCGCCACCAGCTCCTATTACTACTCGTTCTCCCTTGTGAAACTCGTTGTATAGTCTTTTGCTGAAATCTTCAAAATCAGAAATTAAAGTATAATTTCCTCTAAAATACTTGCCTTCAAGCTCTGGTTTAGACTCCTCCCATTTTTCAACACTTTTACCGCCGTTTGAATATTTGTTTAAAAGCACGATCATTTTCTTGCTCCTTTGTTTCTTTCTTTTTCAATTTATCCAGCTTTCATTGATAATTTAGCTCCCCTGAAAACAAAAGTTGTCAAAAAGTTGTTAAGAGTTTGTTAAAAGTTTGTTAAAAAAGGCAGGAGTATGGAAAAATGAAGAAAATGAGGGAAAACGGGGGGCGGAAAAAAAAGGAGACAGTCCCCCTATAAAAATGGGACTGTCCCCATTTCATACAAAAGTGCAGGTCTGATAAATCAAACCCCTACAGAAGAATCAAATTCATGCAGGAATGATCAAGCAGTGGGCTTGATGAATCAAACCCCTACATAAAGACAGGAAGGCGAGGGGAAGGAAAATATTTTTATTTTTGAAATCTGTAGCCAGACCAGGGGACTGTAATTAGATGAACAGGTTTGGCCGGATTACTCTCGATTTTCTGTCTCAGATGGTGGATAAAAGTATCGATTGTCCTTGTTGTCGGAAATTTGTCATACCCCCATACTTCGTTAAGAATAGTTTCCCGGCTAACAACTTCTCCCTCACAAGAAGTAAGAAGCTTAAGAAGGCCAAATTCCTTAGCAGTAAAGTAGAGCTCTTTCTTTCCTTTAGATGCAATTTGCTTTTTAAAATTTATGTAAATATCACCAAAAGAGTATTCTTCAACTTCTGCTGTTTCGGGTTTAGTGCGGCGGAGCACAGCATTTATCCTGGCCAGAAGCTCTTTTGTCCCGAGGGGTTTAAGGAGATAGTCATCCGCTCCAAGCTCTAGGCCTAAGACCTTATCAATCTCCTCCTTTTTCTCCCCTGTAAGCATGATAATGGGTGTCATTATTCCCTTTGTTCGAAGCCTTTTACATATTTCCAATCCACTTAAAGAAGGAAGTGTGAAATCGAGAAGAATCAAGTCAATTTTTTCCTGGCAGGCTAACTGGAACCCTTCTTCTCCGTCGCTGGAAGAGATGACCTTAAAGTTTTCTGTTTTCAGGAAAGATCTAAAGGCTTCAAGCAAAGCTTTATCATCTTCGACGATTAATATTTTTTTCATGGCTTTGGGAAAATCAGACTAAAGGTACTGCCCCTGTTCGGTTGACTCTCAACTTTAATTTCTCCTTTATGAGCCTCCATGATGTGTTTGACAATTTTTAGTCCCAGCCCTACACCTTTTGGACTGTGTCGGATCGCTTCAGCATGCCGATAAAATCCCTCAAAAATCTTCTCTCTATCTTTGGATGGAATTCCAAGCCCCTTATCTTTAACCTGAATTTCTACATGTTTTTCCTTTTCGATGATTTGAATCATTATATCCTTTTTATCTGACGAATATTTATTAGCATTATCTATGAGATTGGTCAACGCCTGTTTTACTGCATCCGTGTCTATCTTTAGAAAGAGAGGATTTTCAGGTAAATTTGTCTGGAGAACAAATCCATCTGATTCCAATCTGTACAGAAAAAGTTTTACTGTTTCTCTGACAACTGACTGTATCTTCACATTCTGAAAATTGTAGGTTTTAGTCTGCTGTTCAATTTTTCCATAATCGAGGATGTTATGAAGGAACCGGGAAAGACGACCGCTTTCGTCGGCCACAAGGCTTATAAGCTCATCCTGTTTTGCTTTGTCTTTTATCTTTCCTGCCTGAAGCACTTCGGCCAGTCCTCTAATAGAACTCATCGGTGTCCGAAGTTCGTGGGATACAGAGGAGACAAATTCTGTTTTAAGGCGGTTGAGTTCATCCAATTTTTCTCTCTCCGCCCTTTCTTCAAACACTTCTTCCTGAAGCCTGATCCTCTCCAGGTTTAAAGCCAGTTCTAGGGTCATGGTGAGCAAAAGCTCAAGGTCATCCCGTGTGTACCTTTCTCCAGATTTTTTCTTTCCCAGGGATACGTAACCGGCCAGGGCAGCCGTCCTAAAAGAAAGAGGGATAATTAACTCCAAATTCTTTTCTTCAAGGAAGGACTCTTTCGAAAAATCCAAACCTTCTTCCGTGAGGACAGCCTTTTTTCTGGCTAACATCTTTTCCGAATCGAGATTGAGAGAAATTAAAGAAGCAAGGTTCTCTTTTCCATTCTTGGCAATCAATAGCTTCTTTTTTCCGGAAACTAATAAATAGATAAATACTTCGATATGCTCCATCGGCAAAATTTTCTTTATCTTTAAAAGGAAAAAATCAGTTAGATGGTCACTGCGGGCCATCTTATGAGCTTTTTCATTGAAACTGAGAATGCTCTTCCGGTAATCATAACTCGTGCGGAAAAAAGCTTTATCAACAAAAGCCTGAATTTTTTTCCGCGCAGGATTGAAGGCAACAGCAGCTGCAAGAGCTCCGATTAAAGAAACGGTTGTTTCTCGGGCAGAAAAGAATTTAGAAAAAATATTACCGAGCAGATAAACAGAAAAGAGATATATACTGACGGTGAAAACAGTCAGTATGGAATAGACTATGCTTCGATTGATAACAAGTTCTATATTCATCAATCTAAACTTGAAAATGGAAAAAGCAAAGGCTAGAGGGACGAAGATAAAAAATGCGTTGGACAATTCCTCTGATAGCAGGGAATTTATTCCTATAGACAAAGGGAGCTGGTATAAAAGAATAAACGGTACCAGGCCGACAAAAAGGCCATAAAAGATCCACTTTATCTGCCCTTTCTCTTCTTCAAGAGAAGCCTTCCTATAGCTATTTACAAGACTTAGAATTGCCGAAAGGACAAACAAGACAAGATATCCGCGAAAGACATAAAAAGCGGATTCATAGATCCTATGGGCCTCTATTGAAGAATTCAAGCCAGATTGGAGAAACGTAATCTCCAGGACTCCTATAAAAATCAGGGCTGGAAAGTAAATAATGAGTTTGCTTATCTTGAGCCTTATCTTTGAGAATGAAAGAGAAAAATGAAGGAAAAGAGCAGCAGCCAAAGGATAGCAAAAATAATATAAAACACCAGGGATATACGAGAGCCAGCTTTTTCTCAGACAGTAAAATCCCCCGCTTATGATGACGGCTGAGGCAAATGCAAAAGAAGTCCAATAATAGATGCGCGCTCTCGCATCTTCTGCGCGGAAAAGGAAAACTACGATGGCGATAATGAAGGAGAAAATGCCGATAAGGAGATATATTAAAGGAAAAAAACTCTGTGAATAGTAGTAAACAAACTTAGCTTCTTTTTTCTCTATCTTACCGTCAATTTCGATAAGGAAAGTTGACTGTTCGCCGATGGTTTTCTGGCTCAGGATGAATTCCATGTCCATTTTTCGTTCAATTCTTATGTCATCTATTTGAATTAGCTTAGCATCTTCTTTCTGGAAGAGATCCTTTATTTCGGCAGGAAGGCCGGGGCGCTGGAGAAGCAAAGAAAATCCGTAGATACTTATGAGGATGATGAAAAATCCACCGACCAGTGAAAGCAAAAACGGGATTTTCTTCATATTTCGCTTTTCCCAGATGCTGGAACAAAATGTAGCACCTTGGTGAGGACAATGTCAAACAGAGTTTAAGGAACTTCAAGACTAAAATGAACCGCTTGACAAAATGTAGTTACAATAACTATTATTCTGATGTAGTCATTGTAATTACAAAAAAAAGGCGAAAAAACAATGCAATCATTACGTGTTGGCATCCGCGAAGCCAAGATAAATCTTAGCAAATTGCTAAAAAATGTCCAAAAAGGCAGGGAAATTATAATAACTGATCGAGGCAAAGCAGTGGGCAAGATTGTTCCTATGCCCGCAGATTCTCTCCCTTTGGCTGAACGCATTCATGAGCTTGAAAGACAAGGCTGGATAGAGCCTCGAAAAAAGAAAACGGTAAAAAAACTTCTTATTCCCATACCTATTCCTGACGGGCTTGCCCAGAAATTTCTCCAGGAGGATAGAGATCTATGACGAAAAAAGTTCCTGTCG
>JABUBO010000805.1_pt1 | contig 10361 bp, 7 predicted proteins | sample 7240361 | NCBI WGS metagenome assembly JABUBO01 (sample SAMN07256346, study PRJNA390944) | subsurface metagenome | isolation source: Methane hydrate marine sediment | place: Pacific Ocean: Eastern North Pacific, ODP site
AAAAGAAAAAAAATTAAAGATATCATTGTTGCTGAAGGAGGATTACCCATTCGCTATTCAGAATGGGAATTTGCAATGATTGAAAAGGGATATACTTATGTTGACTGGTTTATCGATTTGGTAAAAGACAGAACACAACGTGATCTTGAAAGTGGACAAGTTTCACTCATAAAATATCAACCTATGGGATTAACTATAGGTATAACTCCCCGTAATACTCCTATGAGTCTACCAATGTACTTTTGGGGATCTAGCTTTATGACAGGAAACCCTGCTATTATAAAGCCTTCCACAGCTTGTCCCTTGACAATGAAATATTGTATAGAAAGAATTAATGAGAGTGATTTTCCGTTTAATGAAGCATATGATTTGGTTATCAGTCCTGGTAATTTTGCTATCAAAATATTTATTGAATCAAAATTAATTAAAAATATTGTTTGCGTAGCCGCTTCGCATACAGCAAAACAGATTCTAATCGATTATGCTGAAATTTTAAAAAAATATACCCAGAAGTTCCTTGGAGTTAATATGATAAATTTTCCATTCAAAAAATTTATATTCGAAAGTGCTGGAAATGATGCAGGAATCGTAATGCCCGGAGTAAATTTAGAATTAGTAGCTAAATGGAATATAATTGCTTCCTATACAAATTCAGGACAACAATGTTTTTCAATGAAGCGAATAATTGTTCATCAAGATATATATGATGAATATATTGAATTACTGCTAAAAGAGATTGAAAAATTAAAGATGGGAGACCCTAGAGATATGTCCACAGATATTGGACCTCTTGGATCCCGGAGAATCTTGATGATGATGGAAGTAATGGTTGGTGAAGCCACAAAACATAAGGGTGTAAAAATCTTATGTGGTGCTGAAAAAATTGATACTGGGAAAAGCTATGGCCTTTTTTATAAACCAACTTTAGTAGAGATTCCTCGCGAAAATATACTTAATTTTGATAAGGCTCCTTTTCTGTGGCGTGAAGAAGCTTTTGGTCCCGTAAGAAGTGTAACTAAAGCCAAAAATATTGATGATGCTATTTTTCTCGCAAATCATTCTAACTATGGAATGCGTGCTGTAGTGTACACTCCTCCAGAAAATATTGAAAGATTTGTCACCGAATTGCAGGCAGGAAGCATATATATTAATAATGAACCGATGCAGGCTAATATTAGTACAGCTTTAGGGGGTTGGAAAGATAGTTCATATCCTCCTGGAATAAAATATTATCCTTCTGAGATGGTGATCTCTAAGATTGTATACAATGGTTCACTTAATACTTCCAAACATCTTTTTATTAAAGCAACTGAATCTGCTTTGAAAGATGTTGTTAATTAGTAAAATCTAAATCAATTTTAATTCTTTTTTTATTAAACTCTTTTATAAAGAAAATCTAATTATCTTTTAACAATCATAATTATTGCGATAATAATGAAAGTTGAAATTTCAAATGATGATTCCGAATATATGTATAATGTTATAAAAGATATTATAGATAAATTTGGACCAAGAATGCCATGTAGTCCTGCAGAAGCACAAGCAGCCGATTATATTAAAAAAGAACTTGAAAAGACTTGTGATGAAGTTAATTTAGAACCATTTAAATGTCACCCACGGGCTTTTTTGGGGTGGATAAGGATTGACATTTTACTAATTAGCATCTCAATTTTAAACTTTTTATTAATGCCATTTATTGCACCAAATTTGTTCTCACGTATATTATTAATTACTATCGCTGTGATTCTTAATATCTTTGCATTCCTGATACTTTGGAACGAATTTTTTAATTATCGAGAGTTTATAGATAAATTATTTAAAGAAAGGGATTCGCAAAACGTCGTAGGAAAGATTAAAGCAAAAGGAGAATTGAAAAAAATTATTATTTTTTCAGGACACCACGATAGTGCTCTACAATTTAACCTATTACGATATTTAAAGTTGGGGTATGTGGTTATTATTTTTTTAGGATTAGGTACATTGTTTATATGGATGATAATTTCAATAGTTATTTTTATCTTAATATTTTTTGACTTGGAATATACGTTATTTTATAATTTTACTGTTATTCTCTTTATAATTGGCATCCCCGCTTTTATTGGTTTATTTTTCTTCGTATCAAGTGGCGAAAAAGCGAATAAAGTACCAGGTGCTATTGATAATCTTAGTGCTGTTGCTGTTATATTGGGTCTCGGGAAATATCTCAAAACTCATAAGCAAACTATTCTTAATAACATAGAAATTCGTTTAATCTCCTTTGGATGCGAGGAGGCTGGCTTAAGGGGTGCTTATCGCTATGTAACACGTCATCTTGAAGAATTAAAAAAAAATAATGCAGAAATAATAAATATGGATGGCATTCAGAATGATGAAAAATTTTATATAATAGAATACGAACCTACAACAAGAACGAGACATTCACCAGAAGTAGTGCAAAAAATAAATAAATCCGCAGATCTGGTTGACCTTAATATTAAACTATTTGGTTCTGGTTTTATAGAGAAACTCATAGGACAAATTAGTGGGGGAACTGACGCAACTACATTTTCAAAAGTTAAAATTAAGGCAGCAACTTTTGCATCAATGGATTTCAGCAAATTTTTGTCTTTCTATCATCAACCCACAGATAATATAGAAATAGTAAGTAAGATTGCACTCACAAATGCACTAAAGATTTGTATCGGCTATTTGATTAATGAATCAGATAATTAATTTATTAAATTTTTTTTTTTATATTTTCATCAATTTTGGGTAATCTATCTTCTTAACAAATGATTATTAATATTGGGAAAATAGTGGGATTTCTATCATAAAATTGATCAATCTCCTAAATATCTCTGTATTTTTATAAAAATTTAATTAAACATTTTTATATCTCCATAAATGTTAAAATTTTTAATGAATTTCAGACAAAAATATAGTTTTTTGATTAAAATGTAATAATATTTAAATAGAGATAAAATGAATATTAAATCGATATAACAATAAAAAATTTTTTAAAAAGTGATATGAAATATGGAAACAAAAACTAGAAATATAATTATTGTCGTTGTCATAATTGCTATTATCGCTGGTGTAGGTATTCCACTCGGAATGATTTTTTTGGCACCTAAATATGGAGCAGTTCAAACGGGTATTCTTGTTACTCCTGGAGCTCCAGCTGATGTATCAGATGATCGAATAATTAAAATCGGAGTTCTGGGCTCATTAACTGATATACAAGGCGAAGGTCAATGGTATGGATGTTATTTGGCAGCAGATGAGATAAATACAGCAGGTGGCTTTAAAATCGGCACTGACACGTATTATTTAGGACTCGTTGGCGAGGATACCTTTGAATCCGACGCCGCTCTCGATATAACCAAGGGAACGACTGCCACAACGAAAATGATGACACAACATGAACCCCACTTTATCATTGGTGGATTCAGAACGGAGTCGTTATTAGCATACCAAGAAATTGTAATGGATGAAAAAATTATCTTTATTACTACTGGTGCATCTACAGATTGTTTCACCCAACAGGTTATTGATAATTATGCCAGATATAAATATTTCTTCCGAACAATGCCTATTAACTCCACAACCTTAGGAGGACAAACTATTACTCTTTTTGCTGTACTTGGTGGAATCATGTCGGCAGCTTTAGAAAAACCCATAAATAAAGTTGTGATTGTTAGAGAGGATCTTGACTGGACAATTCCAATGGACAATGCTCTAAATTATTACCTACCTCTATTCGGTTGGGAGATTTTGGATGATATACCTTATTCAATTACAGCTACATCAGAAGATTTCGCCACAATGTGGCAAAGTATTCAAGATCTTGGAGCTCAAGTAGTTATTCCCATAATATCCGGAACGACAGGGATTACTTTTACCACGCAATATGCACAAATTAAAGCAAAATGTCTTATTGCTGGTATTGATGTTCAAGGACAGTTGGATTCTTACTGGTTTGATACGAATGGAGGTTGCGAACACGAAATTGTAATGCAAACATTATGTCGTACCGCTAAAACACCAAATGCAATTGCATTTTGGGATAATTGGATAGATCTTTTTGGTGAATCACCTCTTTATACGGCTGTAGGTGCCTATGACACCGTGTATATGATGAAAGACGCGATTGAAGCATGTGATTCCATTGATTCTGATGACCTTGTGGCTCAATTGGAAACAATTACTCCTGAAAATCCAAGTACAACTTCAGTATCGACACTAAAAGTTGCATTTACAGAATCTCATGATATGATGGCAGGTTGGCCATATGGAACCACCTTATTCGTGCAATGGCAAGCGGGCGGAGCAAAAGAATGCATATCAACTGCTGGTGTTCTTTATCCAGAATCTATTGTAACAGCACCTATGACATATCCATCTTGGGGTATCAACGATTAAATTTAACAGGAAAAACAAATTTAACTCTATTTTTTTTTTTTTAAAATTAATAATATTAAATATTTTTTTTACTCATTTTTATTAATTTATATCTCTCAAAATCAGAATTTATGCTTAAAAATTATAAAGATTTAGTGATCTCAAAAAATATAAAATTTTAATATCTTATTATAATTTATTATTTCACTTATTTTTGATATCCTTAAAATTATTTATTTAACGATTTAAAATAATTTTTATAAAAAGAAAGAGTGTTTATTAAGAATAATAAACAAATGTGTGTAAAAGAATTACTATAATATCAATAAATTATAATAAATTCTTGAATCAGAAAAAGAAAACGTTTTTAAAGAATTAAGTTGAATAAAAAGTAATAAAAATAATATCAAATTTAACCATAAATAACGATTAAATGAGCATGAATTGATATGATATTTCAAATTGAGAATGTGTTAATTTTTGGAACAGTGCAAGGGTCAGTTTTAGCGCTGCTTGCTTTAGGTTTTTCTTTGGTGTATGGTGTAGGGGGTGTTTTGAATTTAGGTCACGGTGCTTTTTATTTAATTACTTGTTATGTATTTTACATAACCTCTAGGGTTTTATTTATTAATCTTATAATTAGTATAATACTCTCATTAATTATTGCAATAAGTATAGGAGGTGTTGTATATCTAGCTCTGATAAAACCTTTACAAGACTCTCACATAGCAGTTGTGATTGTTACATTTGCATTTGCCGTTTTCATGCAGGAGTTTGTAAAAATAATAGCTGGAATTAAACCACATTATATTTCTCCTTTTATTTTCGGTAGCGTAGAGTTTTTAGGAATTACGTTCCCAATTCAGTTCGTTTTTGTAATCATAGGATCTTTAATTCTTGTATCTTTAATTGGTTTATTTATTAGCAAAACAAAGATAGGAAAATCAATTCGTGCAGTTTCCCAAGATCGAGAGGCAGCGTTGCTTATGGGCATTAATGCAGATAGAATCCTTATGATAACTATTATGATCTCTGCTCTTCTTGCGGGTATGGCTGCAATTTTATATGCTCCCACTTCTGCTATAACAGTTGATATGGGATGGAGTTTTCTATTAAGCGCTTTTGCAGTTACTGTTTTTGGAGGTATGGGAAGTACCTCAGGATGTGTCCTTGGAGCCTTTATTATGGGGTATGCAAAAACTTTTTGCAGTGTTTTTATTAGTCCAACTTTAGCTACAGTATTTCCACTTTTAGTTATCGTAGTTATGCTTTTAGTTAGACCCCAAGGTTTGCTTGGAAAGAAGGAGGTGTAATAAAAAATTGCCTAAAAAAATTAGAAGGAAACTTTCTAATGCTGTAGCGGGTTCTAAAAATTTTTTTCTAGGGATACCAAGAGCGACTAGAAATTTATATAAAGAAACTCCTCATCAAGTAAAAAGTTTTAAAGAGTGGATTTTTACTTTCAGAGGAAGCTTAACTATATTATGTATAATTGGCACGCTTCTTATTCCACTTATTACTATGGATGATTACATTACAACTATTTTAATTTCTTTCTTGATTTTTTCAATTTTTGCTGCCAGTTGGGATCTCTTGGCGGGATTTACGGGACAGGTCAGCTTTGGGCATTCCGTTTTTTTCGGAGTAGGGGCTTATGTCGCAGCAGCTTTTGTTAAAATGGCTGGATTACCTTGGTTTTTTTCTATGATCATTGGGGCTGTTGTGGCTGTATTAGTTGGTTTGATTGTTGGCATTCCCTGTCTTAGGTTAAAAGGACCATACTTAGCATTAGGAACCATAGCATTTAGTTTAATTTTGTTTAATTTATTTATGTCGGGGGAATTAAAGGACATTCTTGGAAGCACAGAAGGAATCTCAGGACTTCCCGCAATGTCAGAAGACCTTATTATAACTTTCCTCTATATTTTGATTATTATGATAATTTCTTTTGTTATTTTAATCATTATTATTAAATCAAATATTGGAACTATATTTAAAGCAATCCGTGATGATGAATCGGCTGCGGATGCCTCAGGTATCAATACAACGAAATATAAATTAATTGCATTTATGATTAGTGGTTTTTTTGCAGGGATTGCAGGCTCACTTTTTGCGTTGAATTCAAGAGCTGTAAATCCTTCGGTTTTTCTAGCCCTCTACTCATTTTATGCAATTGTTATGGTAGCATTAGGTGGGCTCGCTACAATATCTGGTTCTGTTTTGGGAGCTTTTGTCTATTGGGTTATACTTAATGAATTATTTAAACCTTTTGGAATGTTTGGTACAGTTTTTCTGTTTTTTCCAACATTAATTTCCGCTATCATCTTAATACTTATGATCCGTTTTGCTGAACAAGGAATATTAAAGCCAGCCTTAGAACACCTAAGAGAATTTTATGATTTCTTATTAGGAAGATAAAAGGTAAATATATTAAAAAATAAAAGAAAATGTTGATTTAGAAAATGGGAGTAATTTTAGAAGTTAAAAGTTTAACGAAAAAGTTTGGGGGATTAACAGCTGTTAACGATTTCAGTTTTGAAATACAACGAGGAGAATTTGTAGGGCTTATTGGTCCAAATGGTGCCGGCAAAACTACTGTTTTCAATTTAATTTCTGGATTTGAAAAACCTAATACGGGTTCAATCAGATTTGATGGGATGGACATTACTGGGTTAAAACCTTTCCAAATTGTAAATTTGGGTCTTGTGAGAACATTTCAGTTAGTTAGATCATTTCATTATATGTCAGTGCTTGATAATGTTTCTGTTGCATGTCTTTCACCAAGAGGTAAGAAGGCTGCTGAGAAAGTAGGAATTGACCAGTACGCGAGTAGAATTCTTTCCGAAGTGGGACTTATAGATAAAGCTAGGTTCCCACCAGTTATATTACCTCACGGTGATTTGAGAAGACTTGAGATTGGTAAAGCTGCTGGTACTAATCCCCAGATACTTCTTCTTGATGAACCATTTAGTGGTCTCTCTTATGAAGAACAGGAACATATACATGCGTTAATAAGACGATTAAGTAATGAAGGTGTTACAATTTTTGTTACAGGGCATGTATTACGCGAATTAATGAATTTAGTTCCGAGAGTGATTGCTATGCATCAAGGTAAATTCATCACTGATGGCACCCCTCGGGAGGTTGCCAATCATAAACTTGTACTGGAAGCATATTTAGGTAGAGGTGGTGTAATTGCTTGAGATGAGAAAAATTTACCATTATTATGATAAAGCAAAAGCCCTTGAAGAAATTAACTTGACAGTTGAAGAAGGATCATTAGATGCTGTTATTGGTCCAAATGGTGCAGGAAAATCAACTCTGCTCCGAGTTATATCCCGTTTGGAGGAACCTGATAGGGGGAAAGTTATATTTCTGGGTGAAAGGATTGATGAGTTGGAAGCTTATCAGATTGCTAGAAAGGGCATAGCACATTGTCCAGAGCGTCGAAGATTATTTTATGATATGTCCGTTCTTGAAAACCTTCAAATGGGGGCTCTTTCACTTAAAGATAAGAAAAAATATCATGAACTACTAAATTTTATATTCGAAACATTCCCACGTCTTAAAGAACGCCAAAAACAGCGAGCAGGAACCCTCAGTGGGGGAGAACAACAAATGCTTGCAATAGGTCGCGCATTGATGGCTAATCCTAAGCTTCTTTTAATGGATGAACCTTCTTTAGGATTGGCTCCAAAAGTAAAAACAAAGATTTTCGAAGCTATTGAAAAAATAAAACATGAAGGTACAACCACTTTATTAGTTGAACAAGACGCAGTATTAGCTATGGCTGTAAGCGATAATATTCATGTTCTTGAAGAAGGAAAAATCGAAATTAGAGGTACTAAAGAAGAACTTGAAAGAGAACCACGAATAAAAAAGGTTTATTTGGGAATATAAGGAGGTTAAAAATGTCAGCACCTATAGAAAAATTGTTAAGAGATGCTAAAGTTGATTTGGTGGTTGCACGGGTTGAAAAAAATCCATCTGTTATAAATGATATAATCAAATATCTAAAAAGTGAGATTAGATCAATTCGATTTAATGCTGTATTAGCACTAGGTGAAGTTGGTCCAAAAGCCACCTTGGGAGTATCCAATCTAGCGGAATGTTTAGCAGATGACGATTGGAGTATATGTCGTGAAGTTGCGCGATCATTAGGAAAAATAGGAGCTCCAGCAAAAGATGCCATCCCCGAGTTATGTAGGTATATTAATAATAAAGAAATGTCGATTCGAAAAGAAGTTGTGATTTCTCTTGGAAAAATCGGTTTCGCTAGTCAAGAATCAATATCTAATTTGATAAATAGTCTAAATGATGAAAATGAAGAAATTCGAACAGAAGCCGCTATATCACTTGGAAAAATAGGTCCTGATGCCTATAATGCTATTCCCGACTTAATGAATAGCCTAAAAGATATAGGTTGGGCTGTTAGAAATGCCTCTGCTCATGCAATAAGTAGAATTGGCGAAGGTTCTACAAGAGCAATTCCATCTCTTATAACGGCACTTGAAGATCCAGATTGGAGGGTACGATATCGAGTTATTGATACCCTTGCAATGATAGGGCAAAAATCAGTTCCAGCCATTTTGGAAGTTATAAATTCTAAAAACCCTATCGTTAGAAAGGGCGTAGTTGAAGCTTTAGGAGAATTAAAACTTGCTAATCCTGAAATACTTGAAAAATTATCATTTTTACTACATGATAAGGTTGAATATGTTCGTGGAAAAGCTGCTGATGCACTTCGTAGTATCGGTAAAGAAGCAATTCCTGCTTTATTCAAAGAACTTAAAGTAGCAAATAAGGAAATGAGAATTCTTATAATTTCTGCAATTGGGGGAATAGGTATTGATGCAACAGCTGCAATCCCAAGTTTGATTGAATCATTGAAGGATTCAAAAAGTTCAGTTCGGGTAGAAGCTTCAAGAGCTTTAGGAAGAATAGGTCTAAATTCAGAAGATGCTATAATTGCTCTACAGGATGCATTAACTGATTCAAAAAGTATAGTAAGACGGGAAGCAGCACTTTCTCTAGGGAATATTGGTCTATCTGCTGCTAAAATAGTTCCTGCTTTAATTGAGTCATTAAAAGATAAGAGACCTGATGTTAGATGGAGAGCTTCTGAAGCCTTAGGAAAAATTGGTGTTGATAATGAAGAAGTTATTAGTGGATTAAAAAATTTAGAACATGATAAATTCGACTATGTGAGTGAATCTGCTCTAAATGCGCTTGATGATATTACAGAAAAATAAAAAAATTTATTGATTTTAAATAAAATATAGATGTATTCATCTTTTATTGTTTTTTATATAAGTAAAACTATTTATTTGTCTTTAATTAAATATTAAATTAATACCTATCATTAAAATAAAATAACAGTATAAGAGGTAAAACTTAAAAAATGAATGAAAACCCATATGCAAAGAAGCCATGGTTAAAGTTTTATGATAAAGATGTCCCTTCTCATATAGATTACCCGGAGTATAATATTTATAAATTACTTGATGATGCCACTAAAGATTTCGGACGAAGAACTGCGATTTGGTTTATGAAGAGAAAAATAACTTATAATGAATTTAAAGATATTGCTGATAGACTTGCTACAGCTCTCGTTGATTTAGGTGTAAAGAAAGGTGATATTGTTGCGATTATGATTCCAAATTTTCCTCAATTTCTCTTTAGTTTTTATGGTATCCAAAAAGCAGGTGGAATCGTCACAGCATGTAGCGTTCTCCATACAGAACCTGAATTGGCATACCAATTAAATGATTCTGGTGCAGAAATAATTATAGCGTGGGATGGACAACTTGATAAAATTAATAAAATTAGAGATAGAACAAGACTTAGGCATGTAATTATTACAAATGCAATGGATTATATTCCAAACGCTCCGAGGGATCCTCCAGAAATAGCTGGAACCATACAATTTGTAAGATTAGTAAATAATACAAAACCAAACCTTCCAAAATTTGAGACTAATG
>JABUBO010000806.1_pt1 | contig 10360 bp, 10 predicted proteins | sample 7240361 | NCBI WGS metagenome assembly JABUBO01 (sample SAMN07256346, study PRJNA390944) | subsurface metagenome | isolation source: Methane hydrate marine sediment | place: Pacific Ocean: Eastern North Pacific, ODP site
TCTTTTTGACCGCAATCAATCCAACCTGGCTTCCAGCACGAACTTGACGATAAATCCTGCAATGGCGTCCTGTAATATTCTCCTGGATATCACGATAAGCAGCCCGGACTATGTGAGAAAGTTGTTCCATGGTTTCATTAAAAACACGATGTGGTCTAGCTTCTAGATTTTCTCCTTTCTTAGCTTCCGAATAACAGACAAGGAAACGATCAAAACTACGCCAATAGTTATAAAGACCTTCCACAAAGTCATTAAGAAGATCAGGGTTTTTTATAAAGATCCTTGCTTCCGGAGACATGGTTACTACTTGATTAGCGGAGACCTCACCCAGCATTCGAAGGGTATTGACTAAGCAATCTATCATTTCCTTATCGGCTTTTTCGTCGTTGAAGACAGCCATGAGGACAGAGTCATATTTGTGCAGATGTTCAATGAATCTTATTACAACTTCTGCAAACAATTCACTTGCCAGGAGTTCTTTGGTCGTCTGACATATATCTCCTTTAGTTCGTATAATACATTTGTCCTGTGTGAATATTGCTTGACTTAATGACATGGTCTTTCCTCCCTTTTTAAATTTTGAAGGTGCAAATTGAGTCAAATCTCCTTTTGGCTTGACTTTTCAAAAGTGGTGGACCCTACGAGATTCGAACTCGTGACCTTCGTATCAACAGTATGCTGTTATGAATTCCTTATAAGTAAAGGAATAGAACGCGTACCAAATCATGAAAGAGCACCATTTGACGCTCTTTCTCATATATAAAAACCAATTTAAAAATAAATAATTAAATAAAAATTATACCACGAGTTTTTATAACATCTAAAGAAAATAAGTAATTACTTGACAAAGAAAAAAGTTATACTATAATATAACTTAGATAATTATATAACTATTACAATTGTCTAAAACTAATTTTTACTAAGAGTAATTAATTAGAAAATCTGACAGAAAGGAGTGAGGAATATGGCATTACCAAAGTTATTATGGGATTCGGGGACAGCTTATGACATGTTTGTTAGTTTAAATGTTATACATGAGCCCGTGGAATTTGGGTTACGTAGTGCATGGGCAGCAGGAATGCGAGCACGACTCCCAGCAACCAAGCGAGAAACTCTGGTGCAGAGTCAGTTGCTATTTAAAGTGCCATTTCACTGGATTAACACTCTTCCGGACCCTAAAGACAGCTTCACTGTTTTATATGTCTTACGAAAAATTCCACCAGCGGAGCGATTACCTATCCTGGCTTTGGACCCAGATAAGCCATCTGAAGTAGTGGAAATGCTAGAGGGTATAGCTGCAAGAGGAACTTGGAATGAAAAGGAACAAAAGTTTCTCCAGGCTGCTTATGCTGAAGAGTGTGATAAGAAAAAGAAATCACATCTATCCACTAAAGAACTGTTAAATATCTTAGGATTGTGGGCTAATGCTGAGGAATTTGGAGAACGTTACCTGGATGCATTGCGCACATATCAAGAGGTCTTTTTTGCTACAGAGGAAAAGCGTATTAGTCCTGCTTTACAAGGAGCACTATCACATGCGCAAGAACTAGCAGAGCGGTTGGAGTTACCGGATTTATTAGAGGAACTATCGCAGGGATTACGTTTTACTGAATTACCTAAAGCAGCTGAGTTTGTACTTGCACCATCATATTGGTGCACTCCACTGATGTATTATGGGAAGGTGAATGTTAAGCGTTGGATATTCCTATTTGGCGCAAAACCACAAGATGAATCACTGATACCAGGAGAGGAAGTACCAGATGCACTATTGCGAGCATTAAAAGCATTGTCTGATCCAACAAGGTTGTCCATATTGCATTATCTAATAGAGAAACCTCTTACTCAATCACAACTCTCTCGCCGTTTATATTTACGTGCACCAACAGTGATTCATCACCTCAAGATTCTACGGTTAGCAGGGCTTGTACAACTAACAATAGGAATAGAAGAAGGTGGAAAAATAAAACGTTATGCTGCTCGTCCTGATGCAGTGGCAACAGCTTTTACCTCGCTAAAGGGTTTTCTAGAGAAAGGAAAGATGAAAAATGCAGATAGTAATTTCAAATAAGATTTTTACAATAAATTACCATTATGGAGGTTATAAGTTATGCAAAACATATTTGATTTAGAAGTCATTGCTAGAGAGAAGCGTCGTGAGCTGCTTGCAACTGCTGAAGCTAATCGACAAATTAATAAAGTAATCTGCAAGAAGCGAGCACGAAAAATCCTCAACCAAGCAGTTGAGCGTGGACTAAGGGATGGTCTCACAGTTGATGAACTAATAAGTGAGTTAAGGATGGCGCTTGATAGGGGTGATTTTATACAGTGCAATTGAAATACATAGAGCCATATTATAATTTTTTAAATTAAATTTGAAATTATGATTAAGAATATAAAAATTCAATTAAGAGAGTATCTCAAAACAATTAAATTATTTAAAATCGATGCGAAGCTCTTACTTGCAAATGTTTTATTACGTTTTATTGGATACGGGGTCTTTTCACTATTATTTAATCTTTACATTTTGCAAATAGGCTATGATGTAGATTTTATTGGCTATTTAACAGCATTAAGTAACATTGCTGTTGCTCTTATGGCAATACCATCAGGTTTCATTATAGATAGATTTGGATTAAAAAGACCTTTAGTTATTAGTTATTCTCTATTTATTTTATTTACTATTCTACTTGCAATTAACACTAATTATTTCTCACTAATTATCTTTAATATTGCTTTAGGATTTACCTTTTCTATAATAATGGTAATTAGAAATCCATTTTTGACCAAATTCAGCACTAAAGTTGAAAGAACCCATCTTTTTGGATTTGCCTTTGGACTACTGATGATTGGCTCAGTTATAGGAAACGTAATTGGAGGGTATTTCCCCAAATTATTTAAAGTTTTTGCATCTTTAACAGATGATATTATTATTTATCGTTTATCACTACTCTCAGGTGCTATAATTTCAGCTATTGGATTAATTCCAATTCTAAAAATAGGGAAAGACAATATTACTTCTTCAAATAGATTAAGTAAAAGAATTTTTAAAATAAAATTTTCTAAATTATATGCTAAATTATTATTGCCACATTTACTTCTTTCCTTAGGAGCTGGGCTAGTTATGCCCTTTTTAAATGTGTTTTTTAAAAAACATTTAAATGCTAATGTTTCTCAGATTGGTATTATTTTTGCACTAGGTTCATTTATAACAGGAATAGCCTCTTTTTTAGTTCCCTTTGTAACCAAAAGAATTGGAAAAGTTAAGGGTATTGGAATCTTACAAATTTCATCTCTTCCCTTTCTATTGATGATTGCATTGATTCCAAATTTAACATTAGTTGCTATTTTCTATATAGTTAGACAAGTTCTAATGAATATTGCAAGTCCAATATATACAACCTTTGTGATGGAGGCTGTACCAGATAAAGATAAGGGTACAATAAGCGGGTATATTACTTTTATACGGGGCTTAGGGTGGGCGATTTCTTCATCCTATTCTGGAATACTAATGAAAAATTACGGATATAATTTCCCATTTTTCATCTGCTTTGTATTTTATTTGATTTCTACAATAACTTTTATTTCATTCTTTAGAGGATCTGAAAAGAAATTAAGAACTTAGAATGTTAAAGTATAGTAGTGTATTAGAATAATAACAAACACTACTTTATATTAACAACACAATGAGATTTTTCACTCGTTAGTGTTTACCTTGAGTGAAATCTAAACATTCCTTCAGATACTGTTTTACTACTCTGATTTCTTGGATTCTGAAAGTTTCTTACCAAGACCTTCTACTGCTCTTAATACTTCCAAGGGAACTGCAAAAACAATTGTATTAGATTGATCTGAGGATATGTCATTAATAGAGTTTAGAGTTCTTAAATGGAGAGCTCCTGGGACTTCTGCCATTGTTCTTGCTGCTTTAGCTAAATTATCAGCAGCAGCAACCTCACCTTCTGATGCAATAATTGTTGCTCTTCTTTCTCTTTCAGCTTCTGCTTGCTTAGCCATTGTTCTTACCATTGATTCTGGAACTTTAATATCTTTGAGTTCAACTGACAAAACATCAATTCCCCATGCTTCTGTGGATTCATCAACAAGATTCTTTATTCTTTCAGCTACTACGTTTCTTTTTGTTAAGAGCTCATCTAAAACTACTTCTCCAATGACATTCCTCATTGATGTTTGAGCTAATTGTGAAACTGCCCAGAAGAAGTTTTCAACCTCAAGAATAGATTTTGAGGCATCTACAACTTTGTAATAAACAACAGCAGAGATTTTTGTCTGAATATTATCTTTTGTCATCGCTTCCTGATCAGGAACTTCCACAGCTTTAGTTCGTATATCAACTTTTTTCATGCTCTGAAATATTGGCCAGATGATGCGCCAGCCAGGTTCAATAATTGATGTGAACCTCCCCATTGTGAATTTTACTCCGCGCTCATACTGATTTACCTGTTTCAGAGAAGCTAAAGCTATTATTCCTAATAAAATTATTATAGGAACAAAGCCACCAAAAAGAATAGCGATTATTCTTCCAATAACATTCATCTTTTACCTCCTAACTTTTTAAAAGTTTTAAAAATATTTTCTAAATCATAAGTCATTTTTATATTTTTATTATATTATAACCTTAATAAAAATTTTGTAAATTATATCTATGAATAAAAATAGATATAGACAAATAAATAATTAAAAACTTGTCATGGGAAAATACGTAAAATAATTTTATAATTTATAAACAAGATATTTTTACAGATAGAAATATACTTTATTTAGAATATGTAAAGGTTAAATATGAATAATCTAAAGAAAGATAGTAAAAAGACTGTTGTTGTAGTCGGGGTTTCAAAGGATGAGAAAAAGTTTGGATATAAAGTTTTTAAAGACTTGATGAAAAAAGGTCAGAAGGTCTATGGAATTAATCCAAAAGCTGATGTTATTCTTGGACGAAAGATTTATTCAAATATTCAAGATATACCTGAAAAACCTGACCTTGTAATTACAGTTGTACCTCCAGAAGTAACAGAGAAAATTGTTGATGATTGCATATCAATTGGTATAAAAGAAATATGGATGCAACCTGGATCAGAATCAGAAAAAGCAATTAAAAAAGCTCAAGATAACAAAATTTCAGTAATTTATAATGCATGTATTATGTTAACAACAGATAAGGATGATACACCACTTTTAAAATAATATTAATATTTTTTAAAAAGATTAATTTAAAATTACAAAAGTATTTATTGCATTATCTATATTTATATACAGAAATCTTATTTTAAAATATTGCATAAAATTATAAAGGATAAGAATTGAAAAGCTATAACGGAAAAATATTAGAAGTAGATCTAACTAAAAAGAGATTTAATGAGTTATTTATTGAAGAGGAAGTATATGAGAACTATATTGGAGGATCAGGTCTTGCTGCTAAATTATTGTTTGATAATTATGATTTTAAAGGTAAAACATTATCAGATAAAAATTTATTATCATCAAAAAGTGAGTTATTATCCAAAGATTTAATATCACAAAATTATGCATTATCGTCTGAAAACATCTTAATTTTTATGACAGGACCTTTAACAGCTACTAAACTTCCTGGTTGTGCTACAAGGTTTTCAGTATGTGGGATATCTCCATTAACTGGTATATGGGGAGAATCCTCATGTGGTGGAAGTTTTGGTGTGCAATTAAAACAAGCAGGATTTGATGGGGTAATAATTAAAGGCGCATCAAATTCCCCAGTGTATATAAAAATTATTGATGGAAATGTTGAGATAAAAGATGCATCAAGATTATGGAATAAAGATACTTATGAAGTATATGATATTTTAAAAAGAGACGAAGGAGTTAATACATCGGTATCTATAGGTATTGCTGGTGAAAATAAGGTCTTATTTGCAAATATCGCTAATGAGCCTGGAAATTATGCAGGTAGATGTGGATTTGGTGCTGTTATGGGAAGTAAAAAATTAAAAGCCATTGGAGTTAAGGGTACAAAGAGGATAGAATTTACAGATTCAGTAAAGATCAATGAGTTAAGAAAAGAACTGATTGAAAAGCAGAAGAAAAATATTGCAGTGGAAACACTAAAGGCATTTGGCACAGATGGTGCAATGACATTTTATATGATGCTTGGTGATGTTCCAATAAAAAATTGGAATTTAGGTGTATGGAATGAAGGAGGAGATGCATTATCAGGAATGGCTATGGCTGAAAGTATACTTGTTAGAGGACGTACCTGTTTTGGTTGCCCAGTAGCCTGCAAGAGAGTTGTAAAAATAGATAAAGGAAAATATAAGATGAATGAAGGACCTGGTCCTGAATATGAAACCTGCAGTTCATTTGGAACATTATGCTTTAATAGTGATCTAAAGGCAGTTGCAAAAATTAATGAACTATGTAACATGTATGGAATGGATACAATATCATGTGGTGGGACTATAGCATTCGCTATTGAATGTGCAGAGGAAGGAATACTAAAAGATACAAATGATTTAAAACTTTCATTTGGTGACGCAGATGTTATTCTAAAACTTATAGGGATGATTGCAAGAAGAGAAAAAGGGATTGGAAATCTACTTGCAGATGGGAGCAAGAAAGCATCAAAAAAGATTGGGAAAGATAGTGAAAAATTTTTGGTCGAAGTGAAAGGTCTTGAGGCTCCTATGCATGATCCAAGAGCATTTCATGGACTTGGTCTCGCATATGCAGTCTCAAATATAGGTGCATGTCATGTTAATTCATTTCAAATGTGGGTTGAGCAAGGATTCTCATTTTTTCCGGAGATTGGATTAGAAGGTCCCTATGAAGGAATGATTAGTAATGGGAAAGCAGAAGTTAATGCAATAGCTCAGAACTTAGGCTCTATTTTTAATTCTGCTTGTATCTGTTTTTTTGTAGGAATAACATTCTCAGCAACTGATATTCTAAATTGCTTAAATTATGCAACCGGATTTAATTATGAATTAGAGAATGTGATGAAAGTTGGTGAAAGAATCTGGTATCTAAAGAGGGGAATAAATAATCTTTTAGGAATTAAAAGAGAAGATGATAGATTACCAGAAAAAATTTTAACACCAACAACTGAAGGTGCTGCTGCTGGTTCTGTTCCTGATATAAAACTTATGCTTAATGAATTTTATAAAATAAGAGAATTTGATAAGAAAGGAATACCAAAGAAAGAGAAACTGGAAGAATTAGGGTTAAAAGACCTAGCTGATAAACTTAAAAATTTAAATTTTAAATATTAGGGGGTTTTATGCCACTACCTGAATATTTTCAATTTCAATGTAGGACAAAAGTTATATTTGGAGTAGGTACAATAAAAGAATTGCAAGAGGAAATAATATTACTCGGTGGTAAGAGAGCTTTGATTGTTACAGATAAGGTAGTCAGAAACTTAGATTTTTTTAGCAAAATAGAAAATATTTTGAAATCTTCAGAAATAAAATTAGTTAGTATTTTTGATGAGGTTCCTGTTAATTCTGAAATAGAGATTGTAAATAAGGGTTATAAATTAGCAAAAGAAAAAAATATTGACATATTGATTGCTATAGGTGGTGGAAGTGTAATTGATACAACGAAAGGTATGAATATCTTATTAAAAGAAGGTGGTGACTTATTAGAAGATCATCAGGGAGTATATCTTTTAAAAAGACCTTTAAAAAACTTAATTGCAATTCCAACAACTGCAGGGACAGGAAGTGAAGTCACATTTGCTGCAGTTATAAAAGACCCTATACAGAAGTTGAAAATTTCATTTATATCACCATATATTGCGCCAAATACAGCAATTTTAGACCCAGAAGTTACTATTAGTTGTCCTCCTAAACTTACCGCATCAACAGGTATGGATGCCTTATCTCATGCAATTGAATCAATTCATTCCCTACAGAATGAACTAATTACTGATGCTCTTGCTCTTAATGCCATAAGACTTATAAATGAAAATTTAAGAGAAGCTGTTAATAATGGTGAAAATATAGAGGTAAGAGGAAATATGTTAATTGCAGCAAATATGGCAGGATTAGCATTTACAAATGCTTTGGTTGGAGTTGTCCATGCAATGGCTCATGCATTAGGAGGATATTGTGATGTTCCTCACGGGATTGCAAATAGCATTATGCTTCCCTATGGAATGGAATACAATTTGGAATATTGTAAAAGGTATGCTTTAGTTGCTGAAGCTTTTGGCATTGATATAAGAGGTTTATCAGGTAAAGAAGCAGGAAAAAAGGCAATTGATGCTGTATGGCAATTAACAAAAGATTGTGACATGCCTCAAAAGTTAAGGGATGTTGGAGTTAAAATAGAAGATTTAAATAAAGTTGCAGAAAATGCTATGTGTGATGGCTCTATCTATAACAATCCTAGAGAAGCAACTGTTGAGGATATAGAGAATATTTTAAGAAAAGCCTATTAAAGTTAATAATTTATTTCTTGTCACCCTGACCCTGAGTGTAAAGCCTGTCCTTGAACCTGAGTGTAACGAAGGGGAAGGATCTCAAATATAAATATTATTTTTTATAAAAAACAAGAATTAAGGAGAGAAAATATATGACATATTTTAAAGATACAGAACGGTTCTATAACATTTTGGTTCCATTTTTTAACAAATTAAAAGATGATCCGGAGATTGGTCCCAAGGTGTTTGCTTCAAACTTAATAATAAAGTTTATATATCACAATCCTGAAGCAGTGATATTTATTCACAGTCCGAATAAAGAGATTATTCAAGGAGACAGAGAGGATGTAAAATCTGATGTTAAGATGGAAATGAATTCAGATGTTGCTCATAGATTCTGGCTTGGTAAAGTAAATCTAATGGTAGCATTAACAAAAGGTGATATAAAAGCAAAAGGACCCATACCTAAAATTATGAAACTTCTTCCAATAATAAGAGGTGCATACGCAATATATAAAGATTACTTAAAAGAAGCAGGATTTGAAGACCTCGTTAATATAGAATGAAAGCTAAGTATAGTAAAAATATGGAAGAAATAAAAAATAAAGAAAAAATGCAACCATAACGGGTTGTCCTACAGTTAGATTGAAGATTGCTCTACATAGTTAATCTTTAACATTTTAACTTAGTAATTATTTTTAACATTTCGTTATTGTAACAACATTAAAAAAAATTTAAATATGTCAAGGAGAAATAATTATTTTTATTGTAAAATATTTTAATATGTTGTAATATAATTTGAAATGTTTTATAATATTGTATAGTATTATATAATTTTGTAAAAATTGGAGGTTTAGATAGAATGAAAATAAAAGTTCTTTCACCTGAAGAAGTCTCTAAAATTTTAAATGTAAATCGGTGGACTATTTATAGAATGATCAATTCTGGGGAAATCCCCGCTTTTAAAGTTGGAAATCAGTGGAGGATAAGAGAAGAAGTATTAAATAAGTGGATAGGTAATCGGACAAATATAAATATTGAGCTTAAAAAGTTGGTAAATAAAATGAGAAGGGAAGCTGAAATAGAAGGTATCACAAAAGAAGATATTGAAAAAGCTATATCTATAGTTAGAAGCGATTAAAGTGGTTAGAGTAGTTATTGACACAAATGTTTTTGTATCAGGACTATTAAAATCAGATAACCCTCCTTCAAATGTTGTTGATCTATTTATTGAGGACAAAATAAATCTAATTATTTCAGAGGAAGTATTTTCTGAATATATTAAAGTTTTATTAAGACCAGAGTTAAAAGTTAAAAAAGATAATATTATAAGATTAATTTCAATTTTTATTTTAAAAGCAGAGATAATAAAAGTAAAAACAAAACTAGATATTATTGAAAGAGATCCTTCAGATAATAAGTTTTTAGAATGTGCATTAGATGGAAAAGTAGATTATATTATAACTGGTGATAAACACTTATTAGAACTAAAGAAATACAAAAAAATAAAAATAGTTGATCCTAAGACTTTTATTGATATATTTTAATATATATATTAGACTCATCATTTTAAAGAATGCCCACCTTTTTAATTTGTGATAAAATATTTACTACAAAGTCTATTTATTGTATAATACTTTAGACTTTCTTGCTTTACTAATCTTAAACCTGGCTGGGGAGAAGTGGCAGCTGTATTAATTTAGCAGTAGAAGTAGGCCAATTATTTTAAAATTTCAGATTTTACTTTTCTAATCATCTTTTAGTTGAGTTCTTCTAAAACATGGATTATCTGTAAAGGCTCTGCTCACACTACTTCTATCTAAATTACATTTATAAAAAATTATAAATTTTTATAATTTTTTTATTTCAAAGCTTTTTATAGAAATTCTATTTTAAATTCATTTGTTTTACTGATTTAAATTTTGGTGGGATAGGAGTAGATTCAAT
>JABUBO010000808.1_pt1 | contig 10344 bp, 8 predicted proteins | sample 7240361 | NCBI WGS metagenome assembly JABUBO01 (sample SAMN07256346, study PRJNA390944) | subsurface metagenome | isolation source: Methane hydrate marine sediment | place: Pacific Ocean: Eastern North Pacific, ODP site
ACCATAGCGCCGAAAGCCATTGGGCGAGAAAAATTAGACCGGAGAATTTGATTATTTTCGACTCAGCAAGTGAAGCTGAAGCTCACGGTTTCAAGCCCAGCCACTATGTCAGGGAGCGCCGTTAGAGGAATGACGAAGTCTTTGCTTATCCGGGGTGGACGAATAATCGACCCCCGCCAGGGGATAGATGAAGTTGGCAGTTTGCTTATCAGTGAAGGCAAAATCTCATGGCGGGGGGAGACCCCACCCCAGCCAGATTACGATGTCCTTGCTGCCGAAGGGCTAATCGTCTGCCCCGGATTTATTGACCTCCACTGCCATCTAAGGCAGCCCGGTTTTGAGGAGAAAGAGACCATTGCCACCGGAACGCGAGCTGCCGCCAGGGGTGGCTTCACCACCATCTGCTGTATGCCCAATACCAACCCGCCGCTGGATAATCGGGCATCTATAGATTATGTAAAGGCAGCGGCAACCAAGGAAGGCGTCGTCCGTGTTCTGCCGATAGGCTGTATCTCCAAAGGTAGAAAGGGAGAGGAGCTAGCCGAGATGGGTGAGCTGGCTTCAGCCGGAGTGATTGCCTACAGCGACGATGGTAGTCCGGTCAGGAGCTCACACCTGATGCGCCAGGCTTTAGAGTATAGTCGTGCCTTCAGCCTGCCGGTTATTGACCACTGCGAGGATACTGCCCTCAGCGAGGACGGTCAGATGAATGAAGGCGTGTTAGCCACCCAGCTAGGGCTCCGCGGCATACCTGCCGCCGCCGAAGAGATTATGGTCGCCCGCGACCTGACTCTTGCCCAGCTGCCCGGAGCCAGACTGCACATTGCCCATGTCAGCACCGAGGGGTCGGTTGAACTTGTTCGCCGTGGCAAGGAGGAAGGCATCAGAGTTACCGCCGAGGTTACGCCACACCACCTGACCCTGACCGAGGAAGAGGTCGTCGGCTATGATACCAGCGCCAAGGTAAATCCGCCCCTGAGAACGAAACGGGACATCCAGGCTCTGATTCAGGGACTCAGGGAAAATGTGATTGATGCTATCGCTACTGACCATGCCCCTCACACCGAGATGGACAAGCGGTGCGAGTTTGCCCTCGCCCCCTCTGGCATCAGCGGCTTTGAAACCGCTCTGGGCAGCCTGATGAGGCTGGTGCATGATGAACAGCTAGCCCTGACCACCCTCATCGCCAAGCTTACCGGTGAGCCGGCCAGGATTATTAATTGCGACCAGTTGGGCACACTTAAGATTGGCACCCCGGCCGATATTACCATCTTTGACCCCGACAAGGACTGGGTAGTTGACACCAAGACCTTCGCCTCCAAGGGCAAGAATACCCCCCTGGCTGGCTCAGTGCTTAAAGGCAAGGTAATGGCAACCATCTATCAGGGCAAGCTGGTCTATAAAGACGATTCAGTTACTGTGAAGGAGAATTAGACAGAGTACCCAAACATGCTTATAAGGAGTTATAGAGGAGCGAAGTCTGTGAATATGATTGAGGGGAGTCCTAGAGGGGCTTCGCCCCTCTACAAAACCGTTTCCCCCTTCCCCTTATCAAGGGGAAGGGGGATAAAGGGGGATGGGGTTACTAAAGATGGCTAAAAAGACAACATTAGTCCTGGAGGATGGCTCGGTTTATGAAGGCTACTCCTTTGGTGCTGAAGCCGAGACCTCCGGTGAGGTGGTATTCAATACCAGCATGATGGGGTATCAGGAAATGCTGACCGACCCCTCCTACGCCGGGCAAATTGTAGTCCCCACCTACCCCCTCATCGGCAACTACGGCACCAATGAGCAGGACTTTGAGTCAGATAAAATACAGGTCAGGGGCTTCGTGGTCAGGGAGGAGTGCCGGCAGCCCAACCACTACCTCAGCACCAGGACCCTCCACGAATACCTGGCCGAAAGCGGCATCCCCGGAATTTACGGCGTGGATACCCGGGCAATTACCCGCAAACTGCGCTCGGCAGGGGTGATGACGGGCATGATAACTGGCAATAAGACTCCCGAGCAGGCTTTAAAAGAAATAAAGAAACTGCCCGACTACGGTTCAATTGATTTCGTCAGGCAGGTTAGTACCGAAAAGCCCTATGAGTGGGAGCCAGACCCGGCTGACCCCGATGACTTATGCCATATAATCGTGCTTGACTGCGGGTTAAAATATACCATCCTGCGCATGATGCGCAGTCACGGCTGCCGGGTAACGGCTGTCCCCTGCACCATGTCCGCCGATGAAATCCTGAACCTGAAGCCCGACGGCATTGTCCTGTCCCCGGGTCCGGGTAACCCGGAACTGCTGGATTACATTGTGAAGACAATCAGACAACTCATCGGCAGGAAGCCGATTATGGGCATCTGTATGGGCAACCAGCTGATTGCCCGCGCCTTCGGTGCCAAGACTTTCAAGCTGAAGTTCGGGCACCGCGGGGCGAACCACCCCGTCCGCGACCTCTCCGACGGGCGAATCCACATCACCGCCCAGAACCACGGCTACGCCACCGACCCCGCCACCCTGAAAGACGGGCTGGAAGTGAGCCACATAAACCTGAATGACGGCACGGTGGAGGGTTTAAGACACAAAGAATTACCCATCTTCTCCATCCAGTACCACTCCGAAGCCTCCCCCGGCCCGCTGGACAGCACCTACCTCTTTGAGAGGTTTCTGGATATGGTGAGGAAGGGGAAGGAGAAATAGACATGCCTGATTTTCCAAAAGCATTTTCTAAAGAGGACCGCAAAGTACTGTGGAAACAGTCAAAGTATGGGGTTTGGGGTTTTAGAATTGCAATTTTAAGTCTAGCTATATCTATTGCGGCTTTGGTGATTAGCATAATTTATTAAAGGGGAGTCCAAGAGGGGCTTCGCCCCTCTTACATACCACCTCCCCCTCTCCTTTGAAGGAGAGGGGGATTAAGGGGGGTGAGGTAGATAAGATGTTTGAAGAATTATTTTCGAAACGTTACAGTTTAAGGCCAACGCCAGAGGGACTGATTTTTGAAGATGTCCCAAGTTCAGCTAGGATTGGCTTGTTCTATATTCTGGAGCCATTCCTTGATAGGGTATCATATTTAAGTAAGTTTTATAGCAATGTTTGTATGGCTTTACGCATTCCGCGAGAAACTCGAGATCATTATCTTCAAGAGCATGAATTAATACCTAGAGCTATCGAGGATCTAATCACAGAATGTAATTGGTGGCAAGTCTACGATATCTGCGAGCTTATGTACAGGGAATTACCTTACGAACAATATCGTCAAGAATTATCCAAACAGGTTAATAAGTTATTTGTAGATGAAGAACTAGGTTTTGAAATGAGAAAAGGGAAGATAGAGAAAGTCGGCTCTGGATTCATCGACGCTAAAATAAAAGAAGCACGATATTTACTCAAAGAGCCAGAGTTTAAAGGTGCAGACCAGCTATTTGAAAAAGCTATCAAAGCCTTAAATGAACGCCCAAATCCTGATGTGGAAAACTGCATAAAGGATGCAGTAGCCACGGTTGAATCTGTAGGTAAAATAATTCGTAAAGATAAAAATGCGCGAATTGATAATATTATCAAGGAGGCAATACAAAAAGGAGTAATCCCTCGCCTACTAGGTGACCCCATTATCAAACTATATGCTTACCGTGGTAATGAACCCGCCGTAGCTCATGGCGGAATAGAACCTTCGAAAGTGACAATTGATGAAGCTGAATTTGTGCTAGCTATGTCTGCCACAATAATTATTTATCTAGTTAAAAAGAGGAGCAAACTTGAAACCATCTAAAGTCCTGATTATCGGCTCGGGACCCATCGTCATCGGGCAGGCGGCAGAGTTTGACTACGCCGGCACTCAGGCGTGCAAGGCGATGCGGGAGGAGGGGGTCATCTCGGTGCTGGTCAACTCCAACCCGGCCACCATCATGACCGATGAGGACATCGCCGATGTCATCTATATTGAGCCGCTTACCGTGGAGATGATTGCCCGCATCATTGAGCGGGAGCGCCCCGATGGCTTGCTGCCAACTCTCGGCGGGCAGACCGGACTCAACCTGGCGGTGGACCTGGCTGACGCCGGCGTCCTGGACAAATACAATGTCAGGAGTCTGGGGACGCCTATCCAGACAATCAGAAACGCCGAAGACCGGGAACTCTTCAAGCAACTGCTACTCAAAATCGGTCAGCCGGTGCCGCCCAGCGCCACGGTCAACACCATAGAGCAGGCGAGAAAGGCAGCCAAAAAGCTGGGCCTGCCGCTGGTAATCCGCCCCGCCTATACCCTCGGGGGGACGGGGGGAGGCTTTGCCACCACCTGGGAAGAGCTGGAGAGAGCAGCAACTATCGGGCTGGCAGCCAGCCCCGTCCGCCAGATTCTACTGGAGCAATCCGTGGTCGGCTGGAAGGAAATCGAGTATGAAGTAATGCGCGATGCCGCCGATAACTGCGTCACCGTCTGCAACATGGAGAATATTGACCCGATGGGGGTGCACACCGGCGACAGCATTGTGGTCGCTCCCAGCCAGACCATGACCAATAAAGAGCACCAGATGCTGAGAACCGCCAGCCTTGATATCATCCGCGCCTTGGGGGTTGAGGGGGGCTGTAACATACAATTTGCCCTTGACACCAGGAGCAATAAATACTATGTAATTGAGGTCAACCCACGAGTCAGTCGCAGCTCCGCCCTGGCCAGCAAAGCCACCGGCTACCCCATCGCCCGGGTCGCTGCCAAGATAGCGGTGGGCAAGCGACTTGACGAAATCCCCAACCAGGTAACCGGGAAAACCATGGCTTCCTTTGAGCCGACACTGGACTACCTGGTGGTCAAGATTCCTCGCTGGCCGTTTGACAAGTTTGCCTCGGGCGACAGGGTTATCGGCACCCAGATGAAAGCTACCGGCGAGGTAATGGCGATTGATAGGTGCTTTGAAGCCGCCCTGCAGAAGGCGATACGCTCTCTTGAATTCGGCAAGAGGTCGTTGCTGTGGGAAGACCCGAAGTGGGAGCGGGGAACAAACATCAATAACTACCCCCTGGAACCCAACGACCTTAGACTATGGGCAATAATGGCGGCACTGAGAAGAGGAATAAGTGCCGGAGAACTCGCCGAGCGCACCAAAATCGACCTGTGGTTTATTAATAAGCTCCAGAATATTATCAACATGGAAAAGGAGCTACTGTCGCAGCCGCTAATGCCCGAGCTCCTGCGGCGGGCAAAACGACTCGGCTTCTCCGATGAACAGATTGGAACTTTAGCCGATAGACTCACAGAGCAGGTAAGACAACTGCGTCACGACTGGAATATCCGCCCCGTTTACAAGATGGTGGATACCTGTGCTGCTGAGTTTGACGCCGGCACCCCCTACTTCTACAGCACCTACGAACAGGAGAATGAGGCTGAGCCAGTCAATAAAAACAAGGCGATAGTCATCGGTAGCGGTCCTATCCGCATCGGGCAGGGCATTGAATTTGACTATTGCAGCGTTCACTCTGCCTGGGCACTGCAGGAGGCTGGCTACCAGAGCATAATGGTGAACTCCAATCCGGAAACGGTCTCCACCGATTTTGATACCAGCGACCGCCTTTACTTTGAAGCGCTGGACGAAGAGAGCCTGCGTGACATCCTGGAAAACGAAGGTGGCAGTAATAATGCCCCACCATCAATCGTCCAGTTTGGTGGTCAGACGGCAATAAACCTGGCTAATCCCCTGTCTCACGCCGGCATGCCGCTCCTCGGTTCCAGTGCCGAGGCTATTGACCTGGCTGAGGACAGGCTCCGATTTGAGAACTTTCTCAGCGAATTAGGTATCCCCCAACCTCCCGGTGCCGGAGTAACCTCGGTAGATGAAGCCCTTAAAATCGCCCAGCTCATCGGTTACCCGGTGCTGGTCCGCCCCAGCTATGTCCTCGGTGGTAGAGCCATGGAAATAGTGCATAATGCCACCGAACTGACCCGCTATATGAGCCTGGCTATGGAACTGGATACCGGGCACCCTGTCCTTATTGATAAATATCTGCTGGGCAAAGAGGTAGAGGTCGATGCTATCGGCGACGGGGAAACGGTTCTCATTCCGGGAATAATGGAGCACATTGAACGAGCCGGAGTGCATAGTGGCGATTCTATGGCGGTCTATCCCGGGTTGAACCTGACCGAGCAAGAAATAGAAACCATTGTTGACTACACCATCCGAATAGGGCTGGCACTCAAAGTCAGTGGCTTGATGAACATCCAATTTGTTATTACGCCGAGTAGCACCACCCAAGCATCGTCAGTTTACGTACTGGAGGTTAACCCCCGCGCCAGCCGTACCGTTCCGTTTCTATCCAAGCTTACCGGGGTGCCAATGGTGAAAGTAGCGACCAAGGTTATGCTGGGTAAGAGCCTCAAGAGGCAGGGCTATCACAGCGGACTGTGGCCAACACAAAAGCTGGTAGGCATTAAAGCCCCCGTCTTTTCCATGTCAAAGCTACTTGGTGTAGATACTTACCTTGGTCCGGAGATGAAGTCCACCGGTGAAGTAATGGGAATTGACTATAGCTTTGATGCTGCCTTAGCTAAGGCACTTCTCGCCGCCGGACTAATGCTACCGCCTCAGGGCGCCATACTTCTCAGCATTGCCGACAGGGACAAGCCGGAAGCACTGCCCATAATCAAAAACCTCGCCTCAATAGGTTATAGACTCTATGCCACCGAAGGCACGGCAGTTATGATTGAGGCCGCCGGGTTCCCGGTAAAAATGATAAGTAAAAAATTGAGTGAGGGGCATCCCAACGTTGTTGATATTATTAGCGACGGTACAGTGGATGGGGTGGTCAATACTATTACCGGAGGCCAGATTCCGCTAAGAGACGGCTTCTACATTCGTCGGGCGGCGACGGAGAAGCGCATCCCCTGCTTTACCTCCCTTGATACAGTTCGAGCCGCAGTGGAAACACTTGCCAACGGCAGCCAGATTTATAGCGCCCAACCTTTGCCAGACTACCGTAGAAAGGAATCGGCTTGAAGCAAAGTCTTGCTCCCATCATTAGTAACACCGAAGTCATGCCCGGGGTTTATCTCACCTGGCTGGAATCGCCGCAAATAGCCTCCAGCGCACTGCCGGGACAATTTGTCATGGTTTACTGTGGAGAGGAAACCCTGCTGCGCCGCCCGCTGAGCATCCACCAAATAGATAAGACAAAGACAAAGCTTGCCTTGCTGTTCAGTGTAGTCGGCAAGGGCACACGCTGGCTATCCCGGCGCAAGTCCGGTGTTAAAATAGACCTGCTCGGGCCGCTGGGCAGTGGCTTTTTTGTTCTTCCCACCTCACGCAACTTACTATTGGCGGCGGGTGGTATTGGCATTGCCCCGTTAGCGTTCCTGGCCCAAGAAGCGGTAAAACAAGGACATTCGGTAAAGCTGCTCTTGGGCACACCAACCGCCAGCCAGCTTTACCCCCGCCACCTCCTCCCCCCTGAAGTCGAGCTTATCACCGCCACCGAGGATGGAACCGCCGGCGAAAAGGGTATGCTAACCGATATCCTGCCGGAGTTTACCGGCTGGGCAGACCAGATCTTTGCCTGCGGACCGATGCCAATGTATAAGGCTATGGCAGCGCAAAGCAAAGAACTCCTGAAAACAAAGCCTGTGCAGATTTCCCTGGAAATGAGGATGGGGTGTGGGCTTGGCGTCTGCTACGGCTGCACGGTGAAGACAGAAAACGGCTTAAAGCAAGTATGCAAGGGCGGACCGGTATTTGATTTGGGGGATATATTGTGGGATGAATTGAACTTTATGACGGGTGTTTAAGAGGGGCTTCGCCCCTCTTTCCAAAAAACTTCCCCCTCTCCTTCGAAGGAGAGAGATACTAGAGGAGAGTCAAAGAGAGGCGAAGCCTCTCTTACACATCCATTTCCCCCTTCCCCTTATCAGGGGGAAGGGGGATAAAGGGGGATGGGGTTACCAAATAAAACTAAAGGGGGTGAGGTTAGAATATGATAGTCACCAGTAAAATCAGCCTGCAGAGTAAAGGACATTGTGATATTATTGACATCACCCCTCAGGTAGAGGGACAACTGGCTAAGGCAGATATAAAAAACGGAACGGTTACCCTGTTTGTCGCTGGCTCAACTACGGGAATATCCACCATTGAATATGAGCCCGGTTTAATTTCTGACTTCCAGAGTATGTGGGAGCGGAATGTCCCGGAAAACATCCCCTATAACCATGACCGCGCCTGGGGTGATGGCAACGGCTACTCTCATGTCCGGGCTTCGCTACTGGGTTCCTCGCTGGTAGTCCCCTTCAATAACAAAAGGTTAACCCTGGGCACCTGGCAGCAGATAGTCGTGGTGGACTTTGACAACCGACCGAGGTCAAGGCAAATCATAGTCCAGATTATGGGTGAGTAAGGAATTACTCTTTAGCGGTCTCTTCTGACTCAGCTGACTCAGCTTCCGCCGAAGCTAAAGCCTGAGCCTCGTTTAGCTTCTTCATTAACCGTGATTTGCGCCGGGCGGCATTATTAGGATAGATAATCCCCTTCTCCGCCGCTTTATCTAAAGAACTGATAGCCGCTACTACCGCTTCCCGAGCCGCCTCTAGCTCACCAGAGAAAATAAGCTTTTCCGCCTTGGTTATATTGGTTTTAGCCAGGCTCTGAACGGATTTATTACGCAATCGCCTCTTTTCGGAGACACGCACCTGCTTTTGAGCTGATTTAATCCTTGGCAATATCTACCCCCTTAGACTAATTTGACTCTTCATTAACATTTACCCCTCAAAGGGAGGAATTTCTTTGTAAGGTGGCTCCGTCAGGTCTTTTCACTGGTTTTCGTAGATGCCTCATCCCCAACCCGAGTAATATTTATCACACCTTTGACCGACTCAATTTTTTTCAAGAGCCGACTTAACTGAGCTAAACCCTCTATCTCAAAGGTAAAATCTTCAGTCACAGTGTGGTCTTCATGGTGAGTAGAGGCCACTGCGGCAATGTTAATCTTCTCTTCAGCCACGATGGTAGTGATGTCACGCATCAGCCCTACCCTGTCCCAGGCTTCAACTTGAATACTAACCGGGTATAGTGAATCGGTTTTCCCCCACTCCACCGGAACTAACCTGTCCTTCTCGTCCTCATGAAGCACATTGTAACAATCCTGACGGTGGATTGTCACCCCCCGACTGCGAGTAATATAGCCAATGACCTTATCCCCGGGTACCGGATGACAACAATGGGCTAAATGAGTAACTAAATCCCCGACTCCCAGCACCTGAACCGCTGATGGCACTGGCTCAGGTGGGGCAACTTCATCAGCCACCTTAGGCGGCTCTCGCTGAGCGGCTAGCGCCAAGGCAATCTGGTGAGTAGTAATGCCACCATAACCAATAGCTGCCAGAAAGTCATCCACATTATCATAACTAAATAGATCAGCCAGCTCCTCGCGCTCAATTTTTATCCCCAGATGCCTTAACTCCTTCTCCAGAATCTGCCGACCACGCTCTATATTTTCTGTCCGCTCCTGCCTCTTAAACCACTGCCGTATCTTTTCCTTGGCATGGGATGTTTTGACAGAACCTAAATGAGGATTCAGCCAATCCCGACTCGGTGCTTTGGCCCCCTTCGTTGACATAATTTCGACTACATCACCATTTTTAAGCTCATAATTAAGCGGCACCAGCTTGCCATTTACTTTAGCTCCGATACAACGGTGCCCCAGTTCGGTGTGAACCCGATAAGCAAAATCAAGAGGGGTAGACCCTTTGGGTAAATCCTTTATCTCTCCCCTGGGGGTGTAAACAAAGACCTGGTCAATGAATATATCTGTTTTAACTGATTCCAGAAACTCTTCCGCCCCGCTGAGCTCCCGATGCCAGTCAATTAGTTGGCGTAGCCAGCCTATCCTCTCCTCAAAGTGTATATCCTTCTTTTCGCCTTCTTTATAGCGCCAGTGAGCTGCTATTCCATATTCACCAATATAATGCATGTCATGGGTACGAATCTGAACTTCCAGAGGGGTTGTGCCGAGACACATTACGGCAGTATGCAATGATTGATACCCATTTGGCTTAGGACTGGCAATATAGTCGTCAAATTCCTCAGGCAAAGGGTGCCACAAACTGTGGATAACGCCTACGGCACCATAACAATCAGGCACAGTGCCAACCACTACGCGAAGGGCAAAAAGGTCTCGTATATCATCAAAGTGCTTGCCCAAGGCAGAATATCGCTCCATTTTTTGGTGTATGCTGTATATGTGTTTTGGTCTGCCTGACATCTCAGCTCTCAGACCAACTTTGTCAAACTCTTCTCCCAAAATCTTAATTACCCGAGCTATAAAGCTCTCCCGTTGAGCCCGTCGGGCAGCAACCAGGTTAACAATCCGGTGAT
>JABUBO010000809.1_pt1 | contig 10341 bp, 11 predicted proteins | sample 7240361 | NCBI WGS metagenome assembly JABUBO01 (sample SAMN07256346, study PRJNA390944) | subsurface metagenome | isolation source: Methane hydrate marine sediment | place: Pacific Ocean: Eastern North Pacific, ODP site
CTTGGTTGGGAACTGCCGGTTTTATTTTAGATATTGAGGGTACGAATATACTTTTCGACCCATTTTTTTATCGAAATGAACAATCAACCCCCATATTAAGAACTAAAAGAGAGGACATAAAGGATATTAGCGCGATTTTTATTACACATGGACATTTTGATCATTCTGTAGATGCTGCTTTTTTTGCCGAAACGTTAGATATCCCCGTTTATTGTTCAGAAACAGCTAAGAAGAGTATGATAAATTGGGCGGGAGGATTGGTTATTGAGGAACATACTTTCCCTCTCTCCGATAAAGGAAAGAATAATATAAAACCTATTGATTATTTTGAAAGAATTAAAATTACTGAAAAAGTTACTGTAGAAAGTATAAAATCAGAACACATTGTGTTTGATGCTAGAACATTATTATCAAAATTACTTTCATGGAAGGTACTGAAACAAATAAAAAGTTTATTACCCTACGGGAAAGGTTTTCCAAAAGGAAAAGTTTTTGGATTTTGTACTTATTTCAATAATAAAAAAATAGTGTCATTTGGTAGCCTTTGGCATAAATTTCCGGAAATATTAGAAAAATATGAAAATTGTGATATTTTTCTTGCTCCTTTAGCTGGAAATAGTAAGAAACACATTGCAAAAAAAGCTGGAATTATTATAGATATATTAAAACCAAAGATTGTGATTCCAATACATTGGGACGATTTTTACCCTCCAATTAGCTGGATCGTAAACTTAAAACCATTCTTTAAATATATGGAAGAAAATCATCCAGAAATAAAAATAATTATGTTAGAATTTGATGAGGAAGTTTCAATCGAATTGGGCTAATCTTTTTTGGGTGGATCCAAAATTCAGTGATAAGAATTTGCAAGAAATAGTTATTCTTCTAAAAATTTTAAATATATTTGTAAATTGATTTATAATAAAGCCATCATTTGGTTTGAAAAAGAATGAATGTTATTGGTATATCAGGGACTCCAAGGAAGGATGGGAATAGTGAAATCCTCTTAAGATATGCTCTAAAACCTTTTGAAAATAATGGATGGAATATTAAAATTTTTCTTTTAAGTCAATTGACCATAAAACCTTGTAAAGCATGTGATTCATGTAGGGAAAATGGCATTTGTATTATTAATGATGATATGCAAGGCATTTATGATGCGTTTCGTTGGTGTAATGCCATTATTATCTCAAGCCCTGTTTATTCTCGAAATGTTAGTTCCCAATTACTCTCCATACTTGATAGACACTATGCGGTAAATATTGAAAGACCTTTAGAAGGGAAAGTAGGTGGAGCCATTGCAGTAGGTCGTGGAACATGTGGAGGTCAAGTAATAACAATTAATGCCATTTATACATGGATGCTCTCGTGTGGGATTATATGCGTTCCAGGTGAATTAAATGGGGTAACGGCTGTAGCTGACAAGCCGAGTGATATTTTAAACCAAGAAAATCGTCTTAAACAAGCAGAAATCCTTGGACTTAACATTCTAAAAGTAGCAAAACAGATTCATTCATAAATACTATGTTAAAATACTTCTTAGAATCTATTTAGACTTTAATTCACTGAATTTTATATCCAATCTCTATTTTTCTTTATTATCCTTATATTGAAATTATTGCAGAGCCCGTAGTAGTGATTCTATCATCTTGAGTTTTACTAATGACTTCAATTTGAACGAGATTTTCGCCATTTTCTTTATATTTTTTTATAACTTTTCCTGTGATGGATAAAGTATCATTTTCATTTGTCATACCAACGAATCGAATTTTGAAATTTTTAAAAATACCTTCCTTTGCCCAGTCAGATATATAACTTCCAACCATTGACATTACCAGCATTCCGTGCGCAATACACCCAGAGATTCCCGTCTGTTTTGCGAAACCCTCATCATAGTGTAGTTTATTGTAATCTCCTGATGCTGATGCATAATCTACCAGTTGTTGCCGATTAATTGGACCTTTCTTAACTTCTGGAAGTTCTAAATCTTCCGAAATTTCTTCAAAATTTAATTTATCTATCAATATTTTTTACCTTTAAATGAATTTAGTGAAATACAATAAATGTGCATATTGAGTCCCACAATTTTTCTTTAGTTTCTTTATTTTTACCTGTTGTAACTGCGATTACAACATCCATTTTACCTCTTTTACCTTCTTTTTCATCGATGCTTTGTACTTTGGTTTGATATATAATATTATCTCCAGCAAAACATGGGGAATAATATTTATACTCTCTACCACCATCTAATAATTTCTTATAATCAATTTCCAATGTAGTAAAAAAAATTTTATCCCCGGAAAATGTAAATTTAGTATAAAATGTAGGCGGACATGGAATATTCTTAAAACCTTGCTTTTTTGCTTCATTTAAATTATAGTAAATTGGATTAAAATCTCTGATTGCATTTGCAAATTGGGCAATTTCCCATTGTGTGATAGATATTTCACTTAATGGAAATTCATAACCAATAAAATTCCTATCAAGCTTCATTTTTATATCAAATTAATTACTCTGAGATCAATTTTTATAGTTCAAATTATATCTATTTATAGAATATAAAAAATTTTTGTAGAATAATGAAAATTTGGATTTATCCATAAATAATTTATCGAATATATTAGTAAAGATGATAAAGAAATCGCGAAATAAATTATGTCCGAAAATGATAATATAAAAACATTAAAAGGAATTCTTAAAAAATTTTCAGATAGATTTAATGATGTTACATCAGCTTTAATGTCAAAATTTAATGAAATTTATGAATCGATTACTTCCATTCAAAAAACTCTAGATAATATCAGTGAAATTCAAATTCAGAGTGATGAATATAAGCAAAGTATGTCAGGTCTAGCAAAAGATATCACAGAATTGAATCAAAAAGTTTTAGATATACCACAAATTAGTCCTACTGTAATAGAGGAAAAAGCTTCAAAACCAGATCAGGAATTAACTGATGTTTTAGATGCATTAGATGCTATGATAGAAGAAAAACCTAAGGCCATGCCCAAAAAGGATTTAAAGAAAAAAGAACCTCCAAGTGTATTACCCCGTGAACAACCACCCCCCACCCCAACACCAAAAGGTATACCAGAATCAGATATTAGCTTAACTCCAGTGCCAAAATTAAAACAATCAATAGCGGTCGATACAGGTTTGACTCCTATCCCAAAATTAACACCCAAATTAGAAACATCTTCTAAATCACAACAAGAAATTAAACCTCAAGAAGTTACATTAGAAGAAATGACATCAGAACTAAAGGATTTAGCTCCCAAATTGGAACAGAAAAAAAAAATTAAAGAACCATTAAAGAAAATACCAGAAAAAATTTTAAATATACACAGTTCAGATGATATATTTTATAATTTAATGATAGATATTGATTTATCTGAGAATCATCAACAGTTAGCCTCAATAATTAAATTAACATCTGATTTATTAAAGACATTTGTTAAATTTCATAAAGTATTGTTTTATATGATAAAAGTTGCTTCAAATGTAAATCGAGAAAAAGGAAAACTCACCGTTGAATTTAAAAACAGTATAAAGAAAAAAGCTGAAGATTGGAAAAAAGAATTATTAAATATTTAACATGAAATATATACTACTTTGAATCTAAACTTTTCTTGATCTTAGCCAAGTTTCCGTGATTAAACTGTTAAACAATTTAATATGAGCAGAATCTTTTGTATAAAAAGATAAATAATTATTAGGTTTAGTCCCAACAGCGCAAAAAAATAATTCCTCTCCATCTCTAAAAATAAGCCATCGATCTTCACTCTCATAACTTCTCATATTGATGTTATCAAGGCTTTCAAACTCTTCTAAAAGGTCAATGTGCTCTTCGACACTTGGATCTATTAAACAACTTATCCTCATATTTACTGATGATTTCACTTCATATAAGTCTAAGTCTTGCAGATCTGAAATTGATGGAGTTGAAATTGAAACTGAATGTAAAGCATTTAATAGTATTTCTTTCATTTTTTTAATAATTTCTTCACTATCAATTTCAATCTCTGTAAAATCGATGAAAGGACCTCCAGTTCTACTCGCTTTAGATTGCATCTTTTCAAGTTCATTACTTAATTGTTCTACTTCATCATCAGTAGTAGCTAATTCTTCATTTAATTTGCCTAATTCACTTTCTAATTCTGCAATCTTTTTATCTTTTTCTTTTAAAACACTCTCATTAATTGTTGAACCTAATTGCTGAGATAAATCATCTATGGTTTTATTTTTTATTTCAACCGTTTTTTGTAATGCTTCAATTTGAGAATCTTTTAATCCAATTGAATCTTGAATAGTCTTTATTAAATCATCCTTGGTTTTAATTGTCGTATTGATTGTATTGATTTGATTATCTTTTAATTTAATCTGTTCAGAGAGGGAATCACTTACATTTTTATATTCTATGAAAGTTCTCCTTAATGCTTCAAGCTCCTTTTCCTTTTCTGCAAGTTCGCGTTTTAAATCTTCAATTTCAGAATTACTCATATTTATTTAACCCAAATCTAAATTCAAATTATAAATGTTAATAATTACAATATAAAATTATAATATAATTTGTAGTATTTCAATTTAAACATTAATTAATATTTTTTCTTCCAATATACCCTTAGAGTTTTGCATTACAAATACATTTTGCCCTTTATAATTATCTGGTAATTTTGTAATTTCAGCGATATTGCTCATTATTTATTTATAAAAGAACCAAGATTTAAATAACTCCATTATTATGATAAAACCATGGAAGACAAATCGACAAAACTTCTTGATGAAATTGACATTCTTATTTTGAAAGAAATGGATGAGAATTCAGCAATATTTGGCGTCAGCATAGGTACAGAAACAGGTCAAGTAATCAGTAATAAATTTAAAAAAGGTATCTAATTATCGGTAAATGAAATTGTTGCTGCTTCAAGTAGCTTAATGTTTCTATCTTCAAATATTTCAAAACAATTGTTAAATCAAAAAGTAAAATATCACACAACCGTTGCTAAAAATAAAATATTAATAAATGCTTTAACTAAAAATATCAACGTTTCTGTGATCTTAGATAGAGAATTAACAGAATTGGAAGGAATCGGTTTATATCAGAAAAAAGTAATGGATTTTGCAATTAAAATTTCTGCTTTTATCGAAACATCGGACTATATTAAAAAAGATATATTTGTAGAAATAAAACGAGCAATTCCAACAGCAATCTCTATTGCTATAATAACGAAATCTGGTTTACCTATAAAGATTCAATCGGTTATGCCTGATTCAATGATATCTGCGATTGCATCGGCTTTATTCAATCTTACAGATGTATTATTTAAAAAGAGCGTAGAATATTCAATTCTTACTAGTGATAATGGCTCTATTATAGTCCATCAGATTGATAATGATAGAATACTATGCGTAGCAATTCCAGATAGGAGAGAAAATCAAATTGGTGAATATATCGCTAAAATAAAAGAAATAATCAAGGAAAATAATTATAAAAATCTTTCATTATAACAATAATTCTATCGATTCTACTATACTCAATGCCCCTTTATATGCTTTTGAGTAATTCTCTGCCTTAAATAATATAGAACATAGTGGTTCATGTTGTTGAATATCTTTACCTGGTACAGGAATATCTTCTACATTTTTAATTTGTTTTAATTTCTCAATTTTTTGATGTGAAATCAATTTTGGAGCGAAATAAATAAACTTTGAAACAAAATTGGCACTAATCTCTAGATTTGAAATTTTAATTGGTTTATCTGGATTTAAACAGCAATTAATATGTTCATCAATTAAATTTCTATTCAAAGCAAATTCTGCTGCATTTATCGAACCTGGGATTCTGGGATTTATTTCCATTAAATAGGGGCATCCTTCTTTTAATACAAAATCAAACCCATTTATTCCAATTAATTCAAGATGTCTAACTAATTTTAAAGAAATTTCTGAAATTTTATATTGAAGAGAATAATTAAGATCCGCAGGAACAATGTTTCCACAATATATAAATCTACTTGGTGCATTTAAAAATTCTTTTCCAATTAGTTGCTCATTTATTGAAACTATTTTAATATCAACATTATTACTAATCGTAGTGCAACTAACATCAATTCCATCTATATACTCCTGAAGCAACCAATTCCCAGACCCTTTCTCAAATTCTTCATTTTCTTTTATTATATTTAATAATTGAGTCTTGGAATTAATTTTAAAAATGTTTAAGCCGCCAGAGCTTTGTTTTTTTTTAAGAATAATTGGATAATTTATAAGGTTGTTATCAATTAGATCATAGTTGAATGCTAAAGTTTTAGGAACCTTATACCCCATATTATCTAATAGGGAATTAATACTTAAGATATCTCTTGACTTTATGATTTGGGCGATATTATTACCTAAATATCGAATTGGATGATTTAATTTCTTAATTTTGTTAAAAATTTTTTCTCGACCTAGAATATTATCGTCTAAACCACTTGCTATTATTAAATAATCCAAATGGGGATGTTTTTCAATCATTTGAAGGGTTAGATCCGTTAAAACATTACTATAAATTAATTTTAACTTTTGAAAATTATTTTTCAATTCTTTAGTAATAATTAAAGTATCCTTAATATAAGGAAATAGGTCTGAATCTCCAAAAAAATCTACAGCATATACTTCATAATTTGCATTATATAACGATTTAGATAAAGGTCGAGCATTAAAACCTGAGATAAGAACTTTTTTTTTCTTAACCATTATTAAATAAATTTAAATCATTATTAATTAAAGAACTCTTTTCAATTTGAGGATAGTTTTTGTAGGGTCAATCTCATTAAATTTAAAAATATCTGCTTTACAGTATAGTTTAAAATTTTTTTTTATTTCTTCTGCGGAAAATGGATGAATTCCCAAATTTCTTGTAGCCCAAGATTTTCTGGGTTCTAATATTACAACTTTTATTTTTCTTTTTGCAATAATTTTTGCAATATCTTTTAATTCTTCAGTAATCAAATTATAGTCTGATTCAATTTGAGCAACTAGATCAGGATTTGTATAAGAAATATTTGCACCACAGTCGCTACAAATAAATATGACAGGAAAAATGTTTCGGTTTCTCATTTTCTCAATGTTTATCATCTCCAAACATTTATGTAGTGCAAAAGCCATGGGTGTATATGATTTACCTTCAATATTTTTGATTTTACTGAGCGCATTTCTTAGTGCAACAGTTGGTTTTTGAAGTACAATCGCATCTTTGCCACGGAACATAATAATACAAATTTTATCCTTTTTCTTATATCCTTCTCTCTGGAGTGCCTCTATTATATTTGTCATTTGCTTTAAAACACTATACATTGATGCAGAAGCATCTAAAATAAAGAACAAAGCTAAAGGTGCTTTAAATTCAAAAACCTTTTCCATTATATCAGTTTTATCTAATTTTAATGGAAATTCAATTTCGGTAGGATTATAAGTCAAATTCTTTAAATAACTCCTAATAGAAGCATCTAATGCTATATTTCTAGGATGTTCTAGTGGTCTTCGAAAAGAACTATAATGCCCCTTTTTACTTGAAGTAAATCTTGTTCGGTTTCCTACGCCTCGACCGCCAAAATTTGATATTCTCTTAGTATTTCTGATATTATTCAAAATTGAGATTATTTTCTCCTCTAATTTATAAGCAAATTTTTGTAAATTGATAGTTTTATCATCTCTATTATCATAAGATTCCTTAGATGGCAATCTCTTAACTTTCCAACCACCTGCAGGGTCATATTTATGGTTTTTGTCCTCTTCTTGTGGTGGAGGAAGTTTTTGTTCTTTAGTCTCTGGTAAATTAATTTTATCCTTATCTACTGGATTTCTTTTAAATTGTTCTTGTGGCTCATCAGTAGATTTTAAAGGACCTTCAGTATCTTCATTTGGTTTATAAATATCTAAGTTCTCATAAGCTTCTTGAATTTTTCCATAAGCATCGATAATTTTGCCTTTTATCTCTTTTGCTGTCATTGTTGCATCAATTGATTCCATCCTATGCTCAAAAACAAGATTTAAAGCAATTTCTAAGTCCTCATTTAAAATATAAGTTCTATTATTAAAAGCTGCATTCGCACGAGCACATCGAATAAATGAAATATCTGCTCTTTGCGAAAAAACAGTTAATTCACTTACAACTTCAGATACAAATTGGAAAATGCGCTCTGAAACCTTAACATCTTTTAATATTTTTCTGGCTTGAATTATTCTCTGTTTCAATTCTTTTTGGTCATTTTGGTATTGTATAATGAATTCCTTAGGATTATCATTAAAATCTATCACTCTTTTAGTAATTTCAGCTCGTACTTTTGGATCTGAAGGTGCTACAATTTTAACTTCTAAACCAAAACGATCTGCAATCTGGGGTCGTAAATCTCCCTCATCTGGATTCATTGAACCAACTAAAATAAATCTTGAAGGATGCATTACAGAAATTCCTTCTCTCTCAATGATATTTACACCTGATGCCGAAGCATCCAATAACGTATCTACTATATGATCTTGTAAAAGATTTACCTCATCTATATACAAAATCCCTCTATTTGCTTTTGCTAATAAACCAGCATGAAGACTTCTTATTCCTTCAGCTAAAACTCGTTCTATGTCCAAACTTCCACAGACCATATCCTCTGTAGAGCCTAATGGAAGATTAACCAATTTCATCTGTCTTGTTTCCACTTCAAAATTTCCTTTTCTGACTTTTTCAACACAAATCTCACATAAATCTTCAAGATCAGAATCAGGATTACAATTAAAATAACATCCTTTTATAACTTTTATTTCAGGCATAATATCTATAAGAGAACGGACTGCTGTAGATTTTCCTGTACCGCGATGACCTGATAAAAGAACACCTCCAATTAAAAGATCAATAACGTTGAGAATTAATGCAGTTTTCATTTTTTCATGTCCAATTATCGCTGTAAAAGGAAAATTGATTTTTCTCATCCAGTCAAAATCAGCTATATAATTGTCTAAAAACTTCTAAATTAAGTAAATTATCCCAAGATAATTTATTAAATTTTTGATACAAATAATCCTTGAAAGAGTTGAGATAGAACGCGAACATGTGTTTTATTTATTAAAATTTCTGAGATATTGCACGTAAATCAGTTTCTAAATTTTCTACTTTTTGTTCCCACAGATTAATTACTTCTAAAGCTTGATGTATAAGTATATTTCTTTCTTTATACTCTAAGTAATCTAAAAATTCTTTCATTTTTTCAATTTTTTTATTTGCTCTTTCAACAAATTTATTTATATCCCTAGTTTGATTCAATAGGACTTCTGGAATCCTCGAAGTTGCTCCCTCTCTTGCAAGTGTTTTGAGATATTCTTCTGTTCCAATTAATTGAGAATTTAATTCCTCTATTGATTTATTCACTTGATTCTGATACGTCTCTATTAGACCTTCTTTAGGGAGTAGATTCGTTACATCGATAATAAAAGCTTGAGTTGTTTGAATTAATTGCGTCATACTCTCATATCCTTCTATTTTAAAATCGATAGGATGATAACTTGCTTCAATTCCACTTACATCATCTAATCGTAAAATCTTAAAACCTGGATCATTTTCTAAAGGAATATCTGGGTCTCCTTTTTTATCAGGCAATTCAATTTGTTTTATTAATCTCATATGATTAAACACTAGTGAAACAGCTAATGGATTATTTGTTTGATAACTCAATGTTGTTCTAATATCGATATGTGACATCATTACTTTAAAACCGGGGTGACTATGATACCATCCAACGGTGAATTCTCCTCTTGAAAAAGCCTCATCATCAATTATAGAGAGTGCCTCATAATCTTCATCTTTCCATTTGTATTGATCCATCACAGCATTTTTGTCTAATTCTTGGTGCATAATAGGATGCGCTGCTGAGATTACCACATCATCACCAACATTCTTACCAATTAACACGCCACTAGCTTCCAACCAATCATCTTTTGGTATTCGTGCATTAGCAAATCTAACTGCGGCTGCAACAATTGTTAAATATGCTTTTTTTGGAATAATAACTGTCATTATATTATATAATGAAAAATTCATCCTAAAAAATATAGTATAAATTATGAATTTAAAAAAATAAAAATAATTTAATGAAATTCAATATTGGTTTAATTTCACTTTTATTTTTTTCTATACTCACATCATATATTATTTATGTTGAAGCCTTTACTTTTCAAGATTATAACGCATTTTTCTACCCTCTTATAAAGATCTCGGACGATACTAGTGATACCTGTTATCATACTTGGTGACTGAAGATTGGGATTTCATTTACTATAAAATTATAAAACACCATCAATTTCAATCAC
>JABUBO010000810.1_pt1 | contig 10337 bp, 6 predicted proteins | sample 7240361 | NCBI WGS metagenome assembly JABUBO01 (sample SAMN07256346, study PRJNA390944) | subsurface metagenome | isolation source: Methane hydrate marine sediment | place: Pacific Ocean: Eastern North Pacific, ODP site
ATAGATATTATCTGACGAATCCAGTACCATTCCATTACAATAATCAAATTGGCTTGCGTTCCATGTTCGATTCCACTGCTCCAGACCTGAATTGTCATATTTAACTAAGTTGATAAAGGCCCAACTGGTCGCTTGAGTCTCAATATATTCTGAGTATCCCGAAACATAAATATTATCGGAAGAATCAATTGCTAGCGCTGTAGCACGATCGTTATTACCTCCACCCCATGTTTTATACCATTCCTCTGAAATTGAAGTGCTTGCAGATATACAAGGTGAAAGAATGTTAAAACTCAAAATAAAAACGGAGATCATTATTAGCCAGATTTTTCGATTTTTCATTTAATTCGCCCTTATTTTATCTCTTATTATTTTTTTATTGCACTTAATTCTAAACTTATTATATTTACAAATATAAATGTTATCGAAATGGTGGGAAGTTGATAATTGGAATTCAAGATGATGATCTTTGTTTAGCCATTTTACAACTTTACAATTTTACAACATTAGTAATTTTTATTTTTATTTAACTATTATATGATTACTGGAAAACATCTGTAAAAAATCTGTAAGAATGAGTCAGAGAAAAGTCTTAAAGGAAATTATACAGTTTGGTAAAAGAGAATTCAACAATAAGGAGCCCCTTACATTAGAAATACGTAGAGTAAAAAGTAAAACTGTTCTTGCCGCAGGGGTTCTACCATCCCTGATGATAAAACAAAGAAAGGACGTAAAATATCTTTTGGTCGCTGACTAAAAAGATTTCTTTCGAATTTATTCTTTCACTTCCGCTGGGGTATTGTTAGGTGGAGAAAATCTCGAAAAAAAGAAAAAATTGTTAAAAACATTGAAAGAAGGGACGGTAAAAGAATATTTTTTACCTAAAGAACTGCCAAAACTGACCATCGGAGATATTTCTGCTCATTATAAAAAACAGTTCAATAAAGAACAAGAGGTTTTAAAAAATTTGTTTGGATTAAAGATTAAATACCCACTTTCGATTGTTGCCACCAAAAATTTAAAAAAAGTTAATAAAAGGGAATTATGCGTTCAGAGAAATAAAACATTATTAAAAATTGATGCAAAATATTGGAAAACGGCAACATTTGAAGTTATTATCCATAGAGAGATATTCTATTATTTCCTAAAGAGAATGAGAATATTACCCAAAAATAACGATTTAATATATGATTTTTGTTATTTTCTTACTGCAATGTTATTAAGAGGCGAAAAAGCAGAACAAATATTTGAATTATGGGAAAAATTTTCACCCGTGTGGAATATAAACAATTATGAACTCAATCTTATGGAAAATAAGGACCAAATTTTAAAATTAATAAATGAAACATATACGGAAAATGAGTTAAAAATATTCATAGGAAATGTATTTTCCATCATAGAAATATTAAATAAATATAAAGTTTTAATTAATTCTGAAGAATTCCTGTCGCTCTTTAAATATTTTCATCACGGATTTCAGAAATTAAATACTATAAATCTCTTTGAAAAAGTAATGGTTAAGGAATTTATTATTATTCTTCGAGATCTGTTCTTTTCTATCTTTTATCAAAAATACTTTTTTCCCCAAAATCTAAAAAGCTTATCTGAGATTAAAAATGATCCTAACCGTTATAGAAAGTTCTTAAAACTGGCTCATTTAATTATTATTTTTTCCATTTTAGGTGGCGAATATCATTATATCAGAGACTTTAGGTCTAAGTATTCTGTTCTAAATGAAGATGAGTCCTTAAAAATGCTATTTCTTCTTCCTGAATATAAATTATCAAACGCAATTGAATATTTTAGTAATAAAACAGACGTAGATAACAATATTTTCAACTTTAAAACGTTATTACAAGATATGTTCAAATCCTACATATTCAATTATTGTATTAAGATAAAATACGATTCTAATTTCTTTCGCAATACTAAACTTTATGAAACTAAAATGTTTCATATAGAAGTTTTTAATCAATCCGATATGGTTCTTAAAAATGTTACGTTAAATTTTATAATGAAACCAAAAAATAGGATGGGTTTAAAGATACTTAAAAATCCTAATCAGGAGAATATAGATAAAAAACTAGAATGGAGATATGAATTGACCGGTAAGATGGCGGGAAAAGTGAATTTCTCTATTCATTTGGCAATAAAAAATCCTTTTACTGAATACAATAATTTATATTATGAGAAAAAGCTGGGCATTATAACAATCTATTAAAAATGAATAATACCTTCACCATGGCAAGATTCACACTCATTTTTATACATACCCGTTCCATTACATCTCTGACACTCATATGTCCAATAAATTCCTGTTCCATTACAACTGTTACATATTTTTCTTTTACTCAAATCAATAAAACCTTTTCCCTCGCAAGAAACACATTTTTTTTTAGAAAACACCCCTTTCCCTTCGCAAGTATTACAAACTTCAATAGTTATACCAGTTCCTAAGCAATTTTGACAATATACCTCTTCAATTTTTCCAACTCCTCTGCATTTAGTACATTCAGAAGTTGACTTAATTCCGGTACCCTCACATTTTCTACATTCTTCAGCAATCCATCCCGTACCATTACAATTTCTACAAAAACCTCCCCCAATCCAACCTTTACCATCGCATTTTGAACATGTCGTGTGATATTCTCCACTACCATTGAATTTTTTACACGGTTCTATAATTATTCCTTCTCCGTTGCATCTTTTACACATTTGTGGTAAAATTTTGAAATCTGTAGCGTATTCAGTAATTCCTTGATTTTTTCGATATGTGTTATAATTACAAATTACATAAACTTCCTTTTCCATATTTATTAATTTTTTAATAGGCGCAATGAAATCTGTATCACCTGAAATTATAACGCATTTATGAAAAAGATTTTTACTTCCATCTTCTACAATATCAGAAGTCATTAAAGTATCTATATCCTTTTTAATGGGTCCAACAATTATATTATATAAATAATTATCTTTATGAGTTTGTTTAATCTCATCTTCATTTCTGTATTTTCCGTTTTTTAAATATAAATTTTTTACCGTTATTTTTCCGAGTTCCTTGCAATAATTTTCAATAAAATTTATCTGAATTTTATATTCCTTACTATCGTTATGAGTATTATCATATACATTTTGAAAATCGTAATAAATCCCTACTTTTTTTTTCATAAGTATCAATCTTCCGAATAAATGTCTCCTTTATAGTGAAATCTTCCTCATTTAAAACAATAATATAGTTTTCTCCTGCGGAACATGTCATTTAAAGGGTTTGAGTATTTTATACCTATTTTTTTTTATCCATCTAAATACTTTATCATGATTTATTAATTTAAATTTTTTCAAAATAATATCATTAATGGCAAATAGTGAATTTTTCCATTCAATTGACAATAAAAGATACTATTATTGAAAATAATATGTTAAAATTTAAGAAAAAATTAGGCGTTATAATTATATTAAATAAATAAAAAGAGGATTTTTTACCTCATTAGACACGTTCTGCAGTTTTACATTTAAAGTTGAATTAAAACATAAAATAAGAATGTAATCTACTCATTTCGTATAAAATAGGGTAAATAAAATCTGATATACCTCACCATCACTGAATTTTATAAATACCCAAAATGACAACCTCTAAAAATATTTCTTCGGTTGATACCTCATTACGCCCATCCCCGCCGTCCGATTGCCTCCAACATTCGTGTATTCGCCTAACCGACACAAAATCTCCAACCAACAACAATAATTCGCATTATTATCTTGCACCGTGTATGTAATCTTACCTAAACCACCCACTACTGGCTTTATCTTGCCAATAGTGCTCTCCTTCGTCTCTATCTTAAAACTACTAAAATATACATACTTCTCAACCCACTCCAAAAACGGCTTGCGATTGATTTCAGCCTCTCCAGAAGCAATAAAGTTCCAAATATTCGCAAGATTACCAAATAATAAAATTGGCAGCGGAAATCGGACCGGATAATCACCCTTGCTCGTGTTAAAATAAACTGGTGTGATAAATCGAATATTAAACATTTGAACAGAGCGAGAATCGTCAATTATTTGCTTTAAAGTAATTTTTTCAAATTTTATTGTGGATAAAATAAATTTCTTACCTCCAATGTTGAATTGGTCCTTCTCCCCCCTCAAAATACTCTCCATTATCGATTCATAAATATTTTCATGAAAAATTGTTAATATAAACCTTATTCTATTTAAATCTATAATCCTGTTTAACGAATAAGGGCGAATTTTTTCATATTCATAAAGGTCATGAATAAAACGAGGAGCAATCTCCCTCAGCCAATCCATAAAAATACCCCGAAAAATATACGGATATGCTGAGTAATATCGATCTATAACCCCTTCCTCTGGAATCAACTTCTTCTAAATTCTACAATTGGACGATACTATTATAATAAATTTATCTTATATCTTATTTGTTTATGAAGATTATTGATGTTTTGGAACCAAATAATTTCAATTATCCTTTAAGCAAAGAGATTTACGACAATAAATTATTCTAATAATCTAATAATTTCTAATAATTTTAAAACAAAAATTAATTTTTAAAATATTGATTAACTTTCTAAATATTATTTCTAACTCTTTTGAAAGTTGTAAGATATCTTTATAAAGTTATCTTCCTATTATTTAGTTGAAAATGATCAATTTAAAAAATCAATTAAAATCAACTCAATTAGAATATAACATTGCAAGTTTTCTCGATTATTTGAACTTGGAGATAGGTATAAATGCAATCGACTCTATTTCCCATTTTAATTACGAATACATTGAAAAATATATTAAAACTGTTGGTACTCTAGAAATTGCGAATGCATACGGTCCATGGGCCTATTGTAAAATTGCCGCACAGAAACTAAAGGCTTACAAAGTAAATCTTATAGAAGCACAAAGAATTGATAATCATGGACAAAAAAAGGATTATGTTGATGTTCAAATGGCTACAGACATTATGGATGTATTCCACACTTATCCAGAAATTAATTGTTATTTAATCATTTCGGGAGATATAGATTTTGTCCCAGTGATTAAAAGAATAAAGCAAAAATCAAGTAAGAAAGTAATAATAATTGCTGAAAAAAGTTCGGTCAGCTCTCGACTTCGATACGAAGTAGATAAGGTTCTAATATATCAAGAATTAGAAAAAATATTTCGATTATAATAAAATTAAAAATTGATTAAACGATGTTTGAGTCAAAAAATGATAATATATTTTTATATTTAAAGGATTTACTCTCAGAGTTGTATAGTTTAGACGAGACAATTTTTGAATATTTCCAAAATCTAACTCAAAATATCAGAATTCCAATTTCTTATAACGATCTTCGCAATAAACTAGGATGGTATTCTTTATTAGGAAAATCCCAAGATTATAATCAAATAATACTTGAATATAAAAAGGCTTTACAATCGTGGCAACAAAAGATTGACGATTTTGATAAATATGATGATATGGGTCAGTTCGATAAATTTATCAAACAATATTACAATTATCCAAACTCGATGTTAAAAAAGCGTAAGATTTCAAAAGAAAAATTGAAAACTGAGCTTCTTAACTTAAGACCGAAAATTTCTCAATATTTTAAGAAAACAGATTTTTCTTATCAAAATATATTGATTCACGAAGGTAAATCTTTCCACATTACCCTTCACATAAATTTAAGTAAGAAATTAACCAACACATACAATTTGTTAATAATTGTTGCGATGTGGTTCGATAACCCAAATGATATGTATGATTTGAGCTTGGATTATATTAACTCAATTTATAACGACTTAATGATAGGAAACGATATTTCAAATAAACTTCAATCTTTGGGATATTCAAAAGAGCCCCTCTTTGATGTTAATAAATATAATCCAGAGAAATATTCGGGCCACGATATTGTCAATTTGTGGGTAAAAAGAAGACCATATTTATTTATTACTAACGCTCTTAAGTTATTAAACGCAAATCCATTCAAATTAATCGATGATCTTATTTCTCATTTATCACAGATTGATGATATAATTCAAAATAATATAAAGAACGCTTTTGAATCTCCGCAACAATATTATAAGAATTTATCAAATAAGTTGAAAAATTTTCTGATAAAAGGAAAAGAGTTATTTCAAATAGCAGAAAAATCTTACGATTATATCTCAAGCATTAAACAAGAAAAAATACCTGAAATAAAATTTTCAGGGCAAAAGGAAAAGAAAAGCGGCTTGACTTCTCAAAAGCTGTTATTTTTGTTTAAAAAAGCCTTGGAAAAAGATGTTAGCGAAAAAATAGACGCAGAAGATAGAGGTTACCGATCTCTAAAACAAATTTATGACGATTATGGAGAAGATAACAATTTTTCTCAGCAGACTGTTTACAATTGCTTCAAAGATTCTAATTTGGAATCCTTGCTTGAGAGTAGGGATCGAAAAGGGAGAGGCGGAGGAATAGAATATCGATACTTAGAACCTCCTACGCTAGAAAAAGTAGATAAGGAGGATTTAGACGAGACTTTTATGAAAGAAAAAATGATGATCGAAGAAGCGATAATTTATTATAATAGAAAAGAAATTGATAACTCAATAAAAATATTTCATAAAGTATTGAAAATCCCGAGTTTGCATTTGAAGAAAAATATCAACCTATATTATGGAAGTCTATACTACTTGGGAAAATCCTATTACAAAAAGAAAATGTTTGAAAAAGCTATTGGCTATTTTCAAAAAATATTCGAAGAACAACCCCTCTTATTTGATGCGAGATATTTTCTATTAAAGTGTCAAGCAAATTTTAGTAATTATGACGATAAATTAACATTTATTGAACAATGCATTAATGATATTGTTAAGGTCTTTAAAAAGTACGGGATTCAGATAGACTACAAACATCTATTATCTCCAAACAAAATAAGTTTTTACGACGAAGAGGCGAAAAATTTCTTTAAAAATATCCCAAAACAAGACAACTTGACTCAATTTATAACTTCAATTAATTCAGAAAAAATTTCTTCAAGAGGTTTTATTTCTGTTCGTAATATAGAAGAACTATCGTATTATACAAAAAATATTAATGCTTACGAGAAATTATGTAAGACTCTTGCATACGCTTTAGCCATGAAAGTAGAAATCCTAAGAATAAAAATATATTTTCTTATCGTTAAGAATCAAAAATCTGAAGTTGAGAAATCTCTTACAGAATTATTCGATCTAATTAAGAGTGAATTATACGAAGCAGCTTTTTATAAAGATCGTTTTTACCATTATATAAAATACTTTAAAAATATCTTGGAGAACTATCCAATTGAATACGATCTCGACGGATTCACGAAATTAATCGATGAAAAATTTCCAAACTACAAAGATGAGGATTATAAATATAGTTATTATCCCGTCTATTACCGCGAGAGCATAAAGAGAATAAAAGATTCGGTTCTAACAATAAACGGATATTATAATAAATATACGAGAGAATTTCTATCTCCATCTATTGAACCAGTTGGCAAATTGGAATCTGATAAAGAACTTAAAATGGAATTAGAAATAACATGTGTTATTTTAACTGAGAAATATAAGATTTTGGAATCGTATTTAGAAGAGCTTGGCAACAAAATAGAATATATCAAAACTAATGGGGATTTAGAGATATATGAATTAATGGATCTAAGGTTCGATTTCTCCTCCCCTCATTCGAAATTCGTCAGAGCCAATGTGATAAATGATTACATAAAATCAACCAATAAAATGACTGAAGAATATTGTTTAGAGGATTTCTCTCTTGAATTAAACACTATGTATGATGGAATAATAAAAAAAGTAAATAAAATCAACGATTTAAGGGATCTTGGTAAAAAACTAGCAGTGAATAAGATATTTGAAATACTTTCCGAAAATTATAGGTATGATAAAAGAGAAATAACCCTTTCATTCGATAAAAGTCAAGAAGAATACGAAGATACTATTTATGCTGAACTAAGTAAGAGTCTAAACGAAATTTATACTGAGAAAAACCAAAACATTATTTGCAATCTTAATTTTATAGATAAAGAAGTAAAAACATGGGCAATAAAATCTTTAAATTTGATATACAACTCGATGTACACAAGACCTTTCGTTTTAGACATAGCTGAAGGTAGAACTTCAGAATCCCTAAAATTATCGATGAAAAGCGTTTTTAAATACTGCTATGGAGATCTACTTGAAGATAATATCGAACAAATCTTATATAATCTAACTAAAACTTTAGAATCAAATTTATCTGAATTCTTCATCGAATACAATGCAGAAAAAGAAGAATCCGATGTCGTAGATCTACAAGAAAGACTTCAATCTGAATTGATAAATAATTATTTTAATTTCAAATTCGAAAGAATTGCTGAAACAAATGAACTTAAAATAACTATAAAAAAAATTCAAAAATCAAATTTCAAAAATAAAGAATAATAAAATGTCGATACTAGATTTCGAATATGTTAAGGACGCCATTGGGCCTATCAGTCGTGAGTTTTATAAATGGATGTCTAACATAGTTAAATTAAATATGACGAGAGTTATGAGAATATGTACATTGTGCCTAAATGGTGTAATTGTAGATACTTACTTTCCTCATTCAATAAATTCATTACGAGCAAATTTTTTAACAACAGAACGCGATATTGCGGAATATAAAGACGATTTTAGAACACTAGAGCATATATTCAGTTTGATAATCTTTATATCGTTAAAATTCTCTCGTGGGAAGGGTTATTCTGAGAGAAAAACTGACATACTAATAGAAAATTCAAGCATATACAACATAGACCTTATAAGAAATTTTTTTTTAATTCAAAATTCACCGTTGAATAGTAAATTAATAGAGAATAACGAGATAATTTCGCAACTAATTTTAGAAAATTGTTTCTTACCTGATATTAGATACGATCCATTATTTGAAAAAATAAAGGAGAGCAAACCAATAAAGCATTTGTTCCGTATAGCAGATTCAAATCGAGAAAGATCCTCGTATTCTCTCAACGCTGAATTTTTAAAATCAAATTTACCAAATTTAGAAGATCCGTTTCGCATGCCTTATGGATTAGATCCAAGGCTTTTTATTTCCATATTTGCGCTCGTTTGTCATAAAATTCCCGGAATGTTATTTTTTGGTTCTGAGAAATTAATTGACGATGTTTTAAAGCTTTTTTCGGATTATTACTGTGAGCGTCTACCAGCAGAATGTGATTCGATAGAGAATACGCTTTTGTGTTTCGGTGTTTTACTAAAAGAAGCAAAAGCGTCTGGACACATAGAAATTTTAAGATCTCAGTTATTGAATAAATTATCAGAAGTAGTTGGAAAAGACACCGCAAAAGACTTTCTAGAAACATATTGCGCGGCTCCAAAATACGAATCGTTTCCCGAAAATTGGGAACGCATTAATTTTCAAAATTTTTTATCAGAATTTGAGGATTTCCTAAAATATCCTTGTTTCTGTCATTTTGGTAAAGTTCATTTAGGAGTTTTTACCGTGTGGAGAGGCTTATTGAAATACTTTGAAATTCTTATGAAAAACAGTGATTTTTTATCGTTAAAGGGATCTTTAATTGAAAATTATTGTTTTGAAGAATTGGTTAAATTAGGATTCGGACCAGAAAAAATTATTCTTAGAAATAAGAACAAAGATCCATCAGATAAATATTATCAAATGAAAGAGCAAACTGAGTCTTTTCCAACAACTCCAATAGAGATTGAGATTCCTTTCGAGGGAATGGAAGATCATTTTACCTTTTTTGAAATCGATTTAACTGTTAGAGTTCAGGATTATTTATTTGTTATCGAATGTAAAGGAACTAGCGTCGCAAAAGGCGAAATTATAAAAATATTCAAATGGCTATATTATTTGAGAAAGGATTACAATCTCCTTAGATCTAAATGTAATTTCTTGGAACAAATGATAAAAAAAGGAGTGATTTCTAATCCTTCTTTAAAGGGAGTACAATATATTATACCTTGCCTTCTAAAGACGGAGGGAATTCTTACAACTTACACCTTGTCTTTAGAAAATTTTACTTATTACTTTTCTCAATTAAAAGAGCATTCCGAAAACGACAAATTAGATGAATTTATAGACTCTTTTTTAATAAGAATGCCAAGGACCGAACAATATAAGATTTAAATTTAGATGAATTTGTATGTTGAGCGTATATCAAAATCTTTATAAAGAAATAAAGAAAACTCCTAATAAGATTTTAGATACTAAGATGTACCAGGTTTTAACCAGTTACCCTCAAAAAGAGATATGCCTTATAAATAATTATTCAAGTAGCTCCCCAACTGACCGTATAGAAAGGATGGTA
>JABUBO010000811.1_pt1 | contig 10327 bp, 7 predicted proteins | sample 7240361 | NCBI WGS metagenome assembly JABUBO01 (sample SAMN07256346, study PRJNA390944) | subsurface metagenome | isolation source: Methane hydrate marine sediment | place: Pacific Ocean: Eastern North Pacific, ODP site
GTCACCAAAAAGCTGGTCAAAAGCTGGTCAAATGCTGGTCAAAAGGTGGTCAAAAGGTGGTCATTTTGGGGGATTTTTTGGGTTTTTGGGATAAAAAAACGGATAATTGTTTTACCTCTTGACAAAACCCTTTTTTTGTCTATAGTTCTAAGATAGCGGCTCGGGGTCGCCTGCTTTTTTGTCCGTCTAGCAACCAGTGTTAATATAGAACTGTAGGTCTTGACAACTTTCTCTCTTTGAGTATATTGTAAGGGTAGGGCTATAGAAGTTTTTTACCCAAAAATGAAGTAAGGGTAAGGAAGGCGCTAAGGAGGAGACAGCTTGAGTGGCCTGCTCAGGACAGGGGAGAGGAAGAGAGAAGACAAGGGGAAGGTGTATATCAAGATTCCTGGAAAAACTCAAAAACAAGCCAAGGAGGGTATTATGCGTAAAAGCATAGTGTCTAAGGCACTACTGATCCTTGGGGTGCTGCTTTTGGCGGCAGTTCCGCTGTTCGGCCAGTGGCAAGGCGACTTCAGGATCACCAACAACACCGGCGGATCATACACTGGCGCGTTCGGCGGCTGGTGCATCGCGGCTGACGACGCAAACGTCCATATCGCATATAAGGACAACACCAATGTCCTAAACTACTACGTCCGCTACTTCACCTTCCCAATCGGAAGCCCTGCGGAAACACCCAACGGCGAAATGATAAGCGCCGACGACGGCGGCCACCACAACGCCCACCCGATAGCCATCCACGACAACACAGTGGACATCAGCTGGTATTCCCATCCCCTCTCCCATCTCTACACCCGTGAGAAGAACGGTTCCTGGGGTCCCATAATCGAGCACGGGGTATACAGCGCTGATTGCTGCTTTCCTGCCATCGCCTTTGATTCCGACGGCGACCTGCACAACGTGTTCAACCACTACAGTTCAACCAGTGGCGACGCGCGCGGATACGGCGTATACTACCAGAAAAAGAACTCGGGCGCCAGCTCCTACTCCTCCCCGATCATGGCCTTCGATCCCCACTGGGACGGGGGTTCGGCCTCCAGCACCTACTACGCCTACCACCCCTCGATCTGCGTGACGTCCGACGATGCCCTCCACGTATCCGTTGCACACAGCAACGGCAACCTTCTCAAGCATATATGGAGCACCGACGGCGGGGCGACCTGGAATCACGAGACCATAGGCGGAACAAACCTCGCTCGCTACGAACGTGGCACCTCGATCTGCCATGATAGTGACGACAACCTCCATATCGCCTACGCAGATCCCGGCAGTGCGTGTCAGGTCTACGTTGCCACCAATGCTTCGGGAAGCTGGGTCTCCACACAGGTAAGCGAGTATACCGGCAACTACTCCTACTGGCCCTCGATCTGCTGCGACACCTTCAATAACGTCTGGGTTTCCTGGGACTCCCGCTGGGGTTCCGGTGCCATCTCGGAGACTCACTACAACAAGTATGATGCCGTATCCGGCTCATGGGGATACGACCAGGCCTTGACCCTTAACGACGGCAAATACTCGCGTTACGCCAACTTTGCAGCCGATGAAAATGGCAACGTGCACATCTGCTGGACTGACAGCCGCGACGATGGCAACTTCGAGATCTACTACAACTGGTTCCTGGGCGACACCATCACGGACACCATTCCGCCATCAGGGCGTGATCTTGCGGTAGTTCGCATCCTTAAACCGCTGGGCAAGGTCGACAAGGTGCCGGTAACGCCCGAGGCGGTGATCACCAACTTCGGCGGTGATGTTGACTCCGGCTACGCCATGTGCCGGATTACCGGTCCGGGCGTCAACTACGACAAAGGCAACCTTGAGGGGATCGTCTACCTTGAGGCAGGCGAAGAGGACGCCGTCTCCTTCCCGTCATGGACACCCCCTGGCTGGCCCGGCGACCGCTACAGGGTAGAGGTAACGGTCTACCTGTGGCCTGAGAAGACCACTGAGGACGACGATCCTACGAACAATACCCAGGTCGAGTACGCCACCATCGAGAGCGCCGTTCAGGTTGATGCGATAGAGGTCGTAAAGCCTGAGGAGGGCAGCGTGGTGGACAGCATGACGCCTGAGGCCAACTTCAAGAACGTAGGCACAGAGGCGGCTGAAAACTTCTACTGCTACTGCGAGATCGTATCTCAGGGCTATCACACCGACGACTACCTAGACAGCGTGCCGGTGGCCAATCTTGATCCGGAAGAGACCACTAACATCACGTTTGCCGAGTGGGTCTGCGACGACAGCCTGCCCTACATAGCGACGTTCTTTGCCGCGATTCCTGGTGCGACCCACACCCTGCTCGGTAGAAAATTGTTCGTAGTGTTCCAGGGCACGCCGTTAGTCGGCGTTGCCGAGGAAGTCGATGCGCTTCGTATAGAGGTTACCGGCCCGAATCCCTTTGTTAACGGAACACTCGTGAGCTACGCTGTGCCTGCCCCGACAGCTGTGACGATTCGGGTCTACGACGTAACAGGTAAGGTGGTTCGCACCCTTCATTCAGGCGAGCTTTCCGGCTACGGTTCGGTTTACTGGAACGGGACCGACGACGCTGGTGCCGAGCTTGCAGGCGGTCTCTACTTCATCCGTATCATCACCCCCGGCTTCAGCAGAACCGCCAAGGTTGTGCTCCTGCATTAATCCGAGAAACTTTCTATACTGTAAGAAAAGGTGGCCTCGCGGCCACCTACTTTTTATGCTCGCTCCTACAATTTTCTACTTTAGATTCTCAGATAGGCTGCTGAGTATCCGCATGGTGTGTTGCGGGTGTGTTGCGGGTGTGTTGCGGGTGTGTTGCGGGTGTGTTACGGGTGTGTTACGGCGTGTTACGGGTCTTTGCCTTTTAGAATCTTCTCCAAGGATGCGATCAGGCGCTTGTTCTGCTCGGGTGTGCCGATGGTTATGCGCAGTGCATCCTTATCTCCCACGGGTCTCACGATGATCCCACGACGCTCAAGCGCTTTGTGGATCGGAGCGGTCTCGCATGGAAAGCGCACGAAGACAAAGTTTCCGTAAGGGGGGATATACTCGAGCCCAAGCCGTTCAAACTCCTTGGCCAGATACATCTTGCCTTTTTCGTTGAGCGCCCGGCTTTCGTCCACGTGTTTCTCATCATCCAACGCCGCCAGAGCCGCTATCTGAGCCGGACGGTTGACCGAGAAGGGCAAGCGAACCTTTGACAGTGCATGGATGATCTCAGGATTTGCGAAGCCGTAGCCGACTCGGAGCCCGGCAAGCCCGTATATCTTCGAGAAGGTGCGCAGCACCAGAACGTTGCGGCCCGCGTGGACGTAGTGGAGAGACCGGGGGTAGTCCATGCTGCCGATGTATTCATAATAAGCTTCATCAAGGACCACGAGCACATGATCAGGCATGCGCTCGATGAAGGCATCCATCTGGCTGCGCGAGATAACCGAGCCAAGCGGGTTGTTAGGGTTATCTATGAAGATGATCTTCGTTTTATCCGTAATAGCTGCAAGTATCGCCTCCAGGTCGTGCTTGTAATCCTTTACGGGTATCTTAACCGGCACCGCCCCTGCGATGTGAGCGGCGATAGGGTACATGATGAAGCTTACCTCACTCATGATGGTCTCGTCATTCGGTTCAAGGCAGGCAAGTGCCGCCTGGAGGATGATCTCCACCGAGCCGTTGCCCACGGTGATATAATCCGGCGGGGTCTCGTGGATTTCGGAGAGGCGGTTAATGAGTGCATAACAGGAGTTATCAGGGTATAAATGAACTTCAGTCAATGCATGTGAAAGGGCGGCCAGCGCGTTTGGGGAGGGGCCAAGAGGGTTCTCATTCGAAGCGAGCTTTATGATCTCCCCTGTGATCCCGTATTCCCGAGCCAGTTGTTCGATCGGCTTGCCAGGTTTGTAGGGCTGGATGCGTTCGAGTGAGGGGCGAGTCTTGAGCACTGAGACCTCCGGGTAGTTATTCTTTTTCATGACTATACAGGTTAAACTGTGGGTGTCAAGTTCATGGGGCTTGACAAATGCTGTTTTGGGAGTAGTTTTATACGTTAACCCTTTGTGGTCGATCCTAAGACTACAGAGTATGACGCAAATCACAAAGGAGGTGCCCAATGCGTCAACTCAGTCTTATTCTTATACTCACGAGCTTGATGTTAGCAGCAGCCCCGTCCGGTGAGCTGACTCGAGAACCATCATTAAGCAAGTCGTTGTCAGGCGAGGTGACCGATGAGCCGGCGGCGTGGTGGCTGGTCTGGTGGACAGGAGTCGGTAACGTCTCCGACTTCCTGGTCTCAAACACCATGCAGGGTGGTGTCTTCGCCCGCCATCCTGATGATGAACACGAATACCAAGGTTTGCCAGCTTATACAGGTTGGTACCCTGTTACCAGAGGTAGAAATGCCGAGTATCCCGCAAACTCCGAACAGTTTTACCTCTTCGCTATGGGTTTCTGGTTCGGTGCTGTCTATCCTGAAGGCGATGAATGGTTTTACAACGTAAGCAAGGCAGCCTACAGGTCGGATATGGGAGCGATGGCTGTGCCTGAGATGGAGGATGGCGGTGGTATGGATGATATCTCCAACCTTGGGCTCTACTTCAGCGATATGACGATTCCCCAAGGCTTCGGGTTCGAAGGCGAAGGAGACAGGCTCTTTGCTTATCCTGATGAGACCCCAAAGCCCTACCAGGTTCTCTGGCCTTTTGCAGACACTATGCTAAACAAGCACCGACCGCCGGACGAGCAGCTTGACCCCACGAAAGGAGATATAGTTTCCGACGAAGATACCTACGCTGTAGGCGGGGATTGGATACCGGAAGACTCGGCAGTAACCATTTGGATTCGGCGCGAAGTTACTCCTGAAGGTGATACAATCGATAATTCCTACGACGGCCTGGGACTAGGCATACGGATAGAACAGAGAACTTACTCCTGGGAAACCGGTCCGCTGGCTCATTCAATCGTCCTCAACTACAAGATACGAAACATGAACGATTTCGCTTTACAGGAACCCTACTTCAGCTACTTTATGGATCCTGACATAGGCGAAGGAGGAACTTCTCCTGGTGAGGAAGGCTACTGGGATGATATGATCGGGTTCGATCGGGACCGGAACCTTGGTTACGCCTACGATGCCAACGGCTCGGAGCCTGGTTGGAGCACACAGCCGGGTTATATTGGGGCTGTGCTTCTTGGAACCCCAGAAAATGTCGGCTTGACCGGGTTGAAGGCCTTGACGTATCTTGATACGACTTATTACGACGGAACAGATAGCCTGAAATATGTCTACATGACTTCTACCGATTTTGTTACATGGGAGAACCCCGATGACGTCCGTATGCTTCTCAACTCTGGTCCTTACCCTGATATGGCGCCGGGTGATGAGTACGACTTTACTCTGGCCGTGGTGGTTGGAGAAACGCTTGCGAAACTTCGAGAGAATGTTGACTCTGTGCGTGCGGCTTTTGACCGAGGTTTCTCAGAGAAAGTGGATGTTGAAGAGGAATCTGTATCTGCTTCTCTTGGATTGACCCTGAGCGATCCTATTGTATTTAGCGATTTACTGGAGCTCCGCTACTCTCTACCTAACGCATCGGGTATTGATCTGGCTCTCTTCGACGCTTCAGGTCGCAGAGTTGAAACCTTGAAGCAAGGGTATGCTTCCGCCGGAGAAGGAGAGATCGTCTGGGATGCATCCCGCGTCCCTGCAGGCGTCTACTTCGTGAGGCTTTCAGCTTGTGGCTCCTCCTGCACCGAGCGTGTTCTGATCATCAGATAACCGGAAACTCATACTCAAGGGGGCGAAGTGACGCTAGAAGCGTTTTGGCTTCGTCCCTTTTCTACTCCGGGGGCTTGACAAATGCTGTTTTGGGAGTAGTTTTATACGTTAACCCTTTGTGGCTGTTCGCCATCTTGGAGGCGGACGGCTCCAAAAAGGAGGCACATGATGCGTAAACTAAGTCTTCTCCTCATACTAACAAGCGTAGCCCTTTTGGCCGCGTCACCTGCGGGTATGATGGTTCCCCAGCCGTCATCGGGATACCGGCTACTTGGCGAGATCACCGACGACCCAGCATGGACTTGGTTGATTTGGTGGACCGGCGTGGGCAATATCAGGGACTTCACCGTCAGCAACTTCGCACTGACTGGCTACATTGGACGGAACTGGCAATACAAGGATCTTTTTTACACGGGCGAGCCTATAATGTTAACCGACGATGATATCGGCAATGGCAAGGTGGCCGAGTACCCTCCCGGATCGAAGCAGTTCTACAGCTTTTCTTGTGGATTGTGGTTCGGGGCGCTTTATACTTCCGGCGGGGATGCCTGGTCTCCGGGCATAAGTCAGACCGGTCCCTACGGTGATCTGGGTGCGATGTCCGCGCCTGAGATGGAGGAAGGCGGCGGCATGGGTAACATCGCCAGCACAGGGCTCTACTTTGCTGATATGCATATCCCTGAAGGTTACACAGGAGAAGGTGATTTCCTCTTCGTTTACCCGGGTCGAACCCAAAAATCCTATCAGGTTCTTTGGCCATTCGCAGACACCACGCTTAACAAGAATCGGCCGCCGGACGATCAGCTTGATCCCTCAGAAGGAGATATGGTCTCCCACCAGGATACCTACGCTGTAGGTGGCGATTGGATAGCTGAAGATTTCGCCGTGATGCCCTGGTTTCGCCATGACTCAATCGGCGGCCCTTACCTAGGTCCGGCATTGGGTCTCCGTTTTGAGCAAAGAACCTATTCATGGTCAAGGGAGGCTCTTGCCAATGCGATCGTTCTTAACTACAAGATTCGCAATATGAACGATCACGAGCTTAGGGCACCCTACGTCAGTTTCTTCATGGATAACGACATAGGAACAGGCGGAGAAGAGCCGGGTGACGACGGTGCCTGGGACGATCTTATTGGCTATAACGGCGCTCGCGAGGTCTGCTACACCTACGATAGCAACGGATCGGAGAGCGGGTGGAGCCCCCCTCCTGGCTATATTGGGGTCGTGTTCCTTGATACACCAGGAGATTTAGGAGCCACTGGGATGGAGTCATGGGAGTACGGCTCCCCTGAGGACACTATCTACGGTTGGCCCCTTACTGATAGCCTCAAGTATCTGCGCATGCAGTCCACTGCGTTCAGAACCTGGGATACCCCAACTGACGTCAGGATGCTTCTCAACTCTGGCCCCTACCCGGATATGGCACCGGATGATGAGTACGATTATACCCTGGCAATAGTTGTGGGTGCGAATCTGGATGAGTTCCTGGCAAATGCGGATGCGGTTAAAGCGGCGTTTGCAGAGGGCTTTCCCTGGATCGGGATAGAAGAAGATGAAACCACAGCCCCAGGCGTCCCTGTCAAACTGAACCTTACCACCTCAAACATCTCGGATGGCTTGATTGGTCTGCGTTACTCCCTGCCCCATGCCTCAAACATCTATATTGCAGTCTTCGACGCCACGGGACGCAGGATCGAAACCTTAAAGCAAGGACATACCCTTGCAGGAGCAGGCGAGATTGCCTGGAACGCATCGGCTGCCCCTGCAGGCGTCTACTTCGTTCGGCTTTCTGCTTGTGGCTCCTCCTGCACCGAACGCGTGGTGATCGTCAGATAACCGAAATTCTGCAATCATTTGGGGCGAAGCGTAATGTTTCGCCCCTTTTTTCCTGCGATCTTTTCGCCTTACGCGAAAAGGAGCATATTATTTTGCTTGACAACATCCCCCATGTGCTTATCCTTCCCAGATGTTGAATAAACTCGCAGGGAACGTTGTAATCTGAATAGTATGGAGTTTCCAGAAAACACCTCGGAGGTTTGCTGATGGAGCTTGCGTATAAGATAGTTCCTTTTGTTTGGGTGGGGCTGGCGGTCTTGTTCCTTGTGGGTGAGATCTTCACCGAGGGCTTTGCCCTGATGTGGTTCGGTATAGGAGCGGCCGTTGGTGCGGTGCTTGCTTTCCTCAAGCTTCCGTTCTGGCTGCAGATCCTTGCCGCCCTTGTGGTCGCAAGCGTCCTTTTCGCCCTCTCACGGGTGTTCTTCAAGGGGGTAACGCGGCGCGCTTCCCAGCAGGGTGTGGCCGCGGACCGCATGATAGGTAAGACCGGGGTAGTGGTAGAGCGTATTGACCCCTTGACAGCTAGGGGGCTTGTTCGGGTAGCCAAGGAGGAGTGGCGCGCGGATAGTGAAAACGATGCGCCAATCGAGGCGGGCACCGTGGTTGAGGTAGTCCGCCTTGAAGGCGTTCATCTGGTAGTAAAACCAAAGGAGGATTAAAATGGATGTATGGGCTGTAGTCTTGCTTATAATCGTAGGGGTCTTCCTGTTTATCGTAATCCTGGCCTCTTTGCGCATCATCCGTCCCTGGCAGAAGGCGCTTGTCGAACGTCTGGGCCGTTATCAACGGACGGCCGATTCCGGTCTGACGATGCTTGTTCCGTTCATCGAAAGGCTTACCCGGGTGGATATGCGCGAGCAGGTGGTGGACGTTCCGCCCCAGGAGGTAATCACCGCGGACAACGTGGTTGTTACCGTGGATGCGGTTATCTACTACGAGGTAACCGATCCTGTAAAGGTTGTCTATAACGTTAAAGACTTCCGTTTGGCGGCAGTCAAGCTTGCTCAGACCAACCTGAGAAATGTGATTGGTGATTTTACGCTCGACAAGTCTCTTACGTCCCGCGAGTCCATAAACACCAAGCTTCGCGAGGTTCTTGACGACGCTACCGATAAGTGGGGAATCAAGGTAACCCGTGTTGAGCTACAGCGCATCGATCCGCCGCGCGACGTTACCGACGCCATGCACAAGCAGATGCGCGCAGAGCGTGAGCGCCGCGCCATGGTTCTGGAGGCGCAGGGTATCAAGGAAGCGACAATCAACAAGGCCGAGGGTGATAGGCAAGCCCGCATCCTGAAGGCCGAGGGTGAGAAGCAGAGCGCCATCCTTCGCGCCGAGGGTGAGGCAGAGGCCATCGAACGGGTTGCTAAGGCGGAACGGTTCAAGAAGATCGCCATCGCCGAGGGCGAGGCACAGGCGGTCAAGAACGTCTTCAGTGCAATTCATGAAGGCGATCCCACCAACGACCTCATAGCTATCAAGTATATTGAAGCCCTGCAGGTCATAGCGCAGGGTAAGGCGAATAAGGTATTCCTTCCCTACGAGGTCTCGAACGTTATGGCCTCTATTGCAGGCATAGCCGAGCTGTTCAAGGACAAAAAGATAGCGCCCGAGGCCGAAAAGAAGAAGTAAGACAGTAAAACCTCCATCCGATAGGCGGTCCTCAAATGCTGTGGGGTTGCTTTCTTTTTGGTTGGACAGGGGTTGACGTGTGCTGAATTTCGATAATAATTGATGGTAGAGTGTCGTTTCGGCGGCGAGTAGAACCGGACCGGCATTTAGCGTTAGTTGAAAGGATACAACAAGATGTTTAGCTTAAGGAGAGATGATGCTTGAACGTAGTGGAAAGAAGGAGATGGTAAGAGTGGCGGTGTTTTACGACGGCGGCTATCTCAACGAGGTAAGTAACTACTACAAATTTTATCACCAAAGGCAATCGCGAATATCGATACACGGGATTCATGAGTTCATCCGCCAAAGGGTTGCCGAGAAGGAGGGTGTTGATGCAGCCCGTGTGCATATTGTAGAGGCCCACTACTTCCGCGGGCGCTTCAGCGCCGAGGCCGCGGATCAGGCGGGCAAGCTCAAGGCGGAGAGGATGTTTGACGACGTTCTTATCCGTGCAGGGATTGTTCAGCACTACCTTCCGGTAGATGAACGCTCCTTCAGGCCTCAGGAGAAGGGCATAGACGTCTGGCTCTCGCTTGAGGCGTTCGATCTTGCTGTGCACAAGAAGCTTGATGTGGTGGCTCTATTGGGCTGTGACGGTGACTACGTGCCTCTGGTGCGCAAACTCAACGGTATCGGAACAAGGGCTCTCCTTTTAGCCTGGGACTTCCAGTACACCATGCCGGACGGCAACGAACGCGAGACCCGGACCTCCCGTGCCCTGATTAACGAGGCCACCTATCCCCTTATGATGCACGAGGAGATTGACGAGGCCATCGCTAAGGGTGATGCATCCATAGACATACTTTTTATAGACTAGTATCACCCCAGACTTTTGCGTTGCAAAAGTCTGGGGACCCCGATGGTCAATCAGAGAGAAGCCAGGGTGCTAACATATATCTTCTAAGAGCTTTTCTCCACCCGCCTTCATCTCTTCCGCAGAGAAGCATTTAACATCGGAGTTCTTGAGTGCAGATAGGCTGATAGAGTTAGCTCCCCGGCGTAGAAAAGGGACGAAGCCAAAACGCTTCTAGCGTCACTTCGCCCCCTTGAGTATGAGTTTCCGGTTATCTG
>JABUBO010000812.1_pt1 | contig 10321 bp, 18 predicted proteins | sample 7240361 | NCBI WGS metagenome assembly JABUBO01 (sample SAMN07256346, study PRJNA390944) | subsurface metagenome | isolation source: Methane hydrate marine sediment | place: Pacific Ocean: Eastern North Pacific, ODP site
GTCTTCTTTGGCGTAATCGTAGACGGCAGGGTCCCCACGGTCCTCGTAGGCGTCTCGCCGGCCGATGTCGGTTGATAGAATTGGGCCCCAGGGCTCCCATTGTTTGTCCCAGGTGATTCGCAGGTTTTCATCGGGTCCATCGTATTCGAGTGTTACTCGGTTGGGGTATGTGGCGATGTCAGGAACTGTCAATAATAGCGTCCAGGCATCCTGCCAGGCAGAGGCGGACACTGCCTTCTCGACATTGTCCGCCTCTATAAGCCACAAGCCAAGTGGAGGCATTACATCATGAACAATGGGCTCAGCCAAGGGCTCGTTAGTTGTCTCCATAGCGAACCGGAACGTCACCCAGACGTTCAGGTGATCGGTGTCGAACTCGTGTTCGATAATCGCCTTGGCCGCATAAGGTCTTAACCAACTCATTTTTTCAGCTTCAGGAAATATCAGTGACTGTCGGAGTTCCCGTAGCCGGCAAAACAGCAGTGTACTCACCATTGACAGGATCCTCTGCCTTAGTGAAGTGGCCGAGAACACCGGCGGCACCGAGGATAGGCGTTATATACCAGCTGGTGTCGTCATCATTCCACCAGATGAAGTATTCGCCACTGATTTTCTGATAGTACGTCTTTTCAGCCAGCGTACCACTCGCTACGTAGTCACCTGTCATATCGGGGTCAAGTGTACCTGCAACGTTGAGTTTATAAAGGGTTCCGGTAACGAGTGCAGGTGCCGCCTCAAACTGTGTGCTCGCTCGAGCATCTTTGCGGATAATTCTAGACCTACACCAGACCTTTTGACCCGGGGTCAGGGTAAACGGTGGGTCGATGAGTTGAGGCGTCGATACGCCGGTCGTATCGACTCCTGGGATACCGGCAGCCCACCGCCACGGCCCGTCAAAGAAATTACGGGTCGCGTTTTGCGGCATACCCATTTCAACAGACAGGTAGGCCCCAGTTTCCAACGCCCAGGTGAAAGCATCGTTGAATGCCACGCTGATTTTCTGAGCTGTCGCATCGAAAGCAACGGCAAAATCAGGATCACCTGGCGGCAAGCCGATATCCGGAGGTCCGTTGGTGACAAGCGTTCCGCCAGCTCGAAGCAGTGCAGCGTTGCTCCTGATGAACATATTGAAGCCGGTGAGCTTGATGTCGGCGCTGAGTTTGTTTTTCCAGTTGACACCGGCAGCGTAGGTCCCCCAGGCTTGACGCTTGTCATCGTTCATCGGGTCCTCACGCCATTGCTCAGCTAAGAACATAATCACAGCTCTTGCAGCGGATTGACGGAACGACCTTGGATTGACCGGTTTGGTACGAGCTCGCACGTAGTTGCCGCCGCGGTTTCGGGCGAAAGTGTTTCCGCCAATGCTACCTGACATGGCGAGGACTCCGCCGCCATACATTACGAGTGCCATAGTTTTTTCTCCTTTCTTTGAACTAAAAAAAGAGGCGGGCACGTACGCGGCCGTGTCCGCCTAGTAGTTGAAAAAGTCGATTAATTTGAAAATACTAGTATTCCGGTCTTTTGTCAAGAAAAATCCTTTCGAGGACGCTCTGTGTTAGACGAACTCGAGCTCGAGGGTACCGTAGTACCCTCATTCTTCGCTGTCGATAAGTGCAGGGTCGAACTTGACATAGACTGTCATCGAATGCTTTTTGTTACAGAGTTTGTGGACTGATTTATTTTCTTCAACATCGTAGGAGTCGTATTTCGTGCCGGCGGCGTTGAGCAGGTTGTATTCGTATAGTAGTATCCATGGCCAGTCGGCCAAGCCCCAGTAGTTGTCGTCAAATTTTGGCATTGTGTTTGTCTTATCCTCCGTTAGGTCCCCAGGTCACGCAGCCGGTACCGTCGTGGGCCCAGCCACCCTGTACACCGTTCCACTCGTTCTGAAAGGCGGCGATACATCGCAGAGGGTCGTAACTCTGAAATATGGGTCTCCCCTCCCAGCCCAGGTCCAATATACTACGCCTTTCGGGGTCTCCTGTGTTAATGTACCAGACGCAGAAAAACTGGTCTTCATGTTCGCCGATAAAAGCCCACCAGCGGCAGGGATGGTCCTCGTCTTGTTCTAAAATGAATGGGGGAAAGTCTGGTAGTGGTGGTTCGCCTGGGTATGGCTCGATTCCTTCAAAGTTAGCTGTTACGAACCGGGGTGTCTTGCCTGGTGCGAACAGTTCAATACAGGCCGGGCACTCGGTGCCGATTTCGTAGTTCGGGTTGTCCGGGTCTGACGGTGTTCCCATTGTTCGATGTCCCTTGTCTTTTTTGTCTTATTGCCCTGCAGGGCCGGCCTGGCGGGAGGGTCCGGCCCCTGGAGAGACGCTGCCCCGCCGAGGTGAGTTTCCGGCGGGGCCCCTGAACTGCCTGAAAGGGACCGGCTTGGACGGTTGTCAAAAGGAACGCCCCTACACAGGGCGAAAGCCGTAGCGTCTCGGTTGTAACTGACCCGTGTCCTTGTGCAAGCCACAACTCGCTCGTTACCTGAGCTCGTGATCGATTGCACTGTTTGCGAGATTGATAGCTCTCGTCCTTGGGATTCCGATGCGGACCAGGTATTCGATGCTGTTTCTTCTGCCTTGCTCGCGGACCGACGACAGTCCTCGCTTCGGACGGAAGTCGGCCGGGTACAAACCGTAGAGCAGCTCGTCTCTCTGCTTTTGAGTTTGATCTGCCATTTCAGGTCTCCGTTTCTCCCTGAAAAAAGATTTTCTGATTGAAGCCGCCTCGGTTTGCTGATATGGTGTGGAGGCGTTTCGTAATAACCGGATTATCGTTGCTCTGCGACGGGTGTCAATGGTAATCCGGTTTCTTTTTTTACGTTACTCCACGTGTGCCGGCTTTGGTATTCGATTTCCTCTCTCGCTGCCTGGCTCCGTGCTCGATTGCGATATCGCCTCGATGTCGTGTTTTTTCTTCGGGGTGGTCGGGGATTTGCTCGACACCCCTGAACCACCAAGCCTGCCGGCGTTTGAGGCAAAAAACATCATTTTGGCGTAGTCAAAATTCCGCTTTCCTGAAACATTGATGTTTTATCAATGTTTATTTATTCTAGGGGCGCAATTTTTTGCGCTGTTTGAACTGTCTTTTTTGGAGCTCGCGGGTTACCTTGGGCATCGCCAGGTCCCGGAACCATTCGATGGGATTCGCGTAGTATCGGCAATGGATCTTTCGGTTACGGCCGTCACCCGATTCTATCCAGATCAAGCGTAGCTTTTTGAGCTTCGCCAACCAGAGCTGGATCGTCCGCCGACTGACTCCGAATTTCTTTTGAAGCCGGCAGTTCCACTGCCAGTTTGTGTTTGGTCCGAAGATGCAGAGGTACGCGTAAAATTCCTTTGTCGAGCGGTTGAGTATCTTGGTGTGCATATTCCACATCCACTTTGGCATGTGATGGTTTGCTTTTCGCCTGGCCATGGTCGGGATCCTTCCCAAAAAAAAATATCGTTTTTCTTTAGGATTGCCCTTGACCTGGCCGATGAGATGTAGTATGTTTGGAGCGGACATTTGTACGATTCCGCCCCGGCTTTCCACCTAGACACGGCTGGGTCGGGGCAATCGACCTTCACTGAGATTACCGAAAGACTGCGACGGTTGTCAATGGTAATCTCAGTTTTTTTTTGAGCTGAGCTGGAGTTTTGCCGGCGGCCTGGTCGATAACGTTCATAGCTCGATAGAGTGTGGTCTTCACCGGATTACCGAATCCCCCTAGCGGTAATCCGGTATTTTTTTGTCCCTCGGTTTTGAGATTCCTGGGTGACTAAGAAAAACAACGTTGATGCTCAGAAGCCCCACCTCTCAACTATTTCGATTGGCTCGGGCAATTCGTTGGCTGCAAGCCAGCACAGAAAGGCCAAAACTAAAAGTGCGATTAGCCAGTAAAGGATAAGTCGATACTTAATCTTTTCAGCTTCCTTCCTGCATTTTGTCAATGGCTTTGTCGATATCTTCCTGATTCGGGTGGGTGTAGATTTGAGTTGATGAAAGTCTTTTGTGGCCGAGCAGCTGCTGAACGACCCTGATGCTGGTGACACGCATTAGCCTGGTCGCGTACGTATGACGCAGGGTGTGCGGTGTGATGTCCCTGTGTATAGATTTGTGAGCTGCTCGTTTGATGATTCGCTCGACCTGCTGGTAGCTGAGTCTTTCGCTTCGCTTCGGTGAGTAAAAAGCGTTTGAGTCCGGGGCCCGGCCATCCTGCTGCCAGACGAAGTTCAACATGTACTGGATAGAATCTGACAGGCGGTCCGTCACCTTGACGAATCTTTCAAGGTGGCGCTTCGCGATCTCCGGCCGGACCCGAATCTCTCGGACGGGTACCTGGTCGAAGATGAGATCTGAAACTTTCAGCTGAACGACTTCGCCGACTCGGAGTCCTGCATCGAGCATCAACAGAGCCATCGTGTAGTCACGCATAGCCCTGCATCTCGAGTTGTCGGTTTGCCGGTGTTTTTGCAGCTGTTCGATGAGCTGAACACATTCAGCGTTGCTGAGCGTTTTAGGCGGTTTCGTAGTCATGATTTGCTCCTTTCTGGGCTATGACGATTCGGGTGAATCGCATGCTGGGCGTTCCATAGGGATGAGCTCCTCTGTGAGCATGATGCGGAGCTTGTCGAGTTCATCGTATGCGCAGTCTGGTTGTCTGGCTGATATAGCCAGTTCGGCACCGTGGGCCCGGGCGTGTGTCTTTATGATTAATTCGTGCAGTTTCATGGTTTTTTACTCCTTTCTGTAAAAGAAACATTGTCTCGCTGATGGTATCAGCAAAAGCAACCTGCTGTCAACAGCAAAAGTAATATTTATTTTGCAACGTCTTTGAGCCGGCTCAGGGTTGACGGCTCAAATCGAAGTTGCAGAATAGGGAAAAAGCAACATTGTCTTTGGAGTGGGGTGGTGATATTATACCCTCGGACCCGAGATCGTCCAGCAGGAGACGGCCTGTGAGCTGCTACTCCCCACAGGTGGGGCAGCAGATGGAGTATGCCAGCCTTTGGGCCTCGTTCAGTTCCTCGGGGGTCAGAGATTCAGTGAGATTCTCGCCGTATGCGAGTTCATAAGCTGTTTTTAATATTTTTTCGTCCATAGTGATTACTCCAGAAGCGAGCCAAAACACATTTTCAGGAAAGTATCGTAAACGAACCACAGGAGCTCGCCCCAGAACGAGTCGCCTGAGCGAGCTATTTCAGGCCGAGGCCAGATACGGGGACTAAAGCCCTTTTTGCGCAGGCCGGCCAATAAGCGGCGTTCGTTGCGGGAGGGGACGTAGGAGAGGCGGATACGGGAAGAAGCTTTAGCTTCGGGGATACGATAGAAAATGTACCGAGGACGTTGGGTGATAGAGGCTTCCAGATTAACCAGATAGCGTTTTATGTCAGGTTCCATCATTTGTTATCCCTCTGAAAAACAATGCCCATCCTCGAAAGAGGGATGGGATGGGCATTAAGGTCGTTGTCGTGGTCGTTGGCGTCACTCAACGCTTCTCGAATGAGTGACAAAAAGGCGGTTATTTTGGCGTGAATTTGATTTGAGTGACGCAAGGTCTCGTTTTTGATGGTGTACGAGGGGACTACAAGGCGTGTACGGGACTTGTATGTAAGGTGAACGTGGCTTATAGTTGGGCTTTTTAGTGGGCCGTGTCTTGTATCGTTACCCTGTCCGGCAGACACCAGTCTGCCTCGACCAGAGGTGGGGGCAGTCTGGTTATTCGTTGTGGAGTTTATTGAGGTTTTTTGGTGTCCCCGCCTCTGGTCGACGTTGTCCGGTCTTTGTTGGTCAGGGCAAAGAAATAAAACTCCGCCGCTGAAAGCGGCCACTACAGTCGCGACCCGCCCTGTACCAAAACGGAGCGGTCAAGGATGACCGTGGAGTGACAAAGACCGGTGTCTTTAACGCCGTTAATCTGGTTCGCGGGTTTTTAGGCCCGATTGAACAAAAACAAATGAGAGTTTGTTGTCAACTCTCGTTTTTGAATAATCGGGGTCGTCTATGGGGTGGTGGGTCTGGCTTGAGCTGCTACTTGCAGGGGGTTTTGGGGTCTCGGTTTTGTAGACCCGGTCATGGTTCCGACATCATCAGCAAAACAGCGGACTTGCCGCAGCCAGGAATAACGGGAGCAAAGCTGCTAAGGGACAGATTGTACTCTTCAGTGACGACGACGATGTGCCGTCTGCCGAATTGATTGCCGAGCATCTGCGCAGCCATCGTGAAAATCCGGACGAGCGAATAGCTGTGCTGGGACACCTGGACTGGCACCCGCGTCTGCAGGTAACTCCATTGATGCATTACGTTACCGGCCCGGGAGGAGAATACTTCGGATACGACAAAATGCAGGATGGCCGGCTCTATAACGTATGGAAGTGGTGGGGGGGGGGCTGATTTCGGCAAAGCTCTCTCTGCTCAAAAGCCTCGAAGGCCCTTTCGACAGCCGGTTGCGCTTCGGATATGAGGATACCGAGCTTGCCTGCCGCCTGCTCCACAGGGACATTAAAGTCCTGTATAACGCCAAAGCTAAAAGCTTCATTATAAGACCCGTGGATTTTGAGAGTTTTTGCAGGCGACGATATATGCAGGGGCGTGCATTATATCGCGCAGCCCGTATGCACCCGGAGATAATCATCCCGCGATACAACCTGCAGAACGCGGCCAATCTGTACCACAGCAGATATGAGCCTTTTCTCGACGAATGGAGCAGCAAGGTAATCAAATTTGAGCCGCTGCTGAATAACCAATCCCATCTCCAAGACCCAGAGTATGACAGGCACTTGGAATCACTCTATACCGTTTATCGCCGGTGCTTCATCGGATATTGGCTCAAAGGCTATGTCGAGCAAATGCAGGCCGTTCAAATATGCTGCTGCTTTTCTGCCATTGTGCTGCTCTGCTGCTGCTCTTTTTCTGCTATGCTGCTGCGCTGCTGCTGCGCTGATGCTGCTCTTTTTCTGCTGGTTTGCTGCCAGGCTGCTGCTCTTTTTTTATCTTAATATGACTATATTAAGATAAAAATAAGACAAAAACGTGCTCTTTAAGATAGATACTCAATATATTGAGTATCTTTTTCTTTTACACTGTATTGTCGGGGTTACCGCGATTTGAGCTCAAGATTTGGGTTTTTGCAAAAGGTCGATACTTTGATGCTTACCGATTTTTGCTTCTTTGATTTCGTAGCCATGTTTTTGGTAAAATTTCAGGGGGTCTCCCGTGGTCTGGTCTGATTTCGAGCGAATGTAGTCGGGGTCAATTATGTTGAGAAGGTTACCGCCGATTCCTTTCCCCCGGTACTCGGCATTGACGAGAAGATGAATCATAGTACCGTTTTTACTTTTTACGGTCCAGCCGATAATTTTTTGAGCGAACATTGCGATATAGACGGTTTTGTATTTGAGATATCCGATTTGCTGACCTTTTGGGACAAAGTAATCGGCACCGGCTCCGGGTATACCGAGTCTTTTCGCTCCACCCGATAGCCAGAAGTCGACAAACTTACGGACATTTTCGAGGTCGTCTCCAGATGCGGGACGATATACGATGTCTCGTAGTTCGGAGTCAAACGTGCAGGGGATATGAAAAGTTTGGAGTGCAGGGTCCGCGTCCATTGTTGCAACTGGTTTTCGCGGTCCTCGAGTTTTTGAAGTTCGGCGGATAGTGGCAAACAGAGGGTCGGTGCCGAACATTACTTTCAGACTTGCCGTGTACGAACCATCAGAAAGTTTTGCTCTTACCATAACTTTTTATTTCAAGTCCGGGCGATAGTCGGGCGGCGGCTGTGCCATTGGCAGGTTGTTCAGTGCGCGAAAGATGTTGTAACTGACGACTCTGTTGTCGGTCGAGTATGCCCTTGCTTTTCTAAACGCTGACTTTTGTTTGAGTTGGGCGGCTGTCTGTCGGCGGATTTTTCTCGGTCGTCTTGACGAATGGAGTCCTGATTTGTCCCTGTGAAAGTACACACCGCCGAGCTTTCCACGGATATCAGTGATACCGCCGCCTGGTTTGATAAGTGCCATGGCGTCTCCAATATCGATAAAGGCCGATGTGTTCAAAAACGAGAATGAGAATTAAGAGCCACTGTAAAATTTCGCCGACTAGTGCCATACTCATCTCCACGAAAAGTATTTTTGATGCTCGAACTCAGTTATATTCAACAGGTTTTCCTCACGATTGTCAAGTGAATTTCCGTTGAGGTGATGAGGGATTTGACCTGCCGGGGTGTGTGCTACGATTCGGTGCATACGCAGGAAGCGGACTTTGCCGTCTGTAACGACTTTTGCGCAGGCGTAATACAATCCGCGTGACTTTTTTGCGTACCAGTGGATAGAGCTGAGGGTGTGTAACCATTTTGGATCACAAAAGGCTACCATGCCACGTTGGAGTGGTATTCGTGCGATGGGGGTGTCGGGGAATCCCGGTATAGCCTGGACGAGCATTATTTGCTTTTCTTTTCAGCAAGGACGATGTTTCTATCAGCGATATTCATCGAAATACTGACGGCCCCTGGCGTTTTATCCACCCAAGCCTGTGCTTTTTTCAGGAACTTTCGGACGACGCGAACTGTTTTTTTGTGGAGCATGACTTCCTCGCTTTTCGCTTGTCAAGTATTATTCGAACTATTTTGAGTTTCGAGCTCTTTGATTTTTTTCTTGTCGCTCGGTTTTGAGAATAGCAGAGCTCCTGCAGTAGCGGCCAGTCCTGTGGGTATGATTAACGCCAGTGGGCCTGTTGGGCTGAACAGAGAGGCCTTGAGCTCTTCAGCCCCGGCGATATGGAACTGTGATATGCCGTTCAAATACGCGTAGTTCATTCTGTCCGAAGCCTGGTTCCAGGCATGTACGAAATCCATTTTTGCAGCGACTCGCTTCGCATCGAACAGAGTCGTCCACGGTAAAATTGAGGTACTGTTCGTATCTGCGTATTTTATAACGGCCGGTGAGATGTAACAGGGGGTGATGACATCCTGAAAAGAGGCACAGCCTAAAATTACTATGAGTAAGAAAATCGAACAGGTTGCGATGAGATTTTGAGTTTTTGAAGACATTTTTTTTACGTTTCCTCTAACATCGATGGCTTTATTTTGTCCCTCGTTAATTTTCTGACGGTTCGGTGTCGAACAGTATTATTTTTTGTAGGAGCCTGGTTTTTTCGCCCTGGGAAAGATGTTTTTGTCCGAGCCTGGCTGCCGTTTTCAGTAGTGCGGCACCTTCTCTGTTTCTGCCGGTATCGATGTGCCGGATTCCACTGCGGACCAGGCTCTCGATGTAATTGACTATTGTCGGTTCGGGCATTTATTCGACCTCCCGCCTTCGCTAAAGCTACGGCGCGTCGGCGACCTACATCCATTCATAATCGGGCAGGCTGTTAGCGTGGTTCATAATTTCATCGTACGCTTGTTGTTTTGTTTGTGGTGGTAGTCCTGCAGCTACGCGGAGCTCGTTGAGTTCGGCGAGTATTAATTCGAGAAAGCCTTCGAGCAGCTTCGGGCCGAACATGTGAAATACTTCACTTCGTTTGTCCATTATAACCACCATCCTTTGACAGTTACTTCGAGTGATAGCCATGTTGCCAGACCCATAAGATACTGAATTTTCCGGTTTTCATCACAGGCCACTGTTATATCAGCAGGCATGGTTCCGTAACCTACCTGTGTTTGTAGTCGAGAACGATTCGGGGTATTTACGTTTCCTTTTTTTCTAAAATAGACGTTTATGCCGATTTGTTCACAGAGGGCTGCAACACTGAGAGCCACGCCTTTAGCATTTTCCGGGACGATTGAGCTGAGGTCAAGGTCTCGCCAGGTATTGTCTTTGGTGAAGTCGCCGGCGGTCCAGTCTACTGTCCCGGGGTCGCCCCTGTCGATGAAGGTCGGCGGGATTCCGATTTCGGCGATTACTTTTTCTGCGATCAGGTTAATCAGCCATTGCACCATTTACGTTTCCCGTTTCAGAACCACCAGCCTTTGACAGCCAAATCAAGCGTGTCCCACGCTTCATCGTCAACCTTATATTGGATTTTACGGTCGGCGTCTAACGCCACGACCGATGAGCGATGTCTCTCAACGTTTGCTCTAAGAGTTTCCATACCACCGTGTGCGACCTCGTTGACGTTGCCCTTTTTTCTGAACATTATGTGCCAGTCTACTCCGTTACCCTGGAGGTGTCCAATTATAAAAACGGCCTTGGCTTTTTCTGAAACTATGCCGGACAGGTCCATATCGTGCCACGCACCGTCAATAGTCAGGTCTTCTTTGGCGTAATCGTAGACGGCAGGGTCCCCACGGTCCTCGTAGGCGTCTCGCCGGCCGATGTCGGTTGATAGAATTGGGCCCCAGGGCGAA
>JABUBO010000813.1_pt1 | contig 10319 bp, 11 predicted proteins | sample 7240361 | NCBI WGS metagenome assembly JABUBO01 (sample SAMN07256346, study PRJNA390944) | subsurface metagenome | isolation source: Methane hydrate marine sediment | place: Pacific Ocean: Eastern North Pacific, ODP site
CACCGACATCCAGCGGAACAAAATGGGTTTCGCGCCCAAGAGCCTTTTGAAGTTCGCCTTGGTTTCGTCGGGGTTTAGGGTGGTTTTCAGGTACTGGATCCTGACCCGCGTTTTTTTACCGCAGGCGTAATTGATTAAGTTTCTAATATTGGCGACCACCTCCTCAAAATTAGCCCCTTTCTGTAAGGTCTCAAAAACATCTTTTCTCGCTGATTGTAGTGAAACGTTTATGATGTCCAGAGTCCCCGCGTCTATGATGGATTTTATCATCCCCCCCGTCAACAGTGTGGCGTTCGTGCTGAATAACACCTTCGGGAATCTCTTTAGTAGGGGGTTGTTCAGCATGTCCACGAGATGTGGGTTCATCAGCGGTTCGCCGAGTCCGCTCAGCGCCAAGGTGCCGAGCTTGGGTGTGTATATCTTTAATAATTCTTTCAGGACATGGTTGAACTCACTAGGGGTCATATCTCTTTCCCCAAGCTTTTCGACTCTTCTGATGCAATAGGGGCAAGACAAGTTGCACCTGTTCGTTATTTCGACTTCCACCACTAACCCAACCTCGCCATTATCCTCCTCGCGGCCAAGCCCCAAGTCTGCTTCCTTGCCTGTATGCTTATCGCCTTGGGGTCGGTTTTGGTCGCCATGATTTTTCTTAAATCTGCTTCGGTTCTCCAGATCGCGTGGCTCAGGGCCCCCATGGTCCTCGGCTTGTACAGGCGGGCGGGCACCACGAGCAGGGCCCCGCAGGTCGCCGCCTCGATCCTCGTAAGGCCGGAGTCGCCGTACTGGGTGCAGCAGTAGTAGTGGCATCTCCTGAACATCTCTTGTAGCTCCGGCAGAGGAATCCTGACTTTTTGGGGGGGGCGATAAATCTTCGCGCCTGTGGTCGGCAGCACCCTAAGGTAGGTCTGGTATATCCGCGCCATCTCCGCCGGGAATCCGCGGTAGCTGTGCTGCCTGTCCAAAAACACCGCCTTCTCCCTCTGGTCAGGGTAGTAATATGCGGGGTCCGCGCCCCAGCCAGCGTACACGAACCTCCCCTTTCTGACGGGGGGTACCACGGTAAAGATGATATTATAGGGGTACCCCATGTCGCCGAAGTCGGCATCTAGGTAGAGCGTGACCCTGCGCCTCGTGGCCCTCCTCACCATGGCCCTGTAGCCGGGTTTGGTGCGCATCCTCACCATTGCTAATCCAGAAACCACCAGCGTGTTGTCCGCCACGGGGATGTGGCTGCTAGTGTCAGAAACCAGCCTGCTCGGGTGTCCCAGTTTCTTGAACGCATCGTGCAGGAACCACGCCACCATCTGGTTAAACGAGACGATGTTCTCAAGCTTGCTGTTTTCGTTTGAGTTGCTTATTATGTTGAGCATCTTCCTCACGTGAACATATAGATGTTCCTCGGGGCGAACTCTTTGGCGGTGTAGACCCGCCCCCAGTGCGTGAACTTGGTGTTCGCAAGCACCCTTCTGACCATCTCGCTGTTGTTCAGGGTCGGGAACTTCGCCATCTTCGGCTCGCTGTTGGTCGCCATCTCGAAGAACAGCTTTTTTGTCTTTATGGAACCCAGCTTCTCGAACTCCCCCAGTCCGTGGTGGATTACTTGGTGGTGGAATGTGGACAGGAATATCGCAGCATCGAACTCCTTATCGGTTCGTGCGCAATAACTCCGCCAGTCCTCGACGACGATGGGAAGTTTGACCCCGCGCAGGTTGGCGAAGAACCTCATAACCTTGGCCCTATCGGGGTGGGCTTCGACCGCTGTCGCATCGTATCCCTTGACCGCTAGATTAATCGAGAAATACCCCTCGCAAGCCCCTATGTCGAGGATAGTCTTCGCCCCGCCCAGCTTGGCGAGTATGGCCCTGTACCTCGCGGGGGTGTCCGTCCTCCACGCCTTCCAGTTCCTGAAGTACGGGTGGTAGAGGGCGGACGAGGCGTCGTAAAGCGGGTGGTACGTGTACCTCTTCCCCCCTCCGAGCCTCAGCATGATTTTCTCTATCGCCTTGAAGTTGGCCCCCACGATTTTGGTCACCACGGGTATCGCCCTTTTGTAGCCTATGTAGTCCGCGCAGAACAGGCGATGGTACCCGTCCTGCACGACTATCTTCCCGTCGCCCCCTATATTTATCGTGATGGGGTACTTTATCCCCTCTCGCGCGATGCTTCTGCGGAGGCTAACTAGGTATAGTGTCCGTTTAACACAGTCCCCCGAAGTTCTAGCGCCATGCCACCACTTCTTCCTAGAGACCATCCAGACAGAGATCTTGTAGTACGGAGTACTCCTCGGGTCAGTTCTCGGGTTTCGGTCGAACATCCCCAGCGTATCCTGAGCTGGCTTCTGGCACCAGCCCAGCGGGGAGTTTCGGACGAAGAGCCAAGTCTTCTTGAAGTCGTCGATAACTAGATACAACTGCGTATCCCCTCCTCAAGTTCGTACCGTGTGACTCGAAGCACCATCTCACCACTTCCCGGTGACAACGGCGTTCGGCGGCACATCCTTCGTGACCACGGTGCCGGCGCCCACGACTGCGTTCTCGCCGATGGTTAGCCCGGGGAGGATTACTGCCCCCGCTCCGATCGAGGCCCCGCGCTTCACCCTCGTCGGTAGCAGCTTCCACTCCCTCCGTTTTTCTCTTGTCGGCAGGAACTTCCATTCCCCCTTGTGGATTTTGGGATATTTGTCGTTGGTGAACGTGACACTGGGTCCCACAAACACGTTGTCCTCTATGGTGACGCCCGTCGGAATGAACACATAGGGCTTTATCTTGCAGTTGTCCCCGATTTCCACGCCCCCCTCTATGTAGACATAGGCGCCCACCTTGCAGTTTTTTCCTATCTTGCACTTGTACAGATCGGCCTTGTTGTGGATGACTGTCCCCTCCCCGACCCGCGCGTGTTTCGTCGTGGGTGTGACACATGTCACATCAATGAGCCTCCGAGCCCTCTCGGAGATCTTCAACGATTTCCTGATATGTTCGATTACCTCGATGTTCTTGACCCCCCTCATCATTTTAGCGACGGACATGCGGTGTCCGGATGACACGCAGTTGAGGAAGCTGGTGAGTTCGTCCCTGATAGTGTTGTTTTTCTTCACCGTTAGGTAGTACGTTTGGCCGCCGTCGAATATTTGGACATTCTGATTCAGGCAATCAACGACCGCGCACCGCTTAGACCCCATAATGTGTACTTCCCTCGCCTTTTCCGGCTGCAGCCAGCTCAGCTCGATGTGGGCCATGACATTTTTCCCGAACTCGGCCACTATGTACGCGACATCCTCCAGATTCTTCCTTCGGTACGCCTTGGCCCTACAAGTCACCTTTGACGGCCATTGGCCTAGCAGGTAATTGAGTATGTCGATGGGGTGGGGGGCCAAGTCAAACAGGATGTCCCGGCCCTTGGGCGGCGTCATGAGGGTCGTCCACCGAAGCTTCAGGTAGAATACCGTCCCGAAGAATCGTTCTCGGATTAGCTGTCGAACCTTCCTCAGCGCGTTGTTAAACCTGAATATGTACCCCACATGGAATACGGCAGTTTTGGAGGCAGCGGTTTTGACCAGATCACGCGCTTGCTCGGAATCGAGCGTCATGGGTTTCTCAAGTAGCACGTTCTTGCCGGACTCCAAGGCTTCTTTGCATATCTCGTAGTGGGTTTCGTTCGGCGTGCAGATGTGAACCGCGTTGATGTGGGGCAGACGGAGGACGTCCTTGTAATCCCGCATCAGGCTCTTTTTCGGCAAGTTGTAACAGTCTAAGTTTTTGTCGCGGGTGTCGCAGACCGACGAAAGAGTTATGTCGGGGTTGTCGCGGGCCAACTGCGCGTACTCGGAGATCACCTTCTTCCCCCAGTAGCCCGCGCCTATAACGGCGACATTAATAGAACTCGTGGATTTTTTCGCACACATACTTGATATCCTCCCTTTTTAGATGCGGATGCATAGGAAGACTTAGGCAAGTTTCGGAAACTAGTTCGCTTTTGGGGTATTTGCCTTTTGCGAAGCCGAACGTTTTCTGGTAAACCGGCTGCATGGGGATGGTAACGGGATAGTGGATGCCGCACTGGATTCCCTCCTTCTCAAGCCACTCCTTGAGCTTGTCCCGACGTTCTGCCCTGATGACATAGAGGTGGAACACTGGCTTGTGCTCGGAATCCTCCAAGGGGGGCCTCACCACCCCATCCAAGTCAGAGAGCAAGTAATGGTAAAGCTTGGCGTTGCTCCGTCTTCTCTCGTTCCATCCGTCGAGCCTCGTCAGCTGCACCCTGCCAATCGCGGCATTCACCGTGTTGAGCCTAGCAGTGTAGCCAACTGCGCCGTGCACATGCTTCGTCTCCCGCCCGCAGTCCCTTAATTTCGCGACCGTTGCTGCCACTTTCTCGTCGTTCGTCACAACCATCCCGCCGTCCCCGCACACCGTCATGTTTTTTGATGGGTAGAAGGAGAAGCAGGCGGCGTCCCCGATAGCCCCCACCTTTAGTCCCTTGTACTCGGCCCCGTGGGCTTGGCAGGCATCCTCCACCACCTTGATCCCCCGCGTCCTGGCAATTTCCATTATCGATTCCATGTAGGCGGGGTGCCCATACAAGTGTACGGGCATAACCGCTTTCGTGCGTCTGGTTATTTTTTCACTTATTTGGTTTGGGTCTATGTTGTACGTCCCCATGTCGATGTCTGCAAATATCGGAACGGCACCAGCGTGGATAATCGCATTTGCCGTCGCGACGAACGACAGGGGGGTGGTGACTACATCGGTTTTGTTCCCGATGCCCAACGCCCTCAGGGAGAGGTGCAGAGCATCGGTCCCCGAACTCGTCGAAACGGCATATTCAGTCCCGCAGTATCTGGCGAACTCCTCTTCAAATTTGAAAACACTTTCGCCCATCACAAAGCGTTCGTTTCGTAGTGCATCTATCGCCGCGTTTTTCATTTCCTCGTCGAAAATTAGTTTTGATAGCGGTATTGAGCAATGATGTTGCTCAACTCCTGCAACTGAGGTAGTATTCCCTGTTTTCGCCCCACTCATCAAACTTGACCTCCTCCAGTCTGAATTCCCTTTCCAACCCTCTCTTCATAAACGCATACTCCTCGTCCCCGAGAACCCTAGTCCAGTACCCCTTAGGACTCCTCCTCGAATACCCCTCGTTTGTCACCAGCACGTCGAATATCAGGCAATGTCTTGTGAACTCCACGAATCTGTGAAGCTTGAGGAACGGGTCGTGCTGGTGGAGCAGGAACCCGTGCGCCACGACCAAGTCCCATTTGCCGTTCAGTTTCATGGGATCCGCCACCTCGAAGCGGAACTTGGGGTGGAGGACCCGCGCCCTCTCGACCATCGGCGGGCTGATGTCGATGCCCAAGTAGTTGTCTTCGGTGGCCAGCGACATGAAGGCGATCAGGTTTCCTATCCCGCACCCCACGTCCAGAATCGAGGGGTAAGGCTGGTTCTTCGCGAGGCGCTCGACCAGCCCCCAGCGGCGGACAAGCGAGCCCCTGTTGCCCCTGTTCCAGTAGGCCTCGAACTCCGCCACGCTCTTGGGGTTCTTCCAGTAATCCGTCATCTCTACCGACCCGATTTCAAGCTCTTCATGGCGTCCGCGATCTCCCAGGCCAGCCTCTTGTAGTCCCACAGCTTCCCCCTCATCTTCCTCAACCGCTTCCTGATTGTAGGATCGTCGTAGACCTTGAGCCCCATCGCGATTGCCTTCTTCAGAGTTACTATATTGTTATCTGGCATGACCGTGAACTTGAACTCGTCGGTGTACACCCTTCTGAGAGTGAAGTACGTCCCGAGCACGATTGCCTCGGATGCCACGGCCTCTATGGAAGTCATGCTGTAGCTCTCGGCCTTCACCTGGAAGTACAGCTTGGCTTGGTTGAGCTTACTAACGAAGTCCTTGTGCGGTATCCGATCCTTAAAATCACGCGGCCCTTGGAAGTAGTCAACCCCCGTTTCTTTCAACGCCTTGATGAGGGGTTCGCTAAAGTCCCACAACAATGACGAATCGGAGCTCGGACAGTCCACGAACACGAAGTCCCTCTTTGCCTCGGGCCGGGACTCCCGCTTGTCCGCAAAAGGGTACAGCCAGTATACGCCCCTCCAGGAGAACCATCCCTTGCCCCACTGATCTGGCCACGGCGCTATGTACTCCAAGGGGCCAAACGAGAAATTCAGGAGCATAGAGCGGATGGACCGTATCGGTTCCGGAGGAATCCGCCACGGCCACTCTTGAAATATTATCCTAGCCACCCGTGTTCGTTTCATCACTATCTGCTGGAAGCTGGTTCCCCGGTCATACTCCTGAAAATCCTCGCCAAGCATCCTCGCCCTAGCGGGGGGCCCTATAGTTATCGTGAAGTCCACCTCTGGCATTTTTTTGTAGTCCGTCTCAAGAGGGTGGACGTGGTACACTCCGACCATTTTCTTGAGCTGGTCGATGAGCTTAGTTCCTAAAACGCTGTCGAAGCCTACCTGCGGTTCACCGTACATCCCTATCGCCAGAACCGAGGGGTCCCCGTCGGACAGCTTCTCGATCAAGCGCGGCCCCTCCTAGCGATGATTAGCTCGTATCTCCCGAAATAACCGCCGACCTCAACCATCTCGTCCATCACCACATCGAAACCAAGGTTTTTTATGGCCCCCATGAACGGCTCCCTCGCGTAGGTGTTCAGGTAGTGCTCGCTGAATTCGCCGGGCTTAGTCTGGTCGGGCGGCTTCCCCTCCACCTTTATCTGCTGCTTGTCGGCGAGAGGCTTGAGCAGGCAGATTGTCAGGCAGTCCGAGCACACCCTCGCCAGCTCTGCGAGTGCCTCCTTGTATCCTGGCAGGTGGACGAGTACGTGGCGACAGTAAACGATGGGCCATTCGCGGTCGTCAAAAGGTAAATCATGAATGTCTCCATGAATGAAAGCAGGGTTGCCTTTCTTAATCCATAACGGGCCATGCAGTTTTTTTCCATTTCCGAGAATTCCGTCTAGCACTTGGGCCCAGCGTCCTTCTGGAAATCTCCTTCGTGCAAACTCGACCATCTTTTCCGTCTTGTCCACCCCGCAGTAATCGAACTCCATTCCCGACTGCTTCAGGGCCAGATAGTGGTGCCCCGTCCCGCAACCGACATCTAGGAAACTGGGCTTCACGAAATTTTTACTTAGGTAGTCGATGACGATCTTCCTGTCTGGGGCGTTCTGATAGTTGAGTGGGTCTGTAAGGAACGCCCTCAGGCGATCCTCGCTCAAAAATTCCCAAGGGCAGAGTTCAAGAGACATTGATGTTCACCAAATCCAGTATCTTCTTGCCCTTGTCCTTTGGCTTCCAATCATAAGCGTCTACCCACTTCTGGGCGTTGAGCCCGAGCTCCAGTCTCCGCTTCTCGTCCCCGTAGAGTTCCAAGACGAGGTTCGCCAGCCCCTCCGCAGAGTCCGTGTGGAGGTAGTGGTCCCCCTCGCCGCTCGCGTACTCGCCCTCCCAGCGCTCGTGGAACAGCCTAGAGGGGGTGCCGAACCAAGAAACCATATCCTCGACGTATTTCCGGTGGACCGACTGCACCTTGCCCAAAACGTCCGCAATCACGGGCTTCCCAGCGATGAATCCCTCGAAGACGGTCCACGGAAGTATTTCCGCCGCGGAGAAGGGGGCGACTACGTCGGCGTGGGCGTACTGCTCAAGCATCTTGTCGTAGGGCAGGGTTGGCAGGAACTCCACGTTGTCAAGCTCAAGCCAGTCTAGTGGACACCCCCAGACCCGCTCCGACCCGACCAGCATCACGAACCTTATTTTTGGTTCCTCCTTCCCGACAATTTTCGCCGCCTCTATGATTCTTTCAGGCTTCTTTATCTTCCAAGTCCCTTGAGGGCAGAAAACTGTGAACTGAGGTGAATTCTTTAGCGGGATGATGACATCTGGGGCTGGGTTCGGGAGCATGATCGTGGGCTGGTCGATTCCGCACCTTTTAAGTTCTATGAGCATATTGGGGTCAACCAGCAACACTTTGCTTGAGTTTTTAAACGTTTTCTTAATCCTTGGGGATGGTTTGCTCCCAGGCAGAATGCTCACGCCACCATACCCTTCTAATTGCGTCACCAGAGGAGTGCCTTCCGCCTTTTTCAAACCGGGCACTGGCGTATATACCAAATCTATGGCCCCGCCTATGTCCGCCCAGTTGTTGCTGACCTCGACCCTGCAGCCCGCGTTTGTGAAACAATTCGCCGCCCATCTCGAAATGGGTCCAGTTCGTTTGATCCATTCAATTATGCGGACGAGCGTCACTTTTTAGCCCCTCCCGATTTTCTCTTGAACTCCTTGAGCCGTGCGAGTTTAGAAAATAAGTCCCCGTACATAGGAACGATTTTCCTGACATCGTTTTTCTTGACCTTCTCCAAGCCCTCTTTCCTGCGTTTCTCCCAGAGGTCGTCGTCGTTCAGTAGGCGTATGATTTCGTCGGCAATCTGCTTGATTGAGTCGAAATAGACGGTTCCGACAGCGTGCCCCGGGATGTTTGATGCAACAACAGGGACCCCAGATGCCATCGCCTCAAGAACTGACAACGAATAATTCTCACTTATGGAAGTTTGCAGGAACAGCTTGGCCTTCGGCAGGACCTCCCTCGCGGGAACGAACCCCTTGTACGAAATCCTCTCCGTGCCCATATTTCTTATCCACCTGGCAATGTGGGATGCCATGACCCCTTGCCCGTAAATCTCGTACTCGGTGGTCGGCATCTCGCTCACGACCCTCCCCATTGCTAATATGCTGAAGAGCAGGTTTTTTATGGGCGCGATTCTGGTAAGGCTGATGACCAAGTCCTTCGTCGGCTTCGCGGGCATGCACTTCTCCGTGTCCAAGCATGTCGGGATTACGGTGGTGTTCTCGCACCCGAGCTGCTTCAGGTTCTCCTCGACGAATGGGGTGCACGGCACCACGGCATCAACTTGGCTCAGAGCCCCGAGAATATGGGGGACATGGCCCACCATGCCCGGGTCGAACATAAATTCTAACGGGTTGACGTTGAACCGCCACGCCACTGGCCACTTCTCTGTCATCTCCGGCAGGCTACCGTACACATCCTCCCCGACGGTGCAGATCAGGATTCCATCTGGGTCGAGCTTCTCGAGGCCCGCCATCAGGGACGCCACGGGGTAGTGCATATTCTGCCCGAACAGTGTCGGCACCTCGGCCAATCCGGGCTTGCCACCTATCGACGACGACGCAACTGGGATAAACACCTCGGGCCTGTGGCGGACGATGTTCAGCGCCTCGTTGGAACTCCCCACGCCGGTGGCTGGTTTGAACAGGACAGCTATCCTCATGGCAAGACCCATGCTAGTTTACCGCACGCAATTAAATTCCTTACTACCACGGGAATGCGGGCCATATCGGGATTGGCTTGGTGACCTCCACATGCCTCGACAGGACAATGCTTATGTTGGCCGTGTCGGCAGCGAGGCTCGCCGTCTTCAGCCTGCCCCACGCTGAGCTGTTCGCTGGGATGTGTTGCCCCCGAATATGCAGTAGCTCGGTGGCGCGGGTTATGGGTTGGGTTACTATATCAATCCTGCGCTCCCCGGACTCCATGTTTGCGCCCGGGGCAGCGGCCGTGGGGCTGTGCCCGAGCTGGAAGAAGTACGTCGTCGCCGCGCTTACCTGCTCTATGACCAGCCCGACTATGTCGAAGTCGAACGGGACGGTGTCGATGGGGACTATCTGCGCCCAGTCGCCGAACGTGTCCGCGGCGGCATTAGCCTGAAGCAGGGCCGTGCTCGTGACATCTTGTGGGTAGACCCGCCACCTAGAATGAAAGTAGTGATCAAGAACCCCTATATCACGTGTGGTATAATCATAACTTAGGTCTTGGGTGGTGCTCGGCATTTGAGTCACTATTTCTCGCCCAACAATATCTCCACTGTCCACCTAGCCGCGTTGCCGATTACCGTGGGGTAGCCTTTTCCCCCGTGGCCGTCTGCTTTTGTCATTTATCCCACCCCACCTTACATGTCCTGTCTGGTGCCTGTGGAGATAATTTCAAAATCGACTGGAGTGGCTAAATCCTGCCTGACACCCGCTTTCTTGACTACATAGATTGCCATGTTGCCCACGTCATGAATAATTGGAAGGGATTACATCGTACGGGCAGTTATCGTCACGTCCACTCCAGAGATGCTCGGGACCCCGTATATCGTGCCAATCAGGGGGATGTCCTCCGTCTCGTCCCAGTTTATCTGCGCGATTGCGTCGGGTATCGTTATGTCCTTGCGCTTCTCGTATCCGCTGACCTCCGTTATCTCGTCCTCGTAGTCATCCCAGATTTGGAAAGTGAAGCAGCCAGAC
>JABUBO010000814.1_pt1 | contig 10317 bp, 9 predicted proteins | sample 7240361 | NCBI WGS metagenome assembly JABUBO01 (sample SAMN07256346, study PRJNA390944) | subsurface metagenome | isolation source: Methane hydrate marine sediment | place: Pacific Ocean: Eastern North Pacific, ODP site
GTAGGGGGAGCAGGAATGGTTCAGGCATTAGGGGTTGAATTACTTGATAAACAAAACAAAAGCATCGCAAAAGGAGGTAAAGGACTTGCCCAATTAAACACCATTAATACAGATACGCTGGATGTAAGATTGAAAGGGGGAAAAATATGGGTCGCATGCGATGTAAAGAACCCGCTACTTGGTAAAAACGGTGCAGCCAAAGTCTATGGACCACAAAAAGGTGCAAATCCGGAAATAATTAATAAACTGGAACAAAACCTGGCACACTATTCTGAAGTTATTGAAACACAACTGGGTATTGCTATTGCCAATATTCCCGGCACAGGCGCAGCAGGCGGATTGGGGGCAGGATTCATGGCTTTTCTGAACGCCGAACTAAAACCGGGATTTGAACTTATCAGTGAAATAGTTCACCTCGCAGAACAAATAGTTAACGCCGATCTTGTGATTACGGCTGAAGGAAAAATCGATTATCAAACCCGGTTCGGGAAAACTCCTGCAGGTGTAGCCGGTATTGCGAAAAACTTTAACAAACCCCTTTTGGCATTTGCCGGTTCACTTGGACCAAGGGTGGAAAGCCTCAATGAATTGGGATTTACGTCCATTATTCCCATAACGGATAAACCCATGTCCCTGCAGGAATCCATCACTAATGCAGGTGAACTTCTTCAGGATGCAGCTGAAAGAACTATGAGGATACTTAAACTTGATTATTGGGGGTTGTCTGAAAAGTAGCAGAAAAACCCTTTCCCGGGAGATGATTAGTTACACTCTACTTTGGATATCTTCCGAATAACTTATTGAAAAACCGGTGAAATTTATGCCCCCCCCTTCACGGTTCTGCAAACATCAGGATACATTCTTTAGTGATCAGATCGATATTATGTTCTTGCAAAAGTTCAATGGCTTCTTTTGTTTCCGACATTTGTTGTATCCAGATTTGTTTTATTCCTTTCTCCAAAGCCTGGTTTACCAAAGGAAACGTCTGGTCCTTTTTTGTAACAATTAATAATTTCTTTGCTTTATCCGGAAGCGAGGTAACATCAGGATAACAGACAGCATTTTCAATTGTATCGGCATTGGGATTAATCGGATAAATTTTGTATCCTCTTTCAATAAGATGATCATAAACGCCGCGTCCAAACTTTTTGGTATTCCTGGATACCCCGGCTATGGCAATTTCTTTATCTGAAAGAAATTCCTGAATAGTACGTAAACTGGTCATATGATTTTTTTATTTTTTGCTAAAATAATCCATCTATACTATTTTTCCAAAGAATATACTTTCAATTAACCTTTATTTACAAACCGACAAGTATTAGTGCCAATTTTCGAAAATCCGGGTTTTGTACGGTTCAGAAACAAACAGAACCATCTGAATCAATACATCAGATGGTTCTGTTTTTAAACCCCAGTGGTGAAATTTATATATGAAAAGAATTGTCTAATACATTGTATTGATCAATTGCCCGATTGCATTTCGGTTCTTCACTGCAAATCGTATTTGTCTTCCGGTTTTGGTAATCAGATTCAACCCATTTGGGAAGATCTTCATGGTATTATAAAAGATAACTTCCTTTATTTGTTCAGGTAAAATTTCCAGATTAAAACGTCCTGCATCAGGATTCCTTGTTTTGAAATAAATACGTTGATTGGTAACAATCAGTTTGCCTTCAACTTTATCCTCGTCAATGTAATATTTTGTATCCCCGGCTTTTATCACCGTTTCGTTTGCTTTCAGATTAACAACCATTATAATACATTTTTATGATGAAAGAATTGTTTTTGTTATAAGGACGATTGAGTTCGCTAAAAGTTGCAAAAATTGTTGATTTTTTTAATAAAAAAAATCAGTTACTCACTGCGTTCGTGAGAACACTTCGTTAAGTTCATGGACCGGAACAGGAAAAATATTCTTAGGAAAAATCCGTAAGGTCACTTAATAAAAAAATTATTACCTTGATCATTTGATTTAATAATATGGATTTAATGAATTATTTTCTGATAGGATTCGGGACATTTTTCTTAATTTTTTCTCTGCTTATTTCCATTATGATCTGGATAGAGAATAAATTTTCAGCCGGACTGAAATTTTTTCTGTTATTTTTACCCTTGCCTCTTCTGTTTTTCCTCGCCGGATGGTATCGATTTCCTTACCAGGAAATTATTGGAATATTGCTAATTTCAGCAACAGTTATCACAGGAATAATAATCCTTTTCCCTTCAAAAACGAATAAATTTCAAAACAGGTCCATTCCTGTTAACCGAATTGATGAAAGAGATACAATGTTTTCCCGGAAGGATCTGGTTCCCGATACAAAGCATTTCCGGGAATATTATGTGAAAAATCCTGAGAAGAAGGCAAAGGATGATTTGTTCCGTGAACTTCCGGGATTGTTAAAACCAGGCACTATCTATTATAACCGCCTTGCCTTCGCCGCAGCAAATGCAAGCTTTTTTACCATTGAACAATTACACTCCCTGGTAAGGGGAAATAAAACCAATGAAGTAGAACCTGTAAATAAAAATCAGATTACCAGGTTTATAAAAACATGGGCAAAAAAGCTCGGAATCCTCGATGTTGGGATAACCGAATTAAAGGAATATCATTTATACTCAGTTGGTGGCAGGAATGAACGGTATGGTATGGAAGTAATAAACTCGCACAAATTTATCATTGCTTTAACGGTTGAAATGGATTATTCAATGATGTCAACCAGTCCGTTAGCCCCTACGGTAATGGAATCAGCACAACAGTACCAGAATTCAGGATCCATTGCTATTCAGATCGCTCAATTCATCCGCAATCTGGGGTATTCAGCCCGGGCACACATCGATGCCAATTATGAACTGATTTGCCCCCTTGTAGCCCGTGACGCCGGATTGGGAGAAATTGGAAGAATGGGGCTTTTAATAACACACGGTTATGGGCCACGTGTTAGAATATCTGTAGTAACCACCGACTTGCCTCTTTTTATTGATCCCCCTACACATGATCCTTCTGTTCTTGACTTTTGCGCAAAATGTAAAAAATGTTCTGATATTTGTCCGTGTCAGGCCATACCATTCGAAGAAAGAAAAGAAATTGATGGTGTGTTCCGCTGGCAGATCAACTCGGAAGCATGCTACACTTACTGGTGTAAAGCAGGGACAGACTGTGGAAGATGCATAGCCGTTTGTCCCTATTCCCATCCAAAAAATCTTTTGCACAACCTGGTACGCCGGGGAGTGAACAACTCGATTCTTTTCCGAAATCTCGCTATTAAAATGGATGATGTTATTTATGGCAAAAAACCGGCACCTGAAAATCCTCCTGACTGGATGTAATAGCCGTGCCACGGTTTTGAACCGTGGCACGGCTACACAGAACACAATTCGGAGCTACTTGTATATCCGATTTTTAATCGGATGAGAGCGGCAACCCGTTCGCTCCCGGGTTTTGGGATCCGAACATTAAACAGTGACCAGTAAACGGTAAAACCTGCCAGGGTCTGCGGGCAGGCTTGCAGGGAAGGGAGACCTGCCTGCCCGACATAGTATACGAAGGCGGGGCAGAGTTTGGAAAAAGTAAACAGTGACCAGTAATCGGTTAAACCTGCCAGGGTCTGCGGGCAGGTTTGCAGGGAAGGGAGACCTGGCAGAGTTTGGAAAAAGTAAACAGTGACCAGTAAACGGTAAACAGACTAAGAGCAAAGAGCATGATGCATTGGGAAGGATGAATGAATTATAAATCGAACTCCGGTTATTTACCAATGATAATTTAAAAATGAAAGTACTTTTTAACAAAAAATTCTTACAGCATAACGTTGAAAGCAGTGCCGAGGGAGCTTACCGCATCGGTGAATTTATCGATCAGTTCGAAAACACAGCAAGAAACGGGGAAGAATACGTTCAATTGGTTCACAGCGAAAGATACCTTCAATACGTTAAAGAGGCTTGCTGTCAAAACACCATTCTTGCAGAAGTCATGGTTACTCCGGAGAGTTATGAAGCCGCATGCCTGGCTGTGGGTTTAACGATTCTTGCTTCGGAAAATAATGACTTTGCTATCGTTCGTCCACCCGGTCATCATGCCAAGCATGAAATCGCAGCCGGGTTTTGCCTTTTTAATAACATCGCCATTGCAACACAAAAACTTGTAAACGAAGGAAAAAAGGTTTTTATCCTCGATATTGACGGTCATCATGGCGATGGAACACAAAAAATTTTCTACCAAAGCAACAAGGTATTATATTGTTCCATGCACCAGGAATATGCCTATCCCTGGACAGGAAAAATTGATGAGACAGGCGAAGGGGAAGGGAAAGGCTATACGATGAATTTTCCTTTACCTGCCGGAAGCGGCGACAGGGAATTCTTGTCTGCTGTTGACATTGCTATTGAAAAAGCAAAAACGTTCCAGCCGGACGTTGTTGGTGTTTCTGCAGGTTTTGACGGATATGAAAAAGACAACCTTCTTGACTTAAATTATTCTTTAAATGCGTATTATGAATGCGGTTATCGGCTTCGACAATCATTTAAAAATATATTTTCCGTACTTGAGGGTGGGTATCACCAGGATATTAAGAAATGTGTTGAAGGCTTTATTAAGGGTATAAATAAATAACTTCTTAAGCTTTCTCCCCCAGCACCACCATCCGGTTCGTCATACAGCCAAAATCTCCCTTTGACCTCCGGTTCATAAAATCTTTTTGGAAGGTTATTGTGGAAAATCCAACATGATACATTAATTCTGAGATCTTTTCAGGTGCATATAAACGTGTGCAGTATGTCCTGTCTTTTATACAACCTTGCTTCTCTGAGATGACTATTTCCCGGGAAAAAATAATATCATTACCCAGTTCTCTTTCCCGTCTGACAGTAATGTCTTTGTTTATTCTATGAGAAGAATTTGATTTGAAGTTGTTTATAACATAATTCCTGTCAGGAAGATCCAAAAGTATTCGACCCCGGGGAATGAGCAAGCGATAGGCTTCCCTGAGGATATTAACATTTTCATCTTCATTTACGAAATATCCAAAGGAACTGGCCATAATTATTATGAACTGGTAACTCTGTCCTGGTAAGCCTGTATTTCTGGCATCGCCCTGAATAAAAATTGTATTGAGTTTTTCCCTTTTGGCTATTTTTTTACCTGTAGCCAGAAGATACTTTGAATAATCAAGCTCTGTTACATTCATATAACCTCGTCTGGAAAGTTCCAGCGAATGCCTGCCCTGTCCTCCACACAAATCCAGAATCGAAGAGGATTTATCCAAGTCAAGAGTATCTTCCAGAAAATTTACTTCCTGATTGGTCAGTTTTTCATTACAAACCGACCGTGCATCAGTAAGAAGATATATCTCATCGAAAAGATCTCTCCACCAATTATCATCTACTTTTATATTCATTTTACATGTGCTCCAAAACTAAAAAGTCCGTCAGAAGCAAAAATTGCGGGTGTTCCTTTCCAGGGTTGTGATTGCACAATTTGGAGCTCTTCAGGTCCCATGTTTAATCTTAATTCCAGTTCTCCTGATAACCACATTTTTTCCAGGGTAAGGCAGTCGGCCCATATACCAGCACAATATCCCGTAAGGGCTTTCATCTGATCCCCGGTAATCAATCTGGGTCGAAGAGCGATTTTAATTGGCCCGAGAAGATAGGTAAACTGATAATCCATCGCCAATTTTTTCTGGTGTTCAACCACATCAAGAACCTCGCTGTAATCCATGTTCAGGATAGCCTCATTTATCAGTTTTGATGCCTCAGCTATACTCATGGGCGAACGTATAACAGCAAGTGGCTGAACTCCTCCCCCGCTGCCAACATTTGTGGGCACACCACCAAATCTTCCTAAAAATCCATATAAGGTGTTATCGCCGAACAAACATCTAAAATCCGTTTGGCAAATAGCCAGGTTGATACATTTTTTTTCCAAATCAAGTTCCGGCATTTCCTCTGCCCATAAATTCAAAGAAATTTTTTCCTGGACAATATAATTGCCATCTTTCAGCGCGAGGGATACGATATCATCCACATTCAGGTTAATTCCACCAACACTCACACCTTTTCCTGAATATCCACGTTCGGGCTTGAGTACCAGATTCTCCCAGTTAGACCGGGTCCATTCGATAAGGTCCGGTATATCCTCTCCGCCGGGACCATGTGTTCGACGGGGATAAAACTGCCTGGTCCACGGGGTTCGCCGAACCGTTTCCCTATGAAATAAGTTTTTCGTTTCAGGTCTAGTGAGAACCTCAAACATGCTTTTGGCATTGATCGGTTCGGTACCCCTGGGGTTGATTACCTTTCCTTCCCGGACGGCTTTTAAAAGGGGGTCCAGGTTATGTTTACGATGTAATTCCAAAAGAACGTTTGTATTAAAATCCATAAAAATGATTGATACAGGCGTGCCTTTGAAACAGACACGTCCATCTCTCAGTTCCAGTTCCTGCGGTGCCATAAGAGCGCTTGACAATCCTTTTACCTTGTTTATGTGTTTCACAAGATTGCTGTTTTCAACTACATCTTTTAATGTCTCCTCTTCCGCCACCACGGCAATCATACCGGAATTTGAACCCTCCCTCCTGCGATGAGCTTCCCTCAACATACTTACAAAACCATTTACCGGATGCAACAGTGGATGATCAAAATCCAGATCCATGTCAATTCGCCGGATCTGTAAAAGCTTACGCCATACTGCCTTCCCAATCTTCTGAGTAATACGTTGATAGTCCCAACCACCCGGACTACCCAGATTCCACTCAGAATGATATCCTAAAAACCGATCCAAAATTACTCCAGTTTCTTAAGTCCACTAATTATTTGCAAATGAAACATGTACACAAAGATAGAATTTATACCTTAAAATTTATTTTCTTCCATTTTTATCATTGGCGGACGGGATTATTTCACGGGTGTTTCACTTCGTATATCCTCAAGATCAGTAAAAAGGATTTCTCCCTGTTTTAATACCATTTGAACAAAATGTTGAAGATTCTCCCTGCCGTACTTGTTAAACAAATCCAGGAAACGGCGTATACCAATAGTATAACACAACTGGTATCCGGTATTCAAAGGATATTTACGTGCTGATGATCTGGCCCTTTCACGGGAGAAACCTGCGCTTTCCAGGTACTTTGCTGCTGTTGTAACATTCATTGTACCTGTCTGAAGACCTAAGTCAACTTTCCCTCTTAATGCACGCCAGAGCCTGCGCTTGGCCAGTATGAGCCGGTCGCCGGGTTCTTCAAAATATCCTGTAAGCCTCATGAGTTCTTCTGCAAAACACGCCCAGCCTTCATAGAATATGGGCTGTTCAACCGGGGTGCGACAGGATCGTAACAAGTTCAACCGGGAAATATCCAGTAAGTGGTGACCTGGATATGTTTCATGAGCAGAAAGCATTCCTAGCTCACGAAGATTCTCCTGTTGTGCTTTTTTTGACAGCATATAGATATAGAATGTTCCACCGGCAGAAGGACGATCTGGTGATATACTGTAGCTGGAAGCTGTCCGTATTGCTGATAGAAAGGATGGCATGGAAGTCACACATACCGGGCAGGATGTAACCAGGTTGGTTAAAACGAATCCCTGCTTTAAGCAGTGTTCCTTAAGTCTGTTCACTTCATTCCTATACAAACTGGTAATTTCTTTGTTTCTCAGATTAGGAATTGGGAGGTTTTCATATATTTCCTGCCAGGTTTTCTCAGATCCAGGCGACAAATTCAGGTCAGGATTTAAGTTTCGCACCTCTCGTTCTAAAATTTGCTTCATTTCACTAATCTCCCGATCAAGCTTTTGGTTCACCTCATTGGTATCCATTTCAGCAGAAATATGAAAACGTACTAAATGCTCCAACATATCATGCGAAAGAAGAAAATTCTCTTTTGTTGAGACTTTCTTAAGTGCATTTTCAAACCGGTTAAGGGCATGTATACCAAGGTTTATTCCCGGAACTGTTCGTCTTACGAATTCAAAATACTGCTTAGTATCTGAAATCATTTCAAAAGCAATATCCCGAAATAACAAGGGAACATGCTTTAGGTTATTAACTGCCTGATCAAGAAAACCGGGAAGGCCAACAGCTCGTTCGTGTATAGCTGAAGGATCTTTCGAGCCCATAGCTTCCGACAATCCGATACTGGCAAGGGTCAGGTAAAAAGTAGGTTGCTTTCTCCATATTTGATATTCAGATAATTGTTCTCTCAGGGTACATGCAAATTTTTGAAGAAGTGCCAGGTCGGTTCGGGTAACTTGATTCTGTTGAGAAGCACTTATCACATCAAGTTCATTTTCACAGGAAGAAAGAAATTTTACTATATCCATGATCCTTTCATTGGAAAATTGATCCCAAATGCTCCACTTCTGATCCGGAAGCCGAATATGAGGAAAGTAATAGAATTCATCAGATGCACATGCCACCGGAAAAGTTTGTGCAAGCGTTTTATACATACTTTGAGCAATAACATCTACTGATGATGAAGCATTTTTCATAAGAGCATATACCACGACATAAACCCTTTGTACCTTACTTTAAAACTTCTTTTGTTTTTTTCGGGTTAGGGTTTTTTATTAATGATTATTTAATTTTTCACAAAGTTTCCAATATTTTGTTGAGAATAAAGGTAACTTCTACAACGAAAAATCCAAATTAAGAAATACATTACCTTGCGATTTTTGCTTATATTAATTTTATTTGCATATTTAACCTGAATTATTCAAATTTTGGGCTAAAGCCCTAACTTATTGCTTATTAACTAAGGGGGTGTATCAAAACCCTGTTAGGGTAATCATTCCTGCGAAAGCAGGAATCCATATTTAACTAATAGAAAGGGTTTTATGGATTCCTGATCTCCGCTTCGCTTAGTCAGGAATGATATATTCGAAGGTTGTGATACACCCCCTTAAGCAAAAACAGTATATATCAGGACTTTAGTCCATAATTTTAGAAGTTTATGAACTTAGCGCAGCGATCTCAAGTAAGTAATTAATCAGGTTAAATACTTTAACAACTAATCGACTCAGCAATACCGAAAAAAAAAGACTTAAAAACATAATTTAACCATGACAAACCAACTAAATCCTTCAACCCGGATCCTTATGGGACCGGGTCCTAGCGATGTGCATCCGCGGGTGTTAAAAGCCATGGCAACTCCATTGCTTGGACATCTCGATCCTCAGTTCATTCAGATTATGGACCAGGTAATGGAAATGTTGCGGCAATTGTTTCAAACAGAAAACCAACTAACGTTTGCTGTCTCTGCAACAGGAAGCGCCGGGATGGAAACCTGCTTTGTAAACTTGCTGGAACCGGGGGATGAAGCGCTGGTTTGCGTAAACGGGGTATTCGGTAACCGTATGTGCGATATTGTTGAACGCTGTGGTGCAAAACTAATTCGCATTGATGCCGATTGGGGAAGTCCTGTAGATCCTGAGCAAGTAAAACAGGCTCTTTGTAATTGCAGTCCCAAACTGGTGGCCATTGTTCATGCTGAAACATCAACAGGAGTGTTGCAACCTTTGAAAGATATAAGTAAAATCGTTCATGATACAGGCGCCTTATTTCTTGTTGATACGGTCACTTCTCTGGCTGGAACTGATGTAAGAGTTGATGATTGGGAAATTGATGCTATCTACAGCGGTACCCAGAAATGCATCAGTGCTCCACCGGGTTTGTCCCCTGTCTCTTTTAGTCCAAAGGCAATTGAAATCATGGATCAAAGAAAAAACAAGGTTCAAAGCTGGTATCTGGATTTAAGTTTGGTTAAAAATTACTGGGCCGGAGCTAAACGAGCCTATCACCATACCGCTCCCATTTCCATGGTTTATGCCCTGCATGAAGCACTCAGGCTGATATTTGAGGAAGGGCTGGAAAAACGTTTTAAGCGACATCGTCATAATCATGAATTACTCAGGGATGGTCTGGAAGAAATGGGGTTTGAATTTGTAGTTGCACCCGAATACCGGCTGCCAATGCTAAATGCCGTGAGAATACCCGAAGGAGTGGATGATATAATTGTTCGAAGAAGACTGCTGGATGAGTACAATATTGAAATCGGAGCCGGACTGGGAGCTTTTGCCGGAAAAGTGTGGCGAATAGGGCTTATGGGACACAGTTGCGATCAAAATCATGTCAATATGCTTTTGGCTGCCCTGCAGCAAATCATTTATTAACTTAAGTTGCTAGTGTCGTGTCAACTGGCAATTGACGCTTTAATAATCCGCTAAGCGGTTCTCCCTCTTAAAGGGATTGCTGCCTCTGTGAAATACGATATAATCATTTCAATGAGCAGGCAGGTATGTGGCATTAACCGCTAAGCGGGTAACGAATCT
>JABUBO010000815.1_pt1 | contig 10311 bp, 13 predicted proteins | sample 7240361 | NCBI WGS metagenome assembly JABUBO01 (sample SAMN07256346, study PRJNA390944) | subsurface metagenome | isolation source: Methane hydrate marine sediment | place: Pacific Ocean: Eastern North Pacific, ODP site
AAGGGAGAATTGCCAGCCCTGAGGAGGTTTTGGGCTAGCTTGCGTTAAGAGCTCTCTTGGTGGGCTTCTTGGATGGAAGGAGAAGGGATGGGAAAAGCAGGGTCTTTGTTCGCAATGTGCTAGAATTACTCGAGATAAACGAACATTTAGTTCATAAACCAGCGAGTTAGCCGAGATGTGACGAGAGAATATAATGAACAAGCTCAAAATCGAATCAGAAGTAGTTTGCCTTTTCAATGGCAAGAATGGAACGAATGCTAAAAAGGCGAAGCTTCAGGTTGGAAACGAGGGTTCATCGCACGAGTTCGACCTTTACGAATCCGATAAAGTCATTGGCGGCGTAACTACAAGCCCATGGAAGAACAAAACAGGTTCCTCAAATACTGGTGGACAAGATAGAGCTTCGACTGAATTGCTTTGGTTAAGCCTTTGGGGTGGTAATGAACGTCGGGTCATGATTCTCACTGATCGAGATATGGCAGATAGGTTATATGAACGATGGAAAGGATGCTCTTTCCCTAAAAGAATTGAAATTATTCATTGCAATTTACCTCAAAAGAAATTTGACATGGTAGGAATGCTTTGACTACGCACACTTCAGACAACAGCATGTTTGCAGTTCGCTCTGCTCACCCAAATGCCTTCGGCGAGTTTCTTTTACCCACAGAATATCAGGCAAGATTGGTCTTAATTCAAGGAGGTGATGAATATGGCTACAAAACCAGTGGTAATTAAGTTTTTCGGTCCAGTTATTGATGCTACCGTCAATGCTTTAATGAATGCTGTCGATCAGAAGATGAAACAAGGGATAAAGGAATTCATCATCATCATCTCTTCACCTGGCGGCTCCGTTTTCCATGGCTTGAGCGCATACAATTATTTGAAGGGATTGCCTGTTGACATAACCACATATAATTTTGGCAGCGTCGACTCAATAGGCATTGTTTTGTATTGTTCCGGTTCAAAAAGGTTGTCAGTGCCTCAAGCGAGATTCTTGCTTCATGGTGTCAGTGCCCAGTTCAGAGGAGAGCAGAGTTTAGAGGAGAAGCAGTTGGAAGAAAGGCTGAAAGGACTGGCGATTGATATCGAAAACATTGCCAAGGTGATTGCCGCAAATACAAATAAGACCGAAGCAGATATAATAAACGCCATGCATGAAAGAACAACGCTAAATCCAGAGGAAGCTAAGTCCTGGAAGCTTGTGCACGAGATAAAATCAGAGCTATTTGAAGCGGGGAGCGAGGTAATTTCCATCCAATTTCAGCAACCACAGAAACCATAACGTCGGATAACGGCGTGTTCGCGGTTCGCTTTGCAAATACGCAAGATATCAGGCGAAATTGCCTTCAAGAATCGATGATATGAAAAGATAAGGCAATATGCCGCAGGATAAAAGAGCATGTATCAGTGGTCTAAGCGAGACAAGTTTCTGTATTCTGCAATCCTAATCCCTTTCTTAGTAGCTTTCATAGGAGCTTCATATCTACTGGCGACTGTTTCAATCTATTTAACCATCATATTCCTGCTGCTCTATATTATCGTCAACTTCTTCCAGGCAGGCTGTTGCATTGGATGCCCTTATCGAGGCAAATATTGTCCTGCAGTATTTGGCATGTATCTTGCGAATTTTCTTTCAGCTACGATTTATAAAAAACGAAATTTCGAGCCAAGATTTTTCAGGAGGAACGCAACTTTAGCTGAAATTTCCGTTATTATTGCCTTGCTATTTCCTGTTTATTGGCTGCTATCATTGAATTGGTATTATCTCGTTGTTTTCCTGAGCCTTATAGTAGTGCACATTATTCTCTTTTACCCCGTTATATGTCCAAAGTGCAGTTACAGTGATACCTGCCCGGGAGGACAGGTTGCTCATAAACTATTCAAAAAATGAAGTGGCAACTTCGGCTAACAGCGGATGAACGGGAAATCGAAGGTTTCCCCAAATTGGCCTCGCGGCGTCTTCTTTTATCCGTAAAAAGTTAGGCGATAGTGAGTTGGAAAAAGATAGGAGGCAAGTAATGGCAAATAAGAAGAGACTTGAGTCGGGGCCCGATGCTTTTTACAGGTTCTATATATGGTTTTGTAAGTTCGTAGATCTCATCTGGAAGCCACAACGGCGTTTGGAGAAGTTTCCATTAAAAGAAGGAATGGCAGTGGTTGATTATGGATGTGGGCCAGGCCGATACACGCTGCCCATAGCCAGGTTAATTGGACCGGAAGGCAAAGTCTTTGCTGTGGATATCCAACCACTAGCCATTAGCACGATAAAAGAGAAAGCGGCTCATGAGTCTTTAACAAACATAGAGGCGGTCCTGGTCGATTCCTATAATACTGGAATTCAAAGTTCAAGTATCGACCTGGTTTTACTCGTTGATACCCTTCACTTGATAGGGGATTGTGCTGCACTGTTTCAGGAGATTCGCCGAATACTCAAACAGGATGGCATTCTTTTCATGGATCCAGGACACATGAAAATGTCAAGAGCAAGAGAAATTGTGGAAGGTACTGGCCTTTTCACAATAGCGGAGTGTCGAGGTCATGATATGCTGGTTGCCCCAAAAGCTATGCAGTGAGGCTAGCGGCTTCGGCTAACAGCGTATTTGCGTTTTGCTCCGTTCACCGAAATACCTTCGCAGGACTTCAAACACGCGCAACACATTAAACAGCGTAGTATATCAGTAGTATAATTAAGCTCTTATGAAAAAGAAGAAGCATGGCGTGCTTAAGCGAGATAACACCGTCCTGATAGTCATTGATGTTCAGGATGGACTAGCTCATGCCATGTACAATAAAGAAATGCTTTTCGAAAACCTCCAGAAGCTCATCAAAGGGGCGAAAATTTTGGGAATACCAATTCTCTGGACGGAGCAGAATCCCAAAGGCTTGGGTGCGACAATACCCGAGGTCGCCAATCTTCTATCCGACATCAAGCCGATAAGCAAGCTTAGCTTCAGTGGCTGTGGCGACGAGCGCTTTATGGAAGCTCTCAGGGCACTAAACCGAAATCAGGTTCTGCTTGCAGGCATCGAGGCACACGTCTGCATTTATCAGACGGCTGTGGATTTGGCAAATTTGGAATATGAGGTTCAGGTTGTTGTTGATGCCGTTTCCTCAAGGACAAAGGAGAACAAATTGATTGGCCTTGAGAAAATAAGAGAAGTAGGAGTATCCTTGACAAGCACGGAGACCGTTCTATTTGAATTGCTGAAGGTGGCAAAAGGGTCGAAATTCAGGGAAATTCTCAAGATAGTAAAGTAGTCGAATCACCCATGGGTAACATGAAGCTAAAGGGTAAAGTTCATAAGTTTGGCGCTGATGTAAATACCGATGTCATTATCCCGGCGCGGTATCTTAACATTTCTGAGCCGAAGGAGCTGGCAAAGCATTGTATGGAGGATATTGACTCTCGGTTTGTTGCCAGGGCCGAACCTGGGGATATCATTGTTGCCTCTACAAACTTTGGCTGTGGTTCCTCACGTGAGCATGCTCCTCTGGCTATAAAGGCTTGTGGCATATCCTGTGTCATTGCCCAGAGTTTCGCTCGCATCTTTTTTCGCAATGCCATAAATATTGGCTTGCCTCTTCTGGAGTGTCCTGAAGCGGTGAGTGGAACCGAGGCTGGTGATACACTGGAGGTTGATTTGTCCCGCGGTGAAATTACAAATATTTCCAAAAACAGGACATTTGTCGCCAAGCCCTATCCTGAATTCATGATGGGAATTATCACCGCTGGGGGACTGGTAGAATACACCAGAAGCAAGTTGAGGAGGAATCGTGTATAATTCATCCTCTCCTGGCCTCTCCCGTGAAGGGAGAGGAATTTTACAAGATATTAAGGGGACGCTATAAGGTACGAAGGTAAGTAACATGGAATTTGATATCGCTGTTTTACCGGGAGACGGTGTTGGTCCTGAGGTTGTTGCTCAGGCAGTTAAGGTGCTACAGGCTGTCGGTGGGAAATCCGGGCATAAGTTCCACCTTCATGCCGGTTCAGTTGGTGGCATCGCTATAGACACTTCTGGCACAGCCTTGAGCGAAGAAACACTGAAGATGTGTAAGCAATGTGATGCAGTATTACTTGGTGCCGTTGGTGGACCGAAATGGGATAATCCGCTGGCTAAAGTCCATCCTGAGGACGGGCTTCTGGCGTTGAGGAAGGGACTGGGACTATTTGCCAATCTCCGTCCAGTGAAGGTTTTCCCTATGTTGATAAATTCCACAACACTAAAGCCCGAAGTGATTCAGGATGTTGACCTGGTGGTAGTGAGGGAGCTCACCGGTGGGCTTTACTTCGGTCAACCCAAGAAACGATGGCAGGATGAAGGGGGAAGACAAGCTGTTGACACCTTATTTTATTCTGAAGGAGAGATTGAGCGGATATTACGCGTTGGCTTTGAGCTGGCACGTAGCCGCTCCCGGAGGCTGATCTCGGTGGATAAAGCTAATATTCTGGAGTCGTCTCGATTATGGCGGCAAATAGCCATAGAACTTTCTGCTGAATACCCTGATGTTGAACTGGATCATATGTTGGTTGATGCTTGTGCCATGCGGCTGATTCAGCGTCCCGCTGACCTGGATGTCATGGTCATGGAAAACATGTTTGGCGATATACTCACCGATGAGGCTTCAATGCTTGCTGGCTCTATGGGGATGCTGCCTTCAGCCAGTCTGGCGGGAATTCCCAAGGGCAGAACTTTTGGCATGTATGAGCCAATACATGGCAGCGCCCCACGCCGAGCGGGAAAAAACATGGCTAATCCCATCGCCACCATTCTAAGCGTGGCAATGATGCTTCGCTACTCCTTTGAATTGGAAGATGAGGCTCAGATGGTGGAAAATGCTGTGCTTGGTGTACTTGAAGAAGGCTATCGCACCTACGATATAATGGAGGAAGGTAAGCTCAAGACAGGGACGAAGGAGATGGGCGATTTAATTGCCCGGAGGATAGAATGCCGATAGTGCAGCTTTATGACACGACTCTGAGAGATGGCGCTCAGCAGGAAGGGATTTCCTTTTCGGTTGAGGACAAGCTGAAGATTGCCCAGAAGGTGGATGAGCTGGGCATTGACTTCATTGAAGGTGGTTGGCCAGGCTCCAATCCAAAGGATACGGAGTTCTTTTCCAGGGCGAGGGATTTGAACTTAAGTCACGCATTCTTAGTTGCTTTTGGCAGCACCAGACGTCCGAATTATAGCGTGGAGAAGGATATCAATCTTCAGGCATTGCTTGAGGCCGGAACCTCGGTAGTCACTCTTGTGGGGAAAGCGTGGGATAAGCAGGTGACACACGTTCTGGAAACCACATTGCCAGAAAACCTGGACATGATTTCGGACTCCATAAGCTATCTCAAGTCGAAAGGATTGAGGGTTTTCTTCGACGCTGAGCACTTTTTTGACGGTTATAACGCAAATTCTGAATATGCCTTGCAGGTTGTTGAGGGTGCTGCCCGAGCTGGTGCTGAATGCATAATACTTTGTGATACCAATGGCGGCACCTTGCCTCAGCGGATAACGGAGGCGATCAAGGCTGTACAAGATTGCTTGGCTTCGCTGGCAGTAACACCCGTTTCTTTGGGCATCCACGCACATAATGATGGTGAGCTTGCTGTGGCTAACTCACTCGCTGCAGTTGAGGCGGGAGCAGTTCAAATTCAGGGAACCATAAATGGCTACGGTGAAAGGTGTGGCAATGCCAACCTGTGCTCCGTCATCCCCAATCTGAAGCTTAAAATGGGCATTGATTGTATTTCGGACGAGCAACTGAGCAAGCTGAGCGATGTTTCCCACTATGTCTCCGAGGTGGCCAACCTGCCTCATCCCGGTTCTCTTCCTTATGTAGGAGCAAATGCCTTTACCCACAAGGGTGGACTCCATGTTTCTGCTTTGACCAGGTGGCAGGATAGTTATCAGCATATTGATCCAGGAATAGTGGGTAATCAGCCCAATGTTATTGTTTCTGAGCTATCAGGAAAGGCGAGCATCATTTATAAAGCTAAACAAAGGAAGTTACCTATCCCTGGGGATGAGGAAGTTAAGGAAGTGCTGGACCGGGTCAAGCTGCTGGAGAGCCAGGGCTTCCAATATGATAGCGCTGAGGCATCTTTCGACTTACTACTTCATCGGGTTCAACCTGGTTATCATCCGCCATTCGAGCTGGTTGACTTCATGATAGTGGTGGAGAAAAGGCGTCGTCTTCCTACCATCGGTAATCAAGAGGAGCCGCTCTCGGAAGCCACCATCAAGGTGAAGGTGGATGATCGCATAGTGCATACTGCTGCTGAGGGTGATGGTCCGGTAAATGCCCTCGACCAGGCATTACGCAAAGCATTAGTTCAATTTTATCCAGACTTGACTGTTGTTGAGCTCACTGACTACAAGGTGCGCATATTGGAGGAAACTGCAGGTACTGCGTCGCAAGTGCGCGTGCTCATTGAGTCCAGCGATGGCAAAGAGCGATGGAGGACGGTGGGTAGTTCAACCAACATCATCGAAGCTAGCTGGCTAGCCCTGGCGGACAGCATAGAATACTGGCTGATAAAGCAGGCTGGCAAAACAAAAAGCTGACTATCTGGGGCTAACATTAAACATAAGATAACTCTAATATACGTACATATCGGCTTGGTTTCGCAAACATATTTGACTAATTAAAGGATAGCGATCTTTGAGCTATATAGCATCATGGAGTGGCGGTAAGGATAGTTGTTTTGCCTGTTATAAGGCAATTCTTAATGGATATGATATTTCTTACCTCGTAAATTTCATCTCCAAAGAATACAAAAGGGTGAGTTTTCATGGGACAGAGGCTAAATTAATTCAATTGCAGGCTGAGGCGATCGGCATTCCCTTGTTGCAAAAGGAAACTACATGGAACGGATATGAGCAGGAATTCAAAGATGCAGTGCGAAGTTTAATTCCTGATGGTGTAGTGGGCATGGTTTTTGGCGATATTTATCTCCAGGAGCATAAAGATTGGGCAGAGCGTGTTTGCGGAGAGTTGGGGATTGAAGCGATTGAGCCACTCTGGGGTCAAGACCCAGAAAAAATTCTCCTCGAGTTTATAGACACAGGTTTTGAGGCAACGATAGTTAGTGCTAAAGCTGATTTATTTGATGAGGTGTGGATCGGGCAGAAGGTGGATAGAGAATTTTTGAGATACCTGCAAGATAGAAATATTGATATTTGTGGGGAAAATGGTGAATATCATACCCTTGTAACCTGTGCTCCAATGTTCAAGGGGAAGATAGAAATAACCAAGAGCAGACCAATTATACGAGATGATTACCGGTTCTTAGATACGCTCAAATATTCATTTGCACGGACAGAAAAAGGAAACATACTCCATGTTCGAGATCTTGATGTTGTGGAGCGGACTCCCCTTCTGGATATCAAACCCTATGTGCCAGAATTCGATGTACGAGAAGTAAATAAAATGGGGTGGCTTGAGAAAGAGGTGCATAACCTTTCGACATCAAAAGATGATGGCGGATTTACAGAGTGATTTGTGTGACTTCAGATAATGGAGTGTGTGGTCTTCACTTATGCTTGCATCCTCTACTCCGCCCGGCCTTTGTATATCCATAAAACATAGTGCCTAATTCAAGAATCGGTAAAAGTGATGGAGTTCCGTGCGTGAGTGCATCTGCTGGCGATGGCGTCATTTCACTTTCCTGAAGAGCTCTGTGGTGATACAAGAAGTGAATCTTCTTCAACTATCCCTTCGCTAGGTTGATGCTGGTTGGACGATTATTGACAAATTTTTTTTGGGGGGTAGAATGATTAATAATTAGTTTCGTTTCTTTCTGTTTCAGTTCTTTGTCTAAAGGAGGCGGGTGGAGGTTTAGGCTTAGAAATGCCCAAAGGCATCCACGGAGGTAAGTATGTAGATAGAGTTGTTAATCTTTAATAGTTTAGCAGCTCTTGTTTTTGATTTAGGATGGAAGCAGTGGGGGCAGGGCGTACTGCTCCCTGCGAAAGCTCAGGAGGGAAAATGATACGAGAGGTTAAGATCTACACCACGCCCACCTGCCCTTATTGTAAGATGGCTAAGAAGTTCCTGGACGATAATGGCATCAAGTACCAGGAGTTCAACGTAGTTGAAGATAAAGCAGCCCGCGATGAAATGAGAAATAAGTGCAGTTCATTAGGGGTTCCCACAATTTGCTTCGATGATGAGGTGGTGGTGGGATTCGATCAAGCGCAGCTTATAGAAAAGCTAGGGCTTTAGTTGACTAAGGGAAGCTATGTATGAACTGATTATCGTCGGTGCTGGACCTGCCGGGATGACAGCGGCGGTGTATGCGTCAAGAAAAAAGCTAAATACATTGCTTATCAGCCATGATGTAGGAGGGCAGCCTTTAACCACCACTGGCATAGAAAATTACATGGGCTATCAATTAATTCAAGGCCCGGAGTTGATGCAGAAATTCGAGCAGCAAGTACGGCAGTTCCCCTCAGATGTGGAAACCAAAATCGGCCAGAAAGTTGAAAGCGTGTCTAGAATAGATGAAGGCTTCGAAATCAAGACAGATAAAGGTGAAGGATACCAAGCTAAGACTGTTATATTTGCTACAGGCAAGCGCTCTCGCCAACTAAACGTTCCCAGGGAGAAAGAATTGCTTGGTAGAGGGATTACCTACTGCGCTATCTGCGACGGTCCCCTCTTTGCTGGTGAACGGGTTGCTGTCATCGGTGGAGGCAATTCAGCCTTGGAGGCTGCTGATGACATGATTAAAATAGCTGAACACGTTTATTTAATATCGCTAACCCCCCTTATCGGTGACCGGATACTGATTGACAAGATAACCAACGCCGATAATTTGACTATGTTTCTTGAGTATGAAGTCCTGGAGATAAAGGGAGCGGGCCGTGTTGAAGGGATAAAAATAAAGGACTTGAAGGGTAAGCAAGAAAAGGAGTTTGACGTTGGTGGTGTCTTTATCGAGATTGGCCTCATCCCTAACTCAGGGGCAATGAAGGGGGTAACTACTCTAAATCGCCTCGGCGAAATTGAGGTTAACTGTGCCAATGAAACTGGTGTACCGGGGCTCTTCGCTGCTGGAGACGTTACTATTGTTCCTGAAAAACAGATAGTGGTGGCTGCTGGGGAAGGAGCTAAAGCTGCCCTTCAAGCCCATCGCTACATTCAGAGATTGAAGTAGTAAACAAAGGAGGGATTTGAATCATGGCAATATTTTCCGGCAGTGAGCTTGTTAACATTGCCCTGGGCATCGAGAGGAACGGGGTTGCCTACTACAGTGCGCTTGCTGAAACAGCCACTGATGCTTCACTAAAAGGGACTTATAATTATCTGGCTAATATGGAACGAAATCATATCGAGATCTTCCAAAAAATGCTGGATTCCGCAGGCAAGTATCTACTAACATATGCAGGTGAAGATGAAGAGGAGTATGAGCTTTATCTCAAGGCTCTCGTTGACTCATCCGTGTTCACCAGTGACAGGGTTGCCCGCCAAATGGCACAAAAGGCATCTAACGCGGCTGAGGTGATGCAGATAGCACTGGGTGCAGAGAAGGATTCCATCTTATTTTATAGCGAGATGCGGGAACTTGTGTCGGAGCAGGATCGGCCGGTCGTTGATAAGATAATAAATGAAGAGAGATCCCATGTAAGATTGCTTTCCGACATGAAGAAAAAATTTGCTTAGGAAAGGGAAAGAGCGAAGTTGCAACTGGAAGAAGCAAAGAAAATGATGGATATACTTCAGACGGCGATTCAAATGGAAATAGAGGGTAAGGGGTTCTATCTGCAGGCAAGCCAGAAAAGCAGCAATAAGCTGGCTAAGGAGCTATTTCAAGATTTAGCTAATGAGGAAGATATTCATCGTAAAAAATTTGAAGAAATATATGAAGCGCTTAAGAAAGGGCAAGATTGGCCTGATGTAGAGCCACCATCTGATAAAGGGAAAAGGCTCAAGTCTATATTTGCCCAGGCCACTAAAGAGCTAGGAAGCAAGATTAAAGTATCGCAGTCTGAACTCGACGCTATTAAGACAGCTATGGACATGGAGAACAAGACTTACGACTTTTATCACTCCCGAAGTGAACAGAGCACCGTTCCTGTGGAAAAGCGGTTCTATCAAGCCCTGGCTGCTGAGGAACGGGCACATCAGCTTGCCCTCCTCGATTCTTATGAATACCTCACTGACCCGGCAGGATGGTTTACTGTAAAAGAACGCTGGACTTTGGAAGGAGGATGAGCGAGTAATTAGGAGCGTTTGTATGAATGATATTATGCTGAGCATCAGACAATTAACCGTGGAGGTGGAAGGCAGGAAACTCTTGCACAACATAGG
>JABUBO010000816.1_pt1 | contig 10306 bp, 8 predicted proteins | sample 7240361 | NCBI WGS metagenome assembly JABUBO01 (sample SAMN07256346, study PRJNA390944) | subsurface metagenome | isolation source: Methane hydrate marine sediment | place: Pacific Ocean: Eastern North Pacific, ODP site
TTAAGGTTGTCGATGCTCGTATCGATGCTTGTCATAGAAGCTTGACCCGCCAACGGCGGGTTTCAATCGGAACCCAGCGTTGCTGGGTCGCTTCTACTCGAGCATCCAATATCGAGCTTCCAGTTTCGATACCAGCTTCGACACCGACAAACAACAGACTATTTTCTATTTTCCGAAGCGGTCCCTGTGGAAACTTCCTGGAGTGCACCTTATTTTGGCAGTGTGAAGAAGAATGTGCTTCCTTCGCCAACTTTTGATTCGACCCAGATTCTGCCGGCGTTCATCTTAACGATCTTTTTCGCGATAGAAAGTCCTATACCGGTGGATTCAGTTTCATCTGGCGGCGAAAGTGTCTGGAATATCTTGAAAATCTTTTTAAAGTACTTCTCATCAATTCCAGGGCCGTTGTCGGCGACACTGAATTTCCAATAACCTTCCTCCTCGATACAGCCGACTTTGATTTGACCTTTCTCTTTGTCCATATGTTTTACAGCGTTGCTCAACAGGTTCTGGAAGACCTGTCTGATGTGTGATTTTCCGCACGTTAGGACAGGCAGTTTGTTCTCGACGGTTATTTCGATATTTTCCGGCGGGTCAATCTCACAAATTATTTCGGGTAGCACTGTATTCAAATCTACCTGTTCCTGTTCTTCTCTGAGGTGTCCGGCGCTGGAATATTGGAGGATGCTATCGACCAGTTTATCCGCTCGCTTTGCTCTTTCGGCGAGCATCTTAACCTGTTTTTGGCCTTGTTCATCAAACTTATCGGCGTAGTCCGTTGATAACCACTCGGCTAAGGTTCCGATTCCCCGCAGCGGTGTCTTTAAGTCGTGAGCTGTTATGTATGCAAACTCCTGCAGCTCTTTGTTTGCACGCCTCAGCTCGCGGACAGTTGATTCGAGGTACGTGTTCAGCTTTTCCAGAACCACCTCTGCCTTCTTGCGCTCTTCCTCAACGCCAAGGGCCTCGGCAAGGATATAGAAGATTTTAAGCTCGTTCGAATTGAACGTTCTATTTTTTTGAAAGACAACGCACAAAGAGCCGATGGCTTTGCCGTGGACTTTAACAGCACAGCCGACATACGTCTTGAGTTTATATTTGGTAACATTGGGATCAGTTTGGGCGTAAGGCGTTTCGTCAAGACCGTTGATTGCAATTGGCTCATCTTTATTTATGTTTATAACGTCATAACAAATATGTCCTTCTTTATTGTTCTCTCGTTTGAAGTCCTCCGGAATCTTCCACCCTCCTCTTGTGCACAAAACAGGACCTTCTTCCTTGTTATAAAGCGCGCGTGTACCTTTGAAAATAAGTCCTGCAGTTTTAACGATTTTATTAATATTTTTATCTGGATTCGGACCAAAACTCAAAAAGCATTTATTAACTTTGTCCAGCGTCTCCTCTCCCGCCTTGCGCTCGGTGGTGTCTATAATATTTCCCATTATGGCAGGCTTTCCCTTGTAATCGACGCGGGTTACCATCGCTTCGCACCAGATGGTCTGGCCATTCTTTTTGAGCCTCCGCATCTCATACCGCTGGGTAACCGGCTCTGCTGCCGGTCTTTTTGATACGATTTGTGCCATCGTCTTCCTGTCATCAGGATGGATTAGAGACCAGTATTTCTTTCCCAGCAATTCGTTAGGCCTGTAACCATGGATTTGCGCAAATCTATCATTGACAAACACATATCTTTCGTCTTGCTGGATGAAGATGCCGGTGAGCGAGTTTTCCGTAAGTGTTTTATATTTCTCTTCCGATTCCCGCAACGCCTCCCCCCGCCTTCTTGCGTTCGGCGACTTCGGACTCCAGGACTTTATTGGCTTGCGCTAGTTCGGCCGTCCGTTCCTCAACGCGTACTTCCAGCTCGTCGCGGGCCTTCCGCAGTGCATCTTCGGCCTGCGTGCGTTTGGTGATATCCCGAAAGCTCCAAACCCGTCCTGCAAATCTTCCTTCTCGAATCAATGGCAGGGAATATACTTCCAAAACCTTACCTTCCTTTAAGTACAAGGTGTCGGAACTGTCCTGGTCAGCAGGACAGGAAACTTGCAGCTTTTCAAGAAAGGCCGATGGGTCCTTTAATCGGCAGTCAAGATGTTTAAGCAATCTCTGGTCACACCTGTCAGTCTTAAGGACTCCTTGTGGAGAAGCGTGTATTTCCGCATCTCGCTGCTGAACCAGCTCTTCAGGAACATTCCAAATCTTCGTAAATCGGTTGCTTATATGGCTGACGTGGCCTTTTTCATCAACCACCAGAATACCATCAGCGGTAGATTCAAGAGTTGCTCTCAACAGGTCTTCGCTGCTGCGCAACTGCTGTTCCATTTCTCTGAGGGTAGCCAGCTCCTTTTTCGCGGTAATGTCGTAAAAAACACCCTGGCTTCCATTAGTTTGGCCTTTGATGTTCTTGGTGCGGGTTGAGAACAGCGTAACAAACAGCTTCTTGCCCTTGGCGGTTCTCAAGGTCAGCTCTTCGACTTCGACACTTGCTTTCTTCAACTGGTCCAAAATCCGGTCTCGCTGATGAGGATTGTCCCAGAACCGTTCCGGTAAAAACAGCTTGTTTATAAGTTCGTCCGGATTGGTTACCTCCAGCAATTTCATTAAGGCAGGATTAACATAGGTTGTATTATTATTCAAATCGACGATATAAATGCAGTTGTGGGACTCGTTTAGAAGCCTGAAGTAGTTTTCTTCTTCTTCCTGGAGCCTGCCTTTGATGGCCTTGAGAATGTCGGTCTGAGTTACCACTCCGAGCAAAGTTTTGTCATCCATAACGAGCAGCCGGCGAATTCTCATCTTTTCCATCATTTTGCTGGCACTTGAAATAGAGTAGTTGGAAGGTATGCTCATCACCGGAGAAGACATTACGTTTTTTAGAATAGTCTGGGCCGGATTTCGCTTCAGGGCGATTACCCTTTTGAGAAGGTCTCGTTCGGTAAAGATGCCCACAACAGCGTCGTTGTCCATAGCGACCAGACAGGATATGTCTCGAGAAGCCATTACCTCTGCAGCCTCTTTGACAGTTGCCGAACCGGCTATAGCAGCCACGTCAGAGGTCATAAGTTTTGAGACATCCTTCCACATGCTGTAAGATGCCAGGACTCGGACGATGTCGGTTTGTGTTACGATACCAACCAGCCGTTCCTCCTCCAGAACGACAAGTCGCCTGATGTTTTCGGCTTCCATGATTCTACCGGCTTCCAGGACCGAAAGATTACGAGGTAGGCTGCGGACAGGAGAGGACATAATCCGCTCTACTGTCATTCTGCGGAAATCATTTCCCTTAGCCACGGCCCTTTTCAGCAGGTCCGTTTCTGTAATAATTCCTGACAAATCTCCGTTGTCTGAAACAATGATGCAGGATATGTTTTTATCCGACATGATCTTGGCAGTCGAGACCACAGAGCTTCCCGGACGGACGGTAGCGACATCTTCAGTCATTATATCGCCCACTTCCAGCCAACTCCGGGATGTGGCCGGCAAAGGAGTCGAGCAACTATGTCTTATCTGGCTCTCGACCAATTCCCTGTGTTGTGGTCTGTCACTGTTTTCTGTCATTATGCCATTTTCCCCATACTATGCTCTATTCCAAGTTTTTCTTCCAGCTCCCTAATTCGTTTCTTCAAATTCTGATTTTCGGTATTGAGCTCTTCTTCTATAAGTATTCGCTCGGATATGTCGTGAGCTACTCCGACAATCGCAACATCGTTTCCGTTTGAATCTTTAATGGTTGACCTGGAAAGAGAGACGGGAAATATGCTGTCGTCGTTTCGTTTATGGTAGAAACCGACTTCCCAGGAACTTCCAACAGTTCGGGTCTGGAAGACGCTTCTGGTATATTCGGTTTGCTGTTTTCCTATCCAGAGGACAGTGCTGTTTTTCCCAATAATCTCCTGCTCCTTATACCCGTAAGTATTACAGAATGCCTTATTAACGAAGATAATCCTGCCCTGCATGTCGGTAATATAGACGCTATCGTCGGTGTTCATAATAGCGCCTGAGAGCAGTTGGAGTTTCTTTTCGATCATCTTGTGGCTGATGGCGTTATCGACGGTTATCGGAATGGCTTTGAGATAGTTTTGGTCGAGGTCTTTTATCAGATAATCGTAAGCGCCGGCCTTCCAGGCTTTGATGGCTGTCTCCTCGTCACCGGCTCCGGTTACAACTATAACGGGGGTATTCTCCGCCAACTTAAGGATTTCAAAAGCTGTGCCGTCCCCGAGTGAGTGGTCGGTAATTACGATATCAAACCGGTCGGAATCCAATGCTTGCTGGGCTTCTGAAACAGAGCCTGCGATTGTGCAATCATAGGGGATGTCATTCTCATCCACGAAGCGTTTAAAGGCCATCTGATCAAGCTGATTGTCTTCGATGAACAGAATTTTGTATCTTGTGTTTTCCATAGTTTTAATCTCCATTTGACGGTAGTTCACTTAATGTCCAATACAGGTTAATGGTATTGATTGCTTGGGCAAACTTTGCATAATCGACGGATTTAACTATATAACCAGCGACGCCGAGTTCAAAGCTTTCGACAATATCCTGCTGTTGGCTGGATGTAGTCAGGACTATGACGGGAATCTTTTTTAAAACCTCGTCTGCTTTTACGATTTTTAGAAATTCGATGCCGTTCATCTTGGGCATATTCAAATCCAGGAGTATGATACAAGGCTTTTTATTGCCGTCGTTTTTTAGATACTCCAGGGCTTCTTCGCCGTTAGCTGTGCTAACCAGCTGGTTTTTAATCTTCAGGTCTTTGAACGTACGTTCGACAATCATCACGTCCACACCGTCATCTTCAGCGAGTAATATTGGCTTCGAGTTTTTCATTTTTAGCCCCCATTTTGGTTCCCGCAAGGCGGGTTCTCTTTTGCTTTGGCAAAGTAAAGAAGAAAGTGCTTCCTTCGCCAACTTTTGATTCGACCCAGATTTTCCCGTCATATAACTCGACAATTTTCTTTGCCACGGTAAGTCCTACGCCGGTGCCTTCGAAGTAGGGAGAGGTCGGCAATGTCTGGAATATTTTGAAGATTTTCTCGAAGTGTTTTTCTTCGATACCAGGCCCGTTATCGGCGACACTGAATTTCCAGAATCCGTCCTGTTCGACACTGCCGACTTTTATCCAGCCCTGTGGCTTGTCCATATACTTTATGGCGTTACTGAGCAGATTCTGAAATATCTGCATAATGTGAGTTTCTTCACACTCAATTACAGGCAGTTCGTTCTCGATTGTAATTGTAATGTTTTCCGGTAGGACGACCATATTGATAATTTCCGGGATAAAGTTATTGAGATTGACCTGCATTCGTTTTCCCTCTACACGGCTGGCTCTAGAATATTGAAGGGCGCCTTCAATCAGGTTATACATTCGCTCGACGCGTTCCAGAAGCAAATTCATTTGCTTATTGGCCTGGTCACCAAGCTTGTCAGCACATTCTTTTAGTTCTTTGTTAATATTGTCCAGTTTTCTTAGGAGTTCATCCTGGCTGAGTTCGGCCTGTTTGTGGTCATTATTAAGACTATCCGCGTCCATCATTAATCCCTTTTCAGAATTTACACGTCATATCACTGAAATCACTCCTGTTGTCGGGACAACGACTAAAGGTTATCGTGTCGTGGATATTTGTCCACTGCCGAGGTTCCTTTAGAGATGCAGAACTAATAGATAATCGCAGTGGCTTCTTCAATCCTCTTGATGACCTCAGTGGCATCAGCAGAGTAGGGTACATAACCATCAAAGCCTTTCTGCAGCAGGGCTCCCGACTGAGAATCGTTTAACTGCTTCACTATCGCTATAATCTTAATAGTCCGCAAATCCTCATCATTACGAATGCATTTACAAATGCTCATCGCATCTATGCCCTCAGCCAAAAGGCTTACAAGCAGAACATGAGGAGCAAATTTCTGAACGCCTGCGCCTGTCCCAAAATTGCTCTGGACGGTTTGAACCTCGTAGTCTGCCTCACTTCGCAAAACATTAGCCAAAGCCGATGCCGTTTTGTCGTTGCTGTCTGCTATAAGTACACGGATTTTGCCGACCGGAAGTGTCGTGGTAGGTATATTATGCATTCTCACAAAGCCAATCAGTTCACTGACAGGTATTCGCCGGTCATTGCTGCCGGGCATGCGATAGCCCTTCAGTTGGCCGTTGTCAAACCATTTCGAGACTGTTCGGGGAGCGACGTGACAAATCTTGGCTACGTCGCCTGTCGTCAGTACGTCTTTGCCTTTTGCCATTTCCAGATTCCTGCCACCATCGGCTACAACCCCTTGAGCACTACAAGTGCAATAATAACCGCCCCTAAGACCACAACAATTAGCCCAATAATTAGTTCATACCGGTTCATAGTTAATCCCTTATACCTCCTTGAGCAAGTTCCAAAGACAACGGCGTTTTATCTAAACTTGAATCCGTATTAACATGTTCCACTCGCGTAATGGTTTTCTAATCCAACATTTATACTGTCGTCAATAAAATCAGGCAAATCAACAGGTACTTTCCCTTGGACGTATAGGGATTTTCCCCAAGAGCTTTTTTCAAGCCTGATGCTCCTGCCCAAAAGCAATGCCTGTTTTCGATTTTCATGCTCAGATAAAGTTTATGGTAGGGAAAGTGGTAAGGTACACCCCACTATTGGAGCAGATTAAATGTAAATCGCTATTCTTTAGTAGCACTAATAAACAAGTCCACAAGTTCAGCTACAGAATCGACCTTCATTTTTTTCATCATGTGGGCTCGATGGAACTCAACGGTCTTTATGCTAAGCCCCAGTTCACGAGCAATGTTCTTGTTAGCTTTCCCGGCAATGACAAGATCCATCACCTCTCGTTCCCTCGGTGTAAGAAGGGCAAGACTGGCTAAGACGACCTGCTGTTGAGCCTGTTTTTTCCTGATTTGCGCATCCTTGGCGATGCTTTTGTGGACCTGGTCGAGCAGATACTGGCCATTAAAGGGTTTTTCGATGAAGTCTATTGCGCCTTTTTTCATTGCCTGCACAGCGTCCGTAACTTCACCATAGCCTGTGATAATAATGGTCGGGATGAGTATATTCCTGCTATGAAGAATTTCCTGGAGTTCGAGACCGCTGATACCCGGCATTCGCATATCGATCAGCAAACAGCCCGGCTGATCAGGTTTGTAACTATCTAAAAACTCCTGAGCACTCGAATATGTCTCTACGTTTAGTTTCACTGATTTCATTAGTAAACATAATCCTTTAAGCACTGACGGATCATCATCCACAATGAATACTGTTGGCTCAGATTGAGTCATAACGTCCCCCTTTTCATAAGTAGATGATTTTACAAAGGTCAATTCATCCACATTTGATTAAGGATATTTACATGATTTTGTCGACATTCGTCATAACAATACAATAACTCATTAAACCTTTCAACAATTGGAGCTTTCATCTATTAAATTATTCAGTATCTCGAAAGCAACAAACTTAAGCATCCTCCTATTTATCAAAATTATCGAACAAAATTGCAGAATTTACCGAACAAAATTGCAGAAAACAACTGGGTCTTTCCCTTGTAGACATTAGGGTTTTCCCTACAAAGTCTTTTAGTCCTCACGCTAAGCCGATTCTGGGAACCCATGCCGATTAGCAAACAGCCCGATTGATCAGGGTTGTAACTATCTAAAAACTCCTTGACACTCGAATATGTCTCTACGTTTAGTTTCACCGATTTCATTAGTAGGCGTAGTCCTTCAAGCACTGACGGGTCATCATCCACAATGAATACCGTTGGCTCAGATTGAGTCATAACGTCCCCCTTCACATAGGCAATATGAATCGGAACGTAGCGCCACCAGCTGGATTGCTTTCTGCCCAAATCTGACCCCCATGTGCCTCAATTATCGAGCGGCTGATTGATAAACCCATACCGAGTCCTTGAGAATTTGTCGTGAAGAAAGGCTCGAAAATTCTATCGGTGCTCTCGGCAGACAAGCCGCAACCTGTATCACTTACCACGACTTGGACCATATCATTTTCATCTGTTGAGACTTCGATACTTATCTGACGTTTGCTCTCGTCTACATTCTTCATTGCCTCGAAGCTGTTGTGAAGAAGATTCACCAAAACCTGTTGAATCTGTATTCTATCTACCTTAAGCATCGGGGAGTTTTCAGACGGCTCCAACCACTGAATTGTTATTCCTTTAAGTCGTGCTTCATATTCTATAAGGTTGATTGTTTCACCAATAATTTCCCCGATGTTGACGCCGGAGCGATGTGATTCTTTTTTGCGAACCAGGTTTGCTATTCGACGGATGATTTTGCCGGCTCGTTCTGCCTGTGTTCCAGCTTCTTCCATAGCCTCTAAAAGTTCGTTACTATCCCAGTCCCCGGATTTCATCATTCGCAACGCCCCTTCAGTATGAGTTACAATAGCACAAAGCGGTTGATTGAGTTCATGTGCTAAAGCAGAAGACATCTCGCCAATAGTGCTAAGCCTTGCAAAATGGGCAATCTCCTCCCGATGTTTGCGTTCATACTGCTCCATTAGCTTGAGTTCAGTGATGGTTTCCAAGAACTCAGCGATCGCATTGATTAGATTTCTTTCTTCCTTCGAGAAAGGTCCCTCATCCCTTTCTGGTTTTTCTTCCAGGTAACAGACCTCAACAGAGCCTATTCTCTCACCATGCAGAATAATGTCGCTGGTCTGTTTCCAGGCAGTTTCCCTGAAGTTCGATGTGCTGAATTGTTCATCTTTTAAAGTAAGCCGTGAGCAGGTAATCGCCGGATACTGCCAAGAGACTGGAATAAGCTCAACTGTGGCCTGAAATAGTTCATGTAACGAAAGATTCGGATTCTTAAGAAGATTTGAAATGCTGTAGAGGCAGTTTAGTTTCTTCACACGATCACAAAGTTCCCTGGTCTGCTCCTTGACTTTTTCCTCAAGCTGGTCAGTATGTTCCTGTAATTTCTCCTCAGCCCTTACCCGCTGAATGGCTGAGGTCACTTGTGTCGTTATCTTCTCCAACATCTCCACGAGATATAAAGGAACCATATTCTCCCTGGAATCAGCCACATGTATTAGGCCGATGAGAGCGTTCCTCAGACGAATCGGAACCAACGCGACTGACTCATATCCAAATTCATTACACAAGTTCCGGTTCCGACCCTTATCCTCCTCTGAGATCGTGTCCAGAAAACGGGACATGCCGTTTATATAAAAAGAGCCACCTTCTGTGTAAAACGGCAGTTTCGAATCAGTCTGCCCCTTGATAACTTTAATACACATGCATTTGTCGCTCTTCACAGAGAGAGAGCTTTCCAGCTCGTAGAACTCCTTGCTGAAACCAACGTAAGCCTCGTAGGGTATGTTGCCGCTCTCATCCAAAATGCGGATTCCCACCGCCTCACATTCTGTAAATTCCTGAATCTCCTTAACAAGTTCCTCCAGCAGTGAAGCTTTGCTTGTTTTCAGATTTGTTCTTTCCAAAGAGTTAAGGGAAAATCGCAGTACTTTCTCTGCCCTCTTTTGCTCGGTGATGTCGCGTGCATATAAATTGACATAACCAGCATCTATTACCGGACTAATAACAAATGAAAAAATCTCGCCACTAACTTCTTCTTGGATTCTGCTCTTTCCGGATTTTAAAACCTCCGCAATTAAATGCTGCCATCGCTCCGGAACAGCTTTTCCGACTCCAGACTTCCATTTGGAAAGGATTCGCAGACCCGCTTTATTGCTATACAAAATTTCCCCATTCTCTGCAACGCGTAGTATAGGATAAGGGTTTTCGGAAGGAAATCTCGCCAAGCTCTCTATTTGCTCCTCTGCCTTCTTGCGCTCGGTGATGTCCAAACAATATTCAATTATCTGAGTAACATTTTGTTCATTGTCAAAAATGGGGTAACAATGCACTTCAACGTTTCGAGGGTTACCATCTTTATCGTAATGGATGTGCTCTACTATTACCGGTTGTTTGGTCTTTTTGATATCTTCAAGCGGACAGAGGTGGTCAGCCCCACTACAAGGCTTATCTTGTTTATGGGAAAGCATATAACAGGTTATTTTTTCAGGCAACTTTCCCTGCCATGCGGCTACATTGGCCATTTTAACTGTGTTATCATTAGCATCAATAACACAAAACGGATGGCCCAGTGATTCTATCGTATTTCTTAAAAACTCACGTTGCTCGTGAATACTTTCCTCTGCGCTCTTGCGCTCGGCGACCTCATTAACTAATTGTTGTTCATTTGCCCTCAACTGTTGATTGGCGGCACTTAACTGCTGCTCATCGGCACTTAACTGCTGGTTGGCGGCTTGCAACGCCTCATGCTCTTTCGCAA
>JABUBO010000818.1_pt1 | contig 10281 bp, 9 predicted proteins | sample 7240361 | NCBI WGS metagenome assembly JABUBO01 (sample SAMN07256346, study PRJNA390944) | subsurface metagenome | isolation source: Methane hydrate marine sediment | place: Pacific Ocean: Eastern North Pacific, ODP site
TATAAAAAAATGGAAATGTTGTAAATTCTAATAAGATAGAAAAAACTGATATCCTAATTGAAAATGATAAGATAAAAGAGATTGGAAAGGATTTAACTTTAAAAGAAGGGGAAATAATAGATGCTGAAGGAAATTATATTCTTCCTGGGATTATTGATTCTCATGTTCATTTTCAACTTCCAGTAAAGGGGACAATAACTGCCGATAATTTTTATACAGGGACAAAAGCTGCAGCTTGTGGAGGTGTTACAACAATCATTGATTTTGCTCATCCAGAAAATAAGACTGAAAGCTTACTTGAAGCTATTGAAAAAAGAAAAGCTGAAGCAAAGGAAAATGTATGTATAGATTACTCTTTACACACCGCTATTATAAGTTCCGATGATACTATTTTAAAGGAAATTCCTGAGTTAATTGATAATGGAATTACAAGTTTTAAACTCTACATGACATACAGGGAAGAAGGAATAATGGTAGATGATGCTGATCTGTATTTCATCATGAGAACATTAGCAAAATTTGATGGTTTGTCAGTAGTTCATGCAGAAAATAATTCTCTTTTAGAAAAGTTAAGGGCTAAGTATTTAAGTTCTGGTAAAACTCGGGCTATATATCATGCAAGAGGTAGACCGAATTTTGCAGAGGATGAGGCTATAAGAAGAGTAATCTATTTTGCTGATACTACTAACTGCCCACTTTTTATTTTCCATCTTTCAACCAAGGAAGGTCTTTCATCTTTTACAAATGCTAAAAAGAAAGGGAAGAATGTATGGGCAGAAACATGTCCACATTATCTACTACTTAACGAAAATAGGTTGAAAGGAAAAGATGGAAATCTGTTCATTATGTCTCCACCACTTAGAACCAATGAGGATAAAAATGCACTTTGGCATGGATTAAAGAGAGGAGACATTTCAGTTATATCCACCGATCATTGCTCTTTTAATCTTCAACAAAAATCAACTTCTGATTTTAGTAAAGTTCCAAGTGGACTTCCTGGAGTGGAGACTTTACTTCCTATAATTTACACTCATGGGGTTTTAAAGAAAAGGATAACTATAAATAACCTTGTAGAAGTTTTATGTGAAAATCCAGCAAAGATATACGGACTTTATCCAAGAAAGGGAACAGTTTCTGTAGGGAGTGATGCAGATATAGTTATTTTTGATCCAGAAATGAAAGTCACAATAGATTATAGAAATTTGCATATGAATGTTAACTGGTCTCCATATCAAGATTGGAAATTGGTTGGATATCCTATATATACAATTTTAAGAGGAAATATCATCTATAAATATGGCAAATTCTATGGTGATAAGGGATTAGGAAAATTCATTCAAAGAACTAAATCTTATTTAATAGAAAATAAATTATAGTGTCAGGTCTTGACATGGTACATATCAAAAAATCTAAAATAACTATTTATTTTGTCATTGCGAGGAGCGTTAGCGACGTGGCAATCTCAAATAAGACAAATTATTAAATTTACTCAATATGAGATTGCGCAGTTTATCCTGAGCGAAAGCGAAGGACCTCACTCGTAAAGACAAAATAATATTAAATTTTCAAAGAATAAAATATTAAAAGCGTTAAACTAAATTATTAACAATACATATTATATTAATTAAAAGAGGAAGATGGCTGGAAGAATTCTTATAAAAAATATAAGTTATTTGGTTACTGTGGATGCTGAAAAGAAGATATTGAGGGATTGTCATTTAGTAATTAAAGGAAATAGAATTGATACTATTGGAGAAAGACCATTACCAAATTATGAATTTTTAAAAGATATTAAATCAAGTGATATAAAGAAAAATTCTATAATAAAAAATAATAGGTCATGTGATCCTAAAAAAGATTTTGAATCAGAAAATTTAAAAAGGCATACTAAACCATATAATGATTATAAGTTTGACGAAATAATCGATGCTAAGGATATGCTGATCCTTCCAGGATTTATTAATACCCATCATCATTTCTATCAGAATTTAACAAGGTGTTTTCCTGAATCTCAAAATGCTCCACTTTTTAATTGGCTAATCACCTTATATCCTATATGGGCTAAGCTTAAACCATACGATTTTTACATCTCAGCTTTAGTTGGAATAATAGAACTAATATTATCTGGATGTACAACAACAGTAGACCATTTATATATTTTCCCTGGGGGACAGGATGCTGTAATTGAAAATGAATTAAGAGCAGTTCAAGAATCTGGTATTAGATTTTGTTTAGCAAGAGGGAGTATGTCACTTAGTGAAGAAGAAGGTGGACTCCCTCCTAAGCAATTGGTACAAAATGAAGATACAATTTTAAAACAATGCCAGAAGTTAGCAGAGAAGTATGGAGAAAAAAAGTCTGAAGTACAATTGATTTTGGCTCCAACATCTCCTTTTTCGGTTACAAAAACGCTGATGAAAAATATAATGGATTTAGCTATAGAGTTTAATTTAAAATGCAATACTCACTTGGCTGAGAATAAACAAGAGGATGAATTTTGCTTAGAAACTTATAATCAAAGATCATTTGATTATATGAAAGAGGTTGGATGGATAAGGGATAATGTATTCTTTACCCATACAGTTTATTTAAATGAAAAGGAAATTTTTGAATTGTCAAAAAATGGGGTTGGAATTTCACATTGTCCTTCATCAAATATGAGACTTGCATCGGGGATAGCACCTATTAAAGAGATGCTTGATGCAAAGGTAAATGTGAGTATTGGAGTTGATGGTTCATCAAGCAATGATTCATCAAATATATTAGCTGAGACGAGAATGGCTATGTTGTGTCAGAGGTCAAGAGGTTCAGATAAAATAATTTCCACTGAGCAAACTTTAGAAATTTCAACTTTGGGAGGGGCAAAAGTCTTAGGGAGAGATGATGAGATAGGCTCAATTGAGGAGGGAAAAATTGCTGATATTATAGGTTTTAATCTGGAAAAAATCGAATATGCAGGGGCTTATGAAAACCCTATTGGTGCTTTAATTCTTTGTCAACCAACAAATGTTGACCTATCAATAATAAATGGGAAGTTAATAGTAAAGAATGGAATATTATTAAATATTGACTTACCAGAAATTTTAAGTAAGCATAAAGAAAGAACTAATCTACTACTGAGTAGAATTTAATTTTTATACAAAGCATAATTTAAAGTAAATTTTTACATAAACTACGAATCTTATATATGATGTCATCCTGAGCATAGCGAAGGATCTTCTTTTTTAATAAAATCAAGGAATTCTTCGCTATATTTAGACATTGTTCCTTTGTTACACTAAGAGCCTGCACTGAGTAAAACGAAGGGACAAGTTCTAAACAAATGTGAAAGAATGATAAGATTTTTCTTATAAATATAAAATAAAATGTTTTTTGGGAGGTTAAAAAGTGATAAATTTAAACTGGGAGAGAAATAAAACAATTGCAAATGATCTGTCAGAGACTGTTGGATATACACCAATTGTAAGACTGAATAGGATCACGAAGGATTTAGATGTTGAGATACTTGGAAAGCTTGATTATTTTAACCCAAGTGGAAGTTTAAAGGATAGAATTTTATTTAAAATGGTGGAAGAAGCTGAAAAAAGAGGAGAATTAAAGCCTGGAATGAGTTTAATAGAGGGAACCACTGGAAATACAGGGATATCCACTGCAATGGTAGGTGCAGTTAAGGGTTATCCAGTTTTAATAGTAATGCCAGCTGGAATGAGTGAGGAGAGAAAGAAAACTATGGAAATTTATGGAGCAAAGCTTATATATACAGTAGGTGGTGAGAGTGATGTTGATTTGACTTTAAAGAAGGTTGCAGAAATAAAGGCAGAAAATCCTGGAATGTATTGGGAGGTAGGTCAATTTTCAAACCCTGACAATGTTAAAGCTCACTACTTAACAACAGGACCAGAGATATGGGAACAAACAAAAGGTGAATTCGACATATTTGTAGCTTCGCAAGGTACTGGTGGAACAATAAGTGGTGTTGCTAAATATGTTAAGGAAAGAAATACTGAAATATTGATGTTTGCAGTTGAACCAGCTGAATGTCCACTTCTATCTCATCAGAGGTGGGGAACTCACAGAATAGAGGGAATTGGTGATGGATTTATTCCTAAAAATCTATTAATTGAGTATATCGATGGTGTAGTCACAACAACATCAGAGGAATCAATTGAGATGGCTAAGAGATTAGCTAAGGATGAGGGAATATTCTGTGGAATATCTTCTGGATGCAATGTTGTAGCTGCGATAAAACTTGCAAAGAAATATCCTAATGTTAAGAAAATAGTTACAATGATAAATGATAACGGGCAAAGATACTTTTCAACCCCTCTATGTGGTGTTGGAAAAGAGTTTGAAGTTGAGGAAAGAGAACACCCAATAGATGAAGAACAATTAGAACTTCTAAAAAAGCATCCCCTAATAATAGTTGAATAAACATCAATTAAATAATTTGTCATCCCTTCCCCTTCGTTTCACTCAAGGGTCAAGGGCGGAGTCTGAAGGAGTATAAAAAAATAAGGCTATAAACTAAACTAAGTTGTCATTCTGAAGGAGCAAAGCGACTGAAGAATCTCATTAATTAAATATCTCTTTAAAATCATTTTATATATAAAAATAAAAATTTAACATTTTGTTTTAGTAACAACATTAAAAGGATATATTTTGAAAATAAGAAATTTTAGGTGTGTTCTGTGCAAAACAGAATATGACCCTGAAGAAGTACAATATACATGTTCAAAATGTGGCACATTAGGAATTTTAGAAGTTAATTATGATTATAGAAGTTTTACAGAAGCTTCATATCTGGACATTTCACCTGATATTAAGCAGGGTATGTGGAAATATGCAAATTTTCTTCCAATAGATAATTTTAAAAATATACCACCTCTTAAAGTTGGAGGAACACCACTTTATAAAAACAAGTATTTATCAAAAAAATTACAAATAAAAGATTTATATATAAAGGATGATACAACAAATCCAACCTCTTCTTTAAAAGATAGAGCCAGTGCCTTAGTAGTTAAATTAGCTTTGGATAAAGGAGTTAAAGCTATCACTTGTGCATCTACTGGAAATGCTGCTTCTTCACTTGCAGGAATATGTGCAAGTGTAGGATTAAAATGTTATATATTTGTTCCCAAAACTGCTCCCAAAGCAAAGATTATCCAGCTTCTCATATATGGAGCAGAAGTTTTTGCAGTAGATGGAAGTTATGATGATGCATTTGACCTCTCAATAGAAGCAACTAATAAATTTGGATGGTATAACAGAAATACTGGATATAATCCCTTTACTATTGAAGGTAAAAAAACAGTGTCACTTGAAATAATTAAGCAGATAATTTCTAATAAATTTAATATTCCTGATAAAATCCTTGTTCCAGTAGGAGATGGTTGTATTATATCAGGGGTATATAAAGGATTTTATGACTTAATAAAGGTAGGTATTTTAAAAAAGATGCCCCAGTTAATTGGTGTTCAGGCTGAAGGTTCAAATGCCATTTATTTAGCAATGAAAAGGGGAGATAAAATCGAAAGTATAAAGCCTAATACAATAGCAGATAGCATTTCAGTTGGTAGACCTCGTAATGGTGAAATGGCTATATCTCACATCAGAGCATCAAATGGATTTGTAGAGTTAGTACCGGATGAACAGATATTAGAAGCTATGCGAATTTTGGCTAGAAGAACCGGAATATTTGCTGAACCAGCTGGTGCAGCTGCATTTGCTGGATTACTCAAGATGTCAAGGGAAAAAAGATTAAAATCGGATGAAATAGTAGTTGTTCTTGTTACTGGAAGTGGATTAAAGGATATAGACTCTGCTTTAAAAGCAGTTAAAAAACCTCATTATATTAAACCAAATCTAAAAGAAGTTAAAAAAATTTTGGGAAAATTACACTTTTAAAAATGACAATAGAAGTAAAAATCTAAAACTTATTAAATTAATTCTTTCTTTTGAATGCGTATATAATTAAAATTAATTAACAGTATTCCTCAAAAATTTTTATTAGCTCATTCTTTGAGGGTATTTTCCCCTGAATTTTGATTTCTTCATTAATTACTAAACCTGGTGTAAATGTAATAGGATACTTTAATATTTCTGCAAAGTCTTTTACCTCAATAATCTCAGCCTCGACTTTCTTCTCTTCTAATACCTCTTTTACCAATTTTTTTAAAGTTTTACATTTCATACATCCTGGTCCTAAAACTTTTATAATCATTTCTCCTCTCTTCTAAATTCTTATAACAAATTTAATAGTTAATATTGCTGAAAGCATAATTCAAGAGAATTTAATAGATGTAAAAAAGCCATAAATTAACCCAGCAATAGTGCAGAAAATGGCTACAAGTATCACATAAATTGCAACTTTCTTTTTTCCAATTATCTTAGATGTGACTAAAATGCTCTGAATAGAAAGTTCTGGATCTGCTAAAAGATATGCAATTAAAGGTCCCTTTGCCATACCTAATTTTAGGAAAGTTTGTGCAACGGGGACCTCTATTAAAGTGGGAAAGTATACAAATATTCCAAATAAAACACCACCAAAATTTGATAACAAACTATTTTTCCCAGCTAAGTTACTAACAAATTCCTTAGGAATGATCTTTGTAGCAATCCCTGATAAAAAAACACCTATTAAAAGCAATGGAATGATAGATTTAGTAAAGAAATATGTCTCTTTAAGCCAAGCTATTGCTTCTTCTCTTTTTAATAAAAAGATAACTATCATTATTAAGGTAAATGTTAAAATTGATATTAAAATATATTTCAATTGAGCTGGAAATTTTACTGTTCCAACTAAAAGTATTAATACTAATGTTATTATGAAAGTTAGGATTCTTGGAGGTAGATTTTTTGATTTTAAATTTAAATTTTCTTCACCAAGTTGTTCCTCACCTTTTCTGAAAAAAAATGCCATAATTAAACCAATGATAACTCCGAAAATTATTGCTAAGATTAATCTGGAAATGGCAATATCCCACCCAATCATAGTACCTGTAAGGGTTATAGCAAGTATGTTGATTGATGGGCCCACAAAAAGAAATGTTATCGCTGGTCCAAGGCCTGCCCCTCTTTTTCTAATTCCAGCAAAAAGTGGTAGTATAGTACAAGAACAAACAGCAATTAATAGACCGCTAATCGAAGCAACAGTATAAGAGATAATCTTATTTGTCCTTCTTCCTAAATACTTAACTATAATTTCTTTTGGAATTAGTCCACTCAGTGCACCAGCAATAAAAAAAGCGGGAATTAGACAGAATAAAACATGGGCTGAAATATATTCAAGCAAGCTTTCAAATCCTGCTTCTAATAAAATTAGAATATAATTTTGCATTAATAACCTCTTAATTTTTAAAAAATTTGCTTATTTCAAAATAAATATCACATCAGGCATACAACATGCACCTTCTACAAATTTAAATTCAGATATCTTCTCAATATTTTTCAAGATTATAGGTCTTAATATTGGATATATTTTAGAATCTTCAGCAGTTAATTCTTTTTTATTTATCAACCTTAAATATAAATCAAAAATATCGACTGAGCCCTTATTTATATTTTCTTGTTTACTATCAATATCAAGAACAATTTCTTTTATCTTCTCAGGAGTTATAGATTTTATTAATCTTTTAATATCTTTATTATCCATGTCTAATTTCCTATTTATATAAACAAAAAAAATTCTTATAAATTTTATTTTGTGTGTCTTTAACAAATTTATATGAAAAAAAGGAAAAACAATTATGCTATTTTTATATTTTTTATGTATTTCTATGTTTTTAAGGTAAAGGTTGCATTGATAATTTTTTTAAACTCTTCAAGTTTTTTTTCATTAATATAATAGATATTTTTTCTGCCAAACCATTTGTTTTTAACTAGCCCACCTCTTTTAAGAACATTTAAATGGTAAGAGACAAGTGGTTGACTAAGATTCACCTTAGGGATTATTTCACATACACATTTTTCTCCATCTAAAAGCAGTAAAAGTATTTTAAGTCTTGATTCATTTGATATTATTTTGAGAAATTTTTTTAATTTATTCATAATAATCATTTATAAATAAAAACAGATTTATATAAAACTATATTTATTATATAAGATAAAATTTATTTGTCAATATTTGTGGTAGAATATTTTTGTTTTTAAATTAATTTTTTAATGATTTATAAATTTTTAATAAATATTGAAGAAGTTTTAAAAAAATGAGGAAAAATAATATTTATTTAAAAGGACAAATAAAAGTGGAGATTTGGGAAGGAGATCCCTTCGGAAATGTTTGTTGTAAACCAAATATAGAGGTTAGTGGAGATAATCCAGCTGAACAAATAAGAAATATGCTTATCTCAAAAAGCAATATAGTAAAAATGTTAGAAAAAGAATTAGGAAATTTTATAGATATTGAAAGGAATATAGTTAAACTAAATAGATTTGATTTACCAGAATATGTAAGACAGACAATTATAGACGAGGGTTATGATTCTCTCCCATTCATATTTATAAATGATAAGAAGATTCTTTCTGGTAAATTTCCTTCCTATGATGAATTCAGGTCCATTTTAAAGCCTTATTTAGAAAGTATACATAAATAATCATATTAAATATTTGAAATTCAAAATATTAGATTTAAAAAATAATTTTTTATGGACTCCTTCTGGAAAATTCTAAGAAATAAAATGATTTTTATATCTTTTGCACAAGTAATATAAGAATTGAGAAATTTTCAAATATAAAATGCAAGAAAAGAAAGAACAATATCGACTGATAAGAGAACTCGGATTAATGGAGGCTTTAGCTATTGGATTAGGGTCTATGATAAGTGCAGGAATTTTTGTTTTATCAGCTAATGCTGCTGAAAGAGTTGGACCAGCTGCAAGCCTCTCATTTATTTTTGCAGGATTTATATGCATACCAACAGCTCTAGTATTATCAGAATTGGCAACAGCCATGCCAAAAGCAGGAGGTAGCTTTACTTTTATATCTCGTGCTTTTGGACCTTTGGCAGGATCCATAGTAGGACCTGGAAATTGGTTAGGACTTACTTTCTTTGCTGGATTTAACCTCCATGCTTTTGGTCACTATCTAAGTTATTTTATTCCAATAAATCCCCTATTAGGAGCTATTTTTGCAGGAATTATATTTACTTTTTTAAATTACTGTGGGACCCGGATAACTGGATTACTTCAAAAATATATCGTTATATTTTTAATAGCTATACTTATAATATTTATCTATCTTGGTTTTAATAAAGTAGATACCGATTTATATAAGCCTTTCATACCTTATGGTTGGGGGGTAGTTATTGGAATCATAGGGTTAATTATTGTATCTTTTGTCAGTTTTGAACAAATTTCAACAATTGCTGAGGAAATTAAAAATCCTGGCAGAAATATTCCATTAGCTATTGTTGGCTCAGTCGTAGTTGTTATGATTCTATATGGTTTAGTATTATTAGTTATAACAGGTGTATTGCCATATAACATGATAGGGAGTATAAAAGATCCTATAGTAGAAGTAGCGAGTAAGTCCATGGGTAAATTAGGTAAATTATTTATATCTGTTGCGGCACTTCTTGCAACTGCATCCTCAGCTAATGCCGCAATAATAACCTCATCTCGAATTAATTATGCTATGGGAAGGGATAAAATTTTACCTAATTGGTTCAATTACATTCATCCAAAACATATTACTCTCTCACACTCAATTGTAATAACAGGAGCTTTAGCAGTTTTATTGTCGCTTACAGGTAAGATAGAAATATTAGCTGAGGTTTCAAGCACTTTACTTTTAGTCTCATTTGCAATGTTAAATCTAAGTCTTATTATTTTTAGACGTGCTAATTTGAACTGGTATAAACCAATATTCTATGCTCCATTTTATCCCTGGCTTTCCTTGATAGGAATAGCATTAAGTCTATTTGTTCTTACAATGATGAATAACTCATCTAAGATTATAGATTTCAGTATAATCTTAGGAGGTATAATTTTATATTATGCTTATGGAAGAGAAAGAACAAATGTAAAAGGATTAATAGGAAAATTAATTAAAGAAGATAAAGAGTTTAAAAGAATAAAGGAAGTGTTTACAGAAAGAATGGGTATAAGTGAAAGAAATGAAATATTAGTACCAGTCAAAAATCCCAAAACTACTAAGAGTCTGATAAGTTTAGCAGGTTTTATTGCAAGAGGTAATGAAAAGTTAACTGTTACTGCTCTTAAGATTGCTGAAGTATCTCAAAATATTTCAATATCTGCAGCTCAAAAATATATATTAAAAAAAGCC
>JABUBO010000820.1_pt1 | contig 10276 bp, 7 predicted proteins | sample 7240361 | NCBI WGS metagenome assembly JABUBO01 (sample SAMN07256346, study PRJNA390944) | subsurface metagenome | isolation source: Methane hydrate marine sediment | place: Pacific Ocean: Eastern North Pacific, ODP site
AGATGATTCGCTGAGGTATTTCGTCAATATTTATTGTCCTGTCAAGGTCATCGACCACATTGCCTGCTGGAGGTGGCGAAGCACAACTGAGACAGAGAAGCAATGCTACTGATAAAAGGGCAAGAAGGCAATTTCGGCTATACTGATTCATTGAAGCCTCCTTAATGTTGTATAAAACAAAACCCCTGCTCCAGAAAGCAGGGGGACTAATTAAAACAATAAATCCCACCCCCTTACTCCGCGGAGGCAGCTATACATAGTGAGGCTGGTGTTCTGACTATTACAGTAGGCGGGACTGTGCCGGAATTTCACCGGCTTGCTTGCCAATCAAGCCCTCGGTCACCCTCGGGCACCCCACCACATTTATTCGATTAGCTACAGAATATCTGAAAATCGGCAAGAAGTCAACTGCAGGCTGCTGTTTTGTCTTTGCGAGCCCTTCGCCCTCTGTCATTCTGAGCCTTGCCCAAATCCAGCCCCTGGCAGCCTTAAAAGGCTGCGCTACATGCGGTTTTGAAGTTAAAAATAAGCATGTAATGCGGGGCGATGTAGCGCAGGGCTTTAGCCCTGCTCCATGTCTGCCACCACCTTCAGTAAACTCCACGAAGCAAACTCGGCCAACCTCTACTGTCTTTGCGAGGAGCGCTAGCGACGAAGCAATCTCAGTGGATGGGATGTGAGGGGAAACAAAGCCCTCGCCACAACCCCACCGAGATTGCCACGGCACTCTGTGCCTCGCAATGACATTAGTTGGTAGTCAACCGAGATTGCCACGGCACTCTGTGCCTCGCAATGACATTAGTTGGTAGTCAACCGAGATTGCCATGGCACTCTGTGCCTCGCAATGACATTAGTTGGTAGTCAACCGAGATTGCCACGGCACTCTGTGCCTCGCAATGACAGGCTGGGGGCAGCCTTAAAAGGTTGCGCTATATGCTGTTTTGGCATTTTCGCTGACAACAACATGTATACAGGCGGCCAGACCTTGCACTACAATCAAGGCAAAGCTATAATCTAGGCCAGGGCTAACGATGAGCCAGAGCAGATTTTCTTCAGGACTTATTGCTGGCATAATAGTAGCTTTATTCTTCGGGGGTGCAATGTATCTCCGAGTTGCCCTTCCCTATGACCAGGTCTTTGTCGGCGACTGGATAAAGTTTACCGGCGTCGATGCCTATTATCATATGCGCATCGTCGATAACCTGGTCCATAATTTTCCTCATCTTAATTCGTTTGACCCCTATATGCTTTATCCCGGCGGTGGCGGAGGACCGGGCGGCTGTCATTTCTTTCAATACTTACTGGCTGGCATTACCTGGCTGGTTGGACTGGGCTCGCCGACTCAGCATACTGTTGATATCGTCGGCGTCTATTTCCCCGCCGTCCTGGGTGCCTTAACCGTTATTCCGGTTTACTTTATTGGCAAGGCGCTGTTCAATCGATGGGCTGGCGTGATAGCTGCTGGTTTAGTTGGTCTCTTCCCAGGTGAATTTCTGGGCAGGTCGATACTTGGCTTTACCGACTATCATGTTGCCGAAACACTATTTACCACTGTAGCTATGATGTTCCTAATTCTGGCAGTGAAAAATGCCAGACAAAAGGAATTGACTTTTGGCCATCTGAAACAAGGGGATTGGTCAATTCTCGCCAGGCCCCTCATTTACAGCTTGCTTGCTGGCATCTTCCTTGGAGCCTATTTCCTTACCTGGGCAGGCGCATTGCTTTTTGTCTTCATCATTTTCGTCTATCTTATAATCCAGTTCATCATCGACCACTTGAAGGGCAGGTCTACCGATTATCTCTGTTTTGTCAGTGCCATCACCTTTCTTGTTGCCCTGCTGATGTTTTTGCCGGCATCCCCCGGTATAATGTCTTTAGCCTCGCTGATTATTGCTATTCTTGTCCCCATCGCTTTAGCCATACTTTCCCGCCTCATAGCCAGCCGCGGCATAAAGCCGGTCTTTTATCCGGTTGCTCTCCTCGGGCTTGGTTTAGCCAGCCTGGCAATTTTCCATGTTATCGATCTCTTTCTCGTGGGGAATATGTATTCAGCCTCAACAACTGGTGGAGATGGGGCTGCCGCCCCCTCTCTCCTGAGAAGCATGATAGGACGAATTGGGATATTGTGGGCCTGGCCTATGGAAACAACTGTCCTTGAGATGCAGCCTATCCTCTTCCCCGGCGGCGATTTCTCCTGGCTAATCGCCTGGGGTAATTTTACCACCGGCTTTTTCCTCAGTTTTATCTCACTGGGCATACTTATTTACTTTATTATCAAGCGAGGGGAGGCTGACAAGACACTGCTTATTGTCTGGAGCCTGGTGATGCTGGCGGCCACCTTATCTATGCGCCGCTTCGCCTACTATTTTGTTGTCAATGTGGCGCTGCTCACCGGCTACTTCTCCTGGCTAATCCTTGAGTTCGCCGGTTTTAAGGAAACGGCGGTTGAGCCGATGGAGCGACTCCAGAAGGTGAAAAAGAAGGCTAAGCAGAAAAAAAGGCAGAAGAGTGGTTTTCGTCTTCGCGGTAGTAAATTAAATATGGCTTTTGGGATAATAGTGGTCTTTTTCCTCAGCTTTTTCCCCAATATTGGTGGGGCAATGAATACTGCCAGCCGTGCAGCGTTCGCTCCCAGCGATGCCTGGTGTGAGTCACTTTCCTGGCTGGAAGACAATACAGCGGACCCCTTTGGCAATCCCGATTTCTATTATGAGACGTATGAAAGGCCATTCCAGTATCCTGAAACTGCCTATGGTGTAACTGCCTGGTGGGACTATGGCTACTGGATAACCCGCATCGGTCACCGCATACCCACTTCTAACCCGGGTACCGGTCATCATGGGGAAGCCCCCATTTTTACTGCCCAGGATGAGACCTCAGCCAACAAGATAATGGATATGTGGGACTCAAGATATGTAATCATTGACCAGCCTACGGTTACCACCAAGTTTCATGCCGTGGCAATCTATAGCGGCAGCAGCCCGGAAAATTTCCATGATGTCTACTATCAGCAACAGGATAATAAACTTGTGCGGCTGTATTTCTTCTACCCTGAATATTACCGCTCGTTAGCCGTTAGACTATACAACTTTGACGGCAGCCAGGTTACTCCTCAAAGCTCCAACGTGATTTCTTATGAAGAGAGGACTGGCCCTGAAGGTGAGTCTTACAAGGTAATCACTGAGGCGAAATCTTTCCCCACCTATGAAGAAGCTGAGGCATATATCTCAAGCCAGGAATCAGGTAATTACAGAATAGTTGGTAATAACCCATTCATCAGCCCGGTGCCCTTGGAAGCGCTGGAGCACTACGAGCTGATTTATAGCTCAGATAGCTCTGTAATACAGCCGGACGTCGGCATGATTTCCGAGGTAAAGATATTTGAGTATAGTGGAGATTAAGGCACAGGCAGCCGTCAACAATGGTTTGACATCGCCAGCATCATCGCTTACAATTCACCTCGGCAAGCTTCATCAAGGAACTATCAGTGAATAGCATCAGCATAATCGGCAGTGGCAAAATAGGCACCGCTGTTGGTATTGGCTTGGAGCAGCTTGGGAACAAAGTAACATTCTATGATACAGACGAAAACCGAATAGAGCATCTGAAACAACTGGGGCACAGGGCGACTTCAGACCTAAAACATGCCATCAATGACTCCTCTTTAACATTTATTTGTGTTCCTACTCCATCGCAAGGTTCTATAGATTTGAGTCATATTATTTCAGCAGTCACAGGCATAGCTGATGCCCTAAAAAATAAGCCAGACTACCACCTGGTGGTTATAAAAAGCACGGTATTGCCCACTACCACTGAGCGCACTGTCATTCCTCTACTCGCTAATTCAGGTAAGAAGCTAGGTGAAGAACTGGGGCTTTGTGTCAATCCCGAGTTCCTGACTGAAAGTGCCAGTACCTGGACTGATGATAACCACTACCGCCGCGATTTCTTTTCTGAAGACAGAATTGTAATCGGGGAATATGACAGCAAATCTGGAGACATCCTGGAGCAGCTTTATAAACCGCTGGGAAAGCCAATCTTTCGAACCGATATGAAAACGGCTGAGATGATAAAATATGCCGCTAACTGCATGCTGGCCACAAAGATATCCTTCTGGAATGAGATACTTCTTATTTGCCAGAAATTAGGCATAGACTCTCGGCAAGTTGCCGATATTGCTGCCTTAGACCCAAGGATAGGCAAATATGGCTCTGTCCATGGCAAAGCCTTTGGTGGCAAGTGCCTGCCCAAAGACCTGGAAGCTTTTATTTCCTTCGCCCAAGAATTTCACAATCCAGTGCTATTGACAGCGGTGAAGCAAATCAATGACTATGTGGCGGAAAACTATGGAGTGCGGGGGTAGCAAACCAATTGAAAAGCAACTTGAAAGTTCTTAGAACAATACCTTCTTTTTACCCTCTGGTAACAGGGCCTGCAAACCAAGCATGGAACATATCATGCAAATTACAGAAAAAAGGTATTAATTCAGCAATTATAACATCGACCCTTGGTGCTGAATCACTGCCAAAAGACGAACTAATTAGCAATGTGCATATTAGGCGTTTGCCTATGTGTAGTGGCTATATCCAATATGGTTTGATGCCACTAACCATTGGGACCTTCCTAAAAGAAGAATACGACATAGTACATGCACACAGTTACAGGAATTGCTTAGCCGATGCCGCATTTCTAACTTCAAAACTGAAGAGGAAACCATTTATACTGCAAACGCATGGGTCACTTTTAGGATATAAATATATACTCGAGAGGAGGAATTGGAAGCTACACCAACTTTACGATTTGCTTACATTTAAAAGTGTGGCAAGGGGAGCGAGTGCAGTCATCACATCAACACAGCAAGAATTTGACGAGGCTCTCGAGTTTGGCATAAACAAGTCAAAGCTCAGAATTATACCAGTTGGGATCGAGTTGAAAGAATATGCCGAAGCTAGAGAGCAAAGAGATATAGTCCGCATATTATTTGTAGGAAGGATAGGAAGAAGTAGAAATATTGAGCAGATATTATATGTGTTTAAGGAAATTGTCCGGAATTACAAGGATGTCGAATTATATATAGTAGGTGGAGAAGCAGGAAGGAGTTTCGCTGAGAAAGCAGGCTACCTGTCAGAGTTGAAAGCAATATCCCAGAAATTAGAAATCGACAAGAAAGTTGTTTTTACTGGATTTTTATCTGGCGACGACTTAAAAAACATATATACGAGTTCAGACATTTTTGTTTATACTTCATTATATGAAAACTTTGGACAAACGCTCCTAGAAGCTGCCGCTGCTGGATTGCCAATTGTCGCAACGCCGGTTGGTATTGCCAATGACATAGTGATAAATGATAAAACAGGATACCTCGTAAACTTCAGTGACGTCGAAGAGCTAACATCTCAACTGAGCAAATTGATAGACGATGAGTCAAAGAGGATAAGCATGGGGAGAAACATACAGGCTATAATCGAGAAGGAATACAGTTGGGACAGAATTATGGAAGCGTATGTCAAGCTTTACCAAGAGGTGTTGGACAGCCCAAAGCAATAAAGCAATTGCATAAATGAAGGACGAGATGAATTTTAAGCCTCAGGGGTTCACTCCAGAGGTAATGCTAATGGAAAAACTAAGTGTAACGAAGACGAAAAATTTAAATTTGTGTGTTTCATGTGAGATTTGTTCGGCAGTGTGTCCTGAAGGTGCCATTACAATGGAATATGGAAACGGTCAATTTCTGCCCAAAGTTGATGATGAACGGTGTACGGAGTGCGGACTTTGTTTGGAATTTTGTCCCGGCATTGATGTCGACCCTTCAGGATTAAGGTATAGGACTATTTCTAATGACATGTTTACTGGCCCCTGCTTAGGAAGTTATACCGCGTATAGTAACGATCCCGGAATTAGAAAGAACTCGACTAGTGGAGGACTAATCACTAATTTGGTTGTTGAGTTAATAAGAAATGAACAATTCGATGCAGCTTTTATCTTGGATTTTGATAAGTTTGATGGTAAACCAGCCAGGTTAAAAGCTACAAATAACGCTGATGAAATAGTTAATGCTGCCAAGTCGAAGTATGTCCCAGCTTCTGTTTATGAAGTAATTAGAACTCTGAGAAGGTCCGATACTAAAAGATATATAATTGTAGCTACGCCTTGTCAAATCTACGGAATTAAGAAATTCATAAAAAAGCACAACATATCTGAAGAGGGTCTACTTTTCTTGGGATTATTCTGTGATAGAACCTTAAATTTCAATGTAATCCGATATTTTGAAGATACCTATAGAAAATCAAGCGAAAGACTAATTAAATTTGAGTTTAGGACAAAGGAAAAATACGGATGGCCCGGGAATTCTAAGGTATATTTTGATTCAGGTAGAGAAATAATTGTGGATAGAGCGGTGTAACTGCAATTAAAGAGGTTTTTCCAGTTGAGTAGGTGTCTATTTTGCCTCGATAAATTAAATATGGTGGCTGATATTTCCTTTGGTGATTGCTACATAGAAGAGAAAAGCAGTGCTAACGGGAAATCAAACGTAATCGTTAGAAGCGAAAAGGGAAGGAAGATATTTGATAAGTATTCATATTTATTTACCCTGGAAAGTGAAGATATAGGAAGGGTTAGAAAGTCTCAGTACTTAAGTGATAGAAGAGGCAATTTGCAATATGCCAAAGTGATTATCAAGGAAAACAACCTTTATCCAAATAGTATTTCAGATTATGAAATCGATAGCCAGGTGGTAAGGAGACTATCGAAATCACAGAAATATATCAGGTGGGGGCAAAAATACGAGATTAACAAAATAAAGCCTATGCTGTTTTTATCAAAGGCTAGACTGGGAGCTATTTACAGGTATATGGGAGAGAGGTTAATAGTAGCGGTTGTTGCTATAGAAGGTCTTTTTATCCACATATGTGGTAAGAGAAGGCATGTGTTAGGGGAAGCGAAAGGGGAGAACATTATTATCATCGGGGGGGAGCTTCTTAATAAAGGGGCCCAAGCGATGATAATCACAGTGGTAGACCAAATAAAAACAAGATTTCCAGATAAGAATGTTTATTTGTTTTCTGCGGGGGACTTTGAAAGAGGGGATAAAGAAAAAAGCAGATACAGATTTAATATTTTGCCCTGGGATTTAATAACGAAGGTCAGACTACTGGGTTTCGTGAACAGAGTATTCATAGGAAATAGCAACCATGGGCATTTGGAAAATGACTTAAGAGCGGTTATTACAAATGCAGCTTGTTTTATTGATATAAGTGGTTATAGCTTATCTTCACAGTGGGGGGCACTCGCTTCAATTGATTATTTGGTAAACATAATAATTGCAAAGAAGTATTCCGTTCCATATTGTATTTTTCCGCAGTCAATAGGCCCGTTTAATTATCCAATAAAGCACAAAATATTTCTTTACCTTTTAATGAAGTTGTATTTGAAATACCCCGAGAAAATATTTGTGCGAGAAAAAGAAGGACTGAAATGCGTGTGCAAATTCAGCAAAAAGAATGTGCAAAAGGCTTATGATATTGTTCTTCAAAGCAAAGGGCCTAGTTTGTCCAATATATATAACGGAAACGTTCATTTTAAGGACGTAGAAATCGAGCCTAACTCGGTTGGTATAATTCCTAGCTTAAGGGTTATTGAACGAGCAAATCCAGGCGAGATTTACCCAGCTTACAGTTCAGCGATAAACAAGTTAATTGGTGCCCAAAAAACAGTTTATATATTAAGGCATTCGTATGAAGATTTAGGAGTATGCAAAGAAACTAAAAACCTTTTCCCTTCTAATGAAAGCGTAAAATTAATACCTGATGACCTGAATGCTATTGAGTTGGAGAGCATTATAAAGCAGTTTGATCTTGTAATTGCCTCCCGTTATCACTCCATCATTCATGCGTATAAGAACGGAGTCCCAGCTGTAGTTATTGGTTGGGCTACAAAGTATTTTGAATTACTGGATGACTTTGGTCAGTTAGAGTATTTTTTTGATTGCAGGAACAACATAGGAATTGATGAAATAGAGGATAAACTGGACAAAATGATGCGGAATCATAAACAAGAAAGAGAAAAGATAATTAATAAAATGATGGATATTTCAGCAAATGAAGAAGATATCTTTGATATGTTGTTTAACCTCATGAGATGAAAGCTGGTGGCCTAGCCTTTGGAGAACCTTATCGAGGCAATTAAAGGGAAGCGGGCCTTAAGGATTTGGCTGGCCATCCCCTAAAGAGGCACCTCAATGATATTTATGAAATGCCCCTCTATCGTTTTTACAGGTGGATTGGGACATAACCAGCAAAAGCCAAATAATATAAAAGGAGGTGCTTGCGTCATCCTTTTTACATAGACGGAGGGACTTCACCTTTATTTGTGTTGAGGAAAAGGTGATATGAATGGAATTAGAGAAGACTGGAAAAAATTGGCTAATCCTAGCGTAATAAAAGAGGCACTAAGAGTAGCAACAAGCAGCCCCTTAGTTTTCTACCGCTATGTAGTTCACGGGAGGCAGAAGGCAATACAGTCGCAAATTCAACACTTACTGGAATATATGGGCACAAATACAAGCCGCTTAAAGGATTATTGGGGAGCAATTGCTTCTAAACGAGATTTATACGCATATGTATTAAAAGCCTCGCGAGGAATTTACTATGGTGACCTAAGAACGCCAGAATTCCTCTATGTTATAGTACGGGTATTCAAACCAGAACTAGTGGTCGAGACAGGAGTGGCTGCCGGAATATCATCAACTTTCATCTTGCAGGCATTACAAGATAACAATAAAGGTAGGCTCTACTCAATAGACTTTCCCAATTATGCACTCATAGCTGCTTCCCATATTCCTGAAGGGGAGGAGCCAGGATTTGCTATACCGCAGAACCTCAAAGGAAGGTGGGAATTGAGATTGGGTAAGAGCAAAGACTTGCTGCCAAGCCTGTTGGCTGAACTTGGTAGAGTAGATATTTTTCTGCATGACAGTGAACATACCTATGAGAACATGATGTTTGAATATAGCATGGCTTGGGATTATCTTCCTAAGGGAGGCTTATTGCTGTCCCATGATATATCGTGGAACAATGCCTTCAGAGATTTCTCCCGTAAAGGAAAGCGTAAGCCGATTGAGATTTACTTGACTGGTACCGGAGCCATAGTTAAATAGCTTTATTTTTTCAGGCCTTTCAAAGTATCTTTCAAGAAGCCATATTCCTGCCTGGTAAAGCCTTTTAGAAGCATCAAAACCGTAAAGTATATTATAGCGCCAGTTATAACAGATATCAGAATACTGACGGCACCGGTTGGATTTAATACCCAAACCACAGCACCCATAACTAGCGACGATGCTACCGACTTGGCGATAAATTCCCAATCGACATCAAAGGACAACTGCCTAAAGCTGATGATGCTAATAGCAATGAGACGAAGCATAAATATGACTAAGGTAGAGACCGCTGCTCCTAGAATCCCTATAAGTGGCACCAAGATTATGTTCATACCTACATTTATGGCAGCTCCAGCGCCACCTATTAAAGCCAGTACCTTTGTCCTCTTAAACAACAAAGGAACTACCATAATGATGGAGCCACAGCCCATAGAAACCATGGCTAAGGCGATGATTGGGACTATCCAGAAGCCAACGATAAAGTCGGCCGTGGTTAGTGTAGCCAGTAAAGGTCTGGCGAGAATGGAAAGCCCAAAGACAGCCGGGATGGAAAGCATCAGATAAAACTTGAGGGAATATTTCAGATGCGTCTTGACCTCTTGAATTCTATTATTTTCATAGAGATGGGTTATGGCTGGAAATAAAACGGTGGCTAGAGGAGTATAAAAGAGGCCTACTACTGTGCCTAAGACATAAGCTGCCGAATAGATGCCAACTGCTTCAGCGCCCAGGAAATAGCCGATAATATAGCGGTCGCTTAAATTAAGAATCCACCAGCAAAGTCCGGCGGGAAGTAATGGCAAGCTGAATGCCAAATAGGGTTTTATTATCGACAGGCTCGGAGCAGAGAAGTTAATTTGAGGTCTAACCACCAAAAATCCAATAATGAACAAGAAGGCTCTGATAATCAACAGAGCAGCAATTGCTCCATATAAGCCGAAGCCAGAAAATACCAGATAGGCAATCAAGCCTACCTCGCCGACTACTTGGCTAAGGATAAAGATTGAATATTTGCCCATTTGCCTGAAAGCTATAAAATAGCGGACTACCCCCGCGTCAATAGTAGTTAACAGAACCAAAAAGGCAACCAGCTTAATGAAGGGTGCTGCCTCGGCGCCT
>JABUBO010000821.1_pt1 | contig 10271 bp, 10 predicted proteins | sample 7240361 | NCBI WGS metagenome assembly JABUBO01 (sample SAMN07256346, study PRJNA390944) | subsurface metagenome | isolation source: Methane hydrate marine sediment | place: Pacific Ocean: Eastern North Pacific, ODP site
TCTCTAGGACAGGCATATATAGCTGCCTGTAGAGTTTTACATTCTAAGAAAGGATGTTAGATTATGTGTTTAGCCATACCTGCCAAGATAACTAAGATAAATAAAAATATAGCAGAAGTCGAAAGTCTTGGAGTTAAAAAAGAAATTGATATTTCTCTTATCCCAGGTGTTAGATTAGGAGATTATGTTATAGTACACGCCGGATTTGCCATACAGCTTATAGATGAGGAAGATGCACTGATATCACAGGGCTACTGGAAGGAATATTTTGATAAAGAAAAAAATTAAAGAACTTACTGAATTCTTAAATAAAAATAAACCTGACCATAAAATAAATATAATGGAAGTGTGCGGCACTCACACCATGGCTATATCCAGACATGGATTAAGACAGCTTATCCCTCGAAATATAAACCTTATCAGCGGACCGGGATGCCCAGTTTGTGTTACCTCCACCGGTGATATTGACTGGATAATTGAGATTGCCAGACAATATGATGCATCGGTATTTACCTTTGGAGATATGTTCAGAGTACCGGGCACCGAAACAAGCCTTTACAATGAAAAGTCAAAGGGTAGAGATATAAAAATATGCTACTCCCCTGCCGATGTTTTAGATTTTGCCAAAAATAATCCCAAAAAAAAGGTTATTTTTATAGCAATTGGTTTTGAGACCACAATTCCTCTGACCTCGATTATTATTAAAAGAGCATACAAGGAGAAAATCAATAATTTCTATATATACAATACCCATAAACTCATACCGGAAGCATTAGAGCTTCTGCTTATGGACAAAGAGATAAGAATTGATGCTTTCCTGTGTCCCGGACATGTATCTACGATTATAGGCAGCAGGCCCTACAGCTTCATAGCACATGACTATCATGTACCCTGCGTTATAAGCGGTTTTGAACCTCTTGATGTAATTAAGTCTATTGTGATGATAACAGAACAAATAAGAAAAGGCGTATCAGAAGTGGAGATCCAATACAGGCAGGTAGTTAGAGAAGAGGGAAATCCTACAGCAGTGGAATCAATTTATGAGGTATTTGACAAATCAGATTCATTGTGGCGCGGACTTGGAAACATTCCCGGCAGCGGTCTGAAATTAAAAGAAAAATATTTAAAATTTGATGCAAAGATTAATTTTCCAGTCAAAGAAATCAATTCCAGGGAACCTGCCGGCTGTGAATGCGGGAACGTACTTAAGGGAATTAAAAAACCAATAGAATGTAAACTTTTTTCGAAAATCTGTAAGCCTGAAAATCCCGTGGGGCCCTGTATGGTCTCCAGTGAAGGTTCCTGCGCAGCATATTATAAGTATGAGAGATTAAAAATCTAATACCTGAAAGATTTTCAATATGACAAGCAATAGAAATACATCTAATAGAAAGTTTAAGGATAAGATAATTCAGCTTTCTCATGGAGATGGTGGAATTAAGACCGGCGAGCTTATAAATAACCTGCTTCTTAAATATTTTGGAAATGAAGTTTTAAATAAACTGGAAGACAGTGCGGTACTTAATCCTAATAATGGAAAGATAGCCTATACTACAGACAGCTTCGTAGTGGACCCTATTTTCTTTCCCGGCGGAGATATCGGAAAGCTAAGCATATGCGGTACTATAAACGATCTTGCAACTACAGGATGCACTCCCCTGGCACTGAGTCTTTCTTTTATCATAGAAGAAGGATTTTTAGTTTCTGACCTTAAAAAGATACTTTATTCTATAAAAAAAGTCCTTGATGATACTGATATAAAAATAGTTACAGGTGATACCAAAGTTGTGGAAAAAGGAAGCGCTGATAAAATATTCATAAATACATCCGGAATAGGATTTTTTAATAATGATATAGATATATCTCCAACAAAGATTAAAGTTGGAGATAAGGTTCTTCTCAATGGAAGTATTGCTGATCATGGAACAGCAATACTTAGCCGCAGAAAAGAATTTAATTTTAAAACCAACATTGTCAGCGACTGTGCTCCCTTAAATTCTCTGGTTAAAGATATGTTGGATGCATCAAAAAAAATACATGCATTAAGGGACCCTACCAGAGGAGGCCTGGCTTCAGTGCTCTTTGAAATGGCACAAACTTCCAAAACCAATATCAATATATATGAGGACAAAATACCCATAAAAAAAGAAGTACTGGGAATCTGCCAGTTCTTAGGGCTTGATCCCCTCTATATTGCTAATGAAGGAAAAATGGTATCCATTGTAGATAAAAGAGACGCACCTAAAGTGCTTCAGTATATGAAAAACAATAAATACGGCAAAGATAGTCAAATTATAGGAGAAATAACAGAAAAAGGCGAAGGACTTATTATTTTAAATACAGAATTGGGTACCAGAAGAGTCCTGGATCTACATTATAGTGAGCAGCTTCCCAGAATATGTTAATTATTTTTTTATAACATATAAATTTTAAACCATTTACTTATTTCTTCTTTAATTATTGCAATATCTTATAAATATAGAAGATATAATAAACTAGTTTATATACCATAATTATATCACTTTAGAATAGACCATAATAAGATGTTTGAGATAGTAATTAAGAATATGAAGAAAGATAGCAGCAACACTTGCAATTTCAGGACTGGTAGTAAGCCACATTTTATTCTATGTTTCTACTGAAATTATTTTAATTTCATCATTCATTTATAACCTTTATTTTTCTACTTGAGCATTTTGGACATTCTGCAACAAAAAAACCTTCTAATCTCTTTTTATCTCATCCATTATCAGCTCACATACTTTTGGAATTGAATCAAGCACCCTTTTTGAAAGACCTGTGGAAACACTTTTAGGAATATTTTCTACCTGACAGGAAAAGATTTTTACATAAACCTTACATTGGCCTTTTAGCTCTTTTAATAAATTCGAAGTAGGTAGTTGATGCATTGAAAAATCATCTATCTTGTTTTCTGGAATATCTTCAAGCTCAATTTCAAAAACCTCACCTGGCATTTTCCCAGCATCTAACGCATCAACGATGATTATTTTATTTGGCTTTTTGTGAGAAAGGACTATATCAAACAGGATATTTCTGACACTACAACCAGCGTTTATTACTTCAACATTTTCAGGAATAGAATAATTATTTTTTAAATAATCCACTGCTTGAGGGCCAAAGCCATCATCACCAAATAGTATATTTCCACATCCCAAAATAAGGATTGGTTTTCTGTAACGATCAGGAATATTATTTTGCATTCTTAGTTTTTATAAGTTTGAACCACTTTACCGGAAGCATCTACAATATCTATTTTAACTGCGATACTGCCGTCTAAATTATGAGTTGCGCAAGATAAACAGGGGTCATATGCACGAATAGCCATCTCCACTCTATTTAAAATACCCTGATCATATTTACCATCTTTTATTAAATCTGTTGCTGCCTTCTTTACTGACATATTAATTGGCGCGTTATTATGTGTGGTACCTACAATTAAATTTACATTAGTAACCATTCCATTTTCATCAGTTTCATAGTCGTGAATTAGTGTACCTCTTGGTGCTTCAACACAGCCAATTCCTCGAGCAGCGCGCGGCTTAACAGGAACTCTTATATCCTTTGAAATTATTTCAGGGTCTTCTAATAACTGGACTGCATATTCTGCGTTATAAAGCAATTCAATTAACCTTGCCCAGTTATAGAGAAGAGTCAGTTGTACGGGCCTGCCAAATTCGTTGCGGAACTCTTCAAATTCCTTCTGTGCGAGCGGCGTCTTGATCCTGTCACAAACATTCATTCTTGCCAGTGTGTTAGTTCTATAAACTCCTACAGGATTATCTATGTCCATAGAAAGTTTACCTGCTTTTTTCATATAGGGAAATTTCAAGTATGTCCATGGTTCAATATGCTCTTCAATATAATCAGTATACTGTTCATAAGTAAAGTCTTCATAACTACCGTCAACCTGCATCATTCTTAAGATTCCGTCATAGAGTTCTAGTGTCCCGTCTTTTGTTACTGTACCTAAAAATCCTGTTTTTATAACTCCAAGTGTCTTAACTAGTTCAATATACTGCGGGAAGATATTTTTCTTGGCATAATCAATTGAAAACTTTGAAAATTCTAAAACTTCATTTGCCATTTTTAGACATTCATCTCTTTCTTCAGTATTAAGAACCTTGCTGTATCCCCCGGGAACTGCAGCAACAGGATGTATGGATTTTCCGGAAACTATTTCCAGCATCCTTACACCCAGGTACCTGTTTCTTATAACCTTCTTTGCTATATCAGGAAACTTCTGAGCAATACCAATTACATTTCTTATACTATAGTCAGCATCAGGTCCCATTATAAAATCAGCTCCTGCTAGAAAGTAAAAATGCAAAATATGATCTTCAGCAGAAGCAATAGCTTTAGCAAGTTCACGGAGCTTTTTTGCAGCAGATGGTATTTCTACACCAAAAATAGCATCGCATGCCTTTGCGCTTGCTAAATGATGGTGCCAGGGGCATACCCCACAAATACTGGTAACAATTCTTGGAAGTTCTTCCACAGGTCGGCCAACACAAAACTTTTCAAAACCCCTGAGTTCTAAAACACTAACTCTAGAATCACTAACATTTCCAGAATCATCTAATTGTATGGTAACCTTCGCATGTCCTTCAATTCTTGTAACTGGTTGAATAACAATTTTTTTACCCATTTTTCTTCCTCTCTAATTTGTTTATCGGTATTAGCTGATATTATAAATTAATCTAAAACCGAAATTAGTTAATAGATTTTTATGGCCTTTTTGGTAATGGTCTTAGCCTCCCCTGTGCTCCAATATACCTCTGAAATGTTGAACGCCTATCAAGAATCAACTTAGGATCCAGACCAATACTGGAAAGTGCACCCATCATTTCTACCATTGGATTTGCGCCAGCTCTTATTGGGCCAAAACAACCTCTACAGGGCATAAATGCTTTAATACACCTTGGTGTTTTTTCACTGCCGCCACAACCAGACTTTGTTACGGGACCAAGACATAAGTAGCCAAGCTCCATAAAACATCTTGTATCTTCCAATTTCTGTCCTGGAGGTACTATTGATTCAAGCGGTCTCTTTATTGACGTTATTGCTTTTTTCTCTCGTTTTACTGGGCAGTCATCACAAACACTTCGTTCAGGTATCTCAAATGGCTTACCTTCAAGCAGTGAGGTTAAAGCATTGGCTATAAGTTCAGGTGAAGTTGGGCAACCAGGAATGTAAACATCAACTTTTACTACTTCATCAAGCGCATAAACCCTATCTGTCAGTGGTGGGATGTCTTCTGCAGGTGTATCAGCCGAATCTGTAGTCTTTGACTGCCTAAAAACCTTATCATAAATATCTGTTAAAGGATATTGATTTGCTAAAGCAGGGATTCCACCAAAACATGCACATGAGCCAAGCGATATAAGTGTTTTGCATTTTTTCCTCATTTCCTCCGTAACATGTTTTTCTTTTTCATTTCTTATCCCTCCTGAGATAATCCCGATATCCGCTTCCGGAATTTCTAATTCTGTTTTCTCTCCTGTTTGACCAAAATACTTGTGATCCATAAGAACAGGCATGTGTACAAATTCTATTTTAGGTAATAAATCAAGTAACGGTTCTCCGATGTCTAAAATTGTTACTTCGCACCCTCCACAAATATTTAACCACTCTTCTGCAACTTTTACTGGCATAATTTCTCTCCTTTCTAAATATTCTAAATAGTTGGTTGACCCTCAACTACAACTTCTTCTACAACTCTACGGGTAAAAACATAAAAATTTTTTTCTTCTTTAAACACCTCCGTTTCAAATCCATCATTTTTATATTTTTGAGCAGTATCCAAAGCACTTTTTTTACCAGGATAATCTTTTCCGTCCCACATAAATTTTTTTCCTTTAATTATTTTTGCTAATTCCATATTTTAACCTTTCACATTTTATATGGACTTGGACCTAACTTTTTTATTGCCTCTGTAAATTCAGTCATCACCTGAGCAAACCTGGGACCCTCTGAAGCTGAAATCCATTCTAACCTGAATCTCTCATCTTCTATTCCAAAATCCTCAAGCATAAGCCTGATTGCATCTGCTCTCTTCTCTGCTTTTAAATTACCATCTATGTAATGACAATCTCCAGGATGACATCCACATATTATGACACCATCAGCACCTTTTGTTAAGGCATCTATCACTAAATTTGGATGAATCATCCCCGAACACATTACTCTAATTATACGGACATTAGGAGGATATTGTATTCTTGATATACCAGCTAGGTCAGCTCCTGCATACGAACACCAGTTGCAGCAAAATGCTATAATCAATGGTTCAAATTCAGTAACTTTTGTTTGTCCACCTTCCATTGCTGTTTGTTTATTATTCATTATTCTTCCTTATTTTCGATTTTCAAACCTCCGCAGTTTGCAGGGCTGCTTCAACTTGTGCTGATATTTGTTCAAGTTTAAAGCCCTTAACAAATATTCCCATCTTGGGGCATGTTGCCATACAGGTTCCACAACCTTTACAAATAGATTCATTTACTTCAACTGTCTTTTTGATTGAACCATCTTTCATATATTCAATCAATGTCAGTGCATCATATGGACAGGGGTCGATACAATATGCGCATCCATCACAATTTTCATCCACCACAAAAGATATATTAGCTTCCAACTCTATAGTATCTTTAGAAAGTATGGTGCTCGCTCGTGCTGCCGCACCACAAGCCTGAGTGATACTTTCTTCAATTGATTTCGCTGAATGGGCAAGGCCACATAAAAATACCCCTTCTGTTGCAAAATCAATTGGACGAAGTTTCATATGTGCTTCCAAAAAGAAATTGTCTTGATCTAATGGTATTTTTATCATTTGGGCAAGGTCTTTGTTTTCTGGATGGGGAATAGTTCCCGCAGACAAGATTAAAAGGTCAGCATTGATAGTAACCGGCCTATTAAGTATTGTATCAACTAAAGAAACTTTCAACATACCATTTTGTTTTACTACCTCCGGTTTTTTATCCTTCTCATATCGAATGAAAATTACTCCCATCTGGCGCGCTTTTGAGTAATAGCTTTCTTTAAATCCATACGTTCTTATGTCTCGATAGAGAACAAATACATTTGTCTTCGGGTTAACTTCTTTTATTTTCAAAGCGTTCTTCACTGCTTCAGAACAGCATACTCGACTACAATAAGGTCGCTCATCATCTCTTGAACCAACGCACTGAATCATAACCACGGTCTTTAGCTTTTGGAGGCCGATGTTTGGTGCTCGAGAATCGGTGGTCGATAATGGAGATTGGGTGCTCGATGCTCGTTGCTCAGCGTTAACTGCTAACCATTCTTCCAGTTGGAGTTGAGTTATTACTTTTTCATCTTCACCATAAAGATATTCAGTTGGTTTGTATTCTTGAGCGCCAGTAGCAACAATTATCACTCCGTGTTCAATTTCGTTGGGTTTATTAGTTTCGTTTAGTTTGTTAGTTTCGTTAATTTCGTTGGGTTGCCTATTGCCTGTCTCTATTGTTGTTTTAAAATTACCCAAAAACCCTTCGATACTTGATATCTTTGTATCAGTATAAAGATGAATCTTATCATTTCCTTTGACACGTTCAATTAGAGAATCCAGCTGTTCCTGTGGCTTTCCCCCGTTGAACAGAAAATGTATACGCTGTAGATTCCCACCTAGTTGTCTCTCTTTCTCTACCAGATACACCTCATAACCATGCGCTGCGATCTCTAAGGCTGCGCTCATACCACTTAGCCCCCCACCAATAACCAGAGCGTTGTGATTTACCTTGACTTTTCTCCTCTGTAATGGCTCTAATAAACGTACTTTAACTACCGCCATCCGCACCAGGTCTTTTGCTTTTCGGGTAGCTTTTTCTGGCTCATGCATATGCACCCATGAACATTGGTCACGAATATTAGCCATTTCAAATAAGTAAGGATTGAGCCCTGCCTCGCGGACTGTATTCCGAAACAGAGGTTCATGTGTCCTGGGAGTACAGGAAGCAACGACTACCCGGTTAAGCTTATGTTCCTCAATCAAATTTTTAATCTTCTCCTGTGTATCATTGGAACAGGTATAAAGATTATTCTCAACATAAACCACATCGGGTAAGGTTTTTGCATATTCCACTACCCGAGGAACATCTACTACACCAGCAATATTTGTCCCACAATGACAGATAAATATGCCAATGCGCGGAGCCTGTCCAGTAACATCTCTTTCTGGAGGATATTCTTTAGCCTTAATTAAAGTCCCTCGTACTTCAGAAAGAAGAGATAAAACCTTAGATGCCGCACCACCTGCTTGAGTTACTGTTTCAGGTATATCTTTGGGCTCGGTAAACGGTCCGCAGACAAATATTCCTTCTTTGCTGGATTCAACTGGCTTGAAGGTATCGGTCCAGCAGAATCCATGCTCATTAAGTTTAATTCCAAATTTACTGTTCAGCTTTTTGGCCAGTTCCGGCGGCTGCATGCCGACAGATAAAACTACTAGATCATACTTTTCGGTTAATATCTTACCGTCATCGGTTACATAATTAATCTTAAGGTTTTTTGTCTCCTGTATTTCTTCTACAGATGAAGGTCGGCATCTTATATATTTTACTCCAAGTTCTTTTGCTCTTTCATAATAAGCATCGAAACCTTTGCCGAAAGCACGCAGGTCCATAAAGAATATATGACATTCTAATTCCTCGCCGGCATGCTCTTTAGCAATAATCGCTTCTTTTGTGGCATACATACAACATATTGAAGAACAGTAATCTCTTTCTGAATCTCTTGAGCCAACGCATTGAATAAAAGCAATTTTTTTGGGTACAAGTTTATCCGAGGGCCTTAAAACCTTACCTTCATAGGGACCGGAGGTGCTTAATATTCTTTCAAATTCAAGTGCAGTAACAACATTAGAATAGTTTAAATAACCGTATTCTAATTTCGTCCCTGCATTAAAAATATCGTAACCCGGAGAAAAAATCACTGAACCAACTTTTAAATCAAGCTTTTCTTCTTTTTGATCATAATCAATGGCCCCTGCTTCACAAAATTCCTTACATACTTCACATCCATCACGAAGCATATGGACACAATACCGGCTGTCAATAGTAGCTTTGTTGGGTATCGCCTGTGGATAGGGAATGTATATTGCTGGTCTGGAATTCAATCCCATATTATGCTCAAAGGGGATAGGGCAAGGTTCGTTTTTACTCACTTCAGGAAGTCTAATTTTTCCTGTCGGACAGATAAAATCACATGCACCGCAAGCCTGACATACCTCAGAAGGTTTGCCAAAAGGTGAGGTTACTTCTCGTCTCGGGCCACGACCTGAAAAACTTATGGCTGCTCTTCCCATTCGCTCCTCACACATCCTCACACATAGTCCACAAAGAGTGCAGTCCTTATCCTTGGGTTTAATTCTTGTTTTTTCCACACCTAATTCTTTGGCAAGATTCTTAATTTCTTCTGAATCTGGACATCGAGCTAACAATAGTTCTATCATTATTTTTCTTGTTTTTATAACTCTATCCGAATCAGTCTGAACAACCAGACCTTTAATTGCTGGATAGGTGCAGGATGCCTGAATTTCTGGAGGTCCTTCACCCTGTCTTATCTCAACAAGACAAAGCCTGCAGGCACCATAAGGTGAAAGTGCCCTATGTGAACATAGAGTTGGTATTTTTATTCCCACTTTCTCAGCAGCTTTAAGAACAGTTAATCCTTCCTCTACTTCAATTTTTTTATCATTTATAGTCAACGATATCATTTTTTAATCCCTTTTGTGTCCAGATGGTAATTTGCATTATCTTTTTGATATTTATAAATAAAATTTATATCAGGATTTGCGGTAATTAAAACTTTCAGCGACTCATGAACATCACCGAGAGGTTTGCGGTCAATATGGCTGTAGCCAAATGTGGCTTTGACTTTTGTTCCTTGACCTGTCTTTGATTCTATTTTAATACTTCCTCCGCTTTCTTCTGCTGACTGGGCAAGAAGAGAAAGACCCAACCCAACTTTTCTTGTGTTTTTTGTTGTAAAAAATGGGTCTAATACATCTTTTAATGTCTTCTCATCCATACCTTTACCATCATCAATTATTTCAATAGTAAGTAAATCCTTTTTTTTCTCCTCTATAATTTTTATCTCAATCTTTTTCGCGCGGGCTCTAATTGAGTTTTCTACTATATCCAAAATATGCAAAGATAAATCCTCCATTTGACTAAATCATCACCTTTCTTCCATCTTCTCCAGATAAAGCTTTCTTAATCTCCCATATGCTTGCT
>JABUBO010000822.1_pt1 | contig 10269 bp, 10 predicted proteins | sample 7240361 | NCBI WGS metagenome assembly JABUBO01 (sample SAMN07256346, study PRJNA390944) | subsurface metagenome | isolation source: Methane hydrate marine sediment | place: Pacific Ocean: Eastern North Pacific, ODP site
GGTTGGGGCGGTGAGGACTTCTTATGGCGAATATTCCGTGTTTATTCTGTTCAAGGAATGGGCTGCCTTCAATTTCTTCTCGGTGTGACTTGTGAAAATAATATATTATTATGGCGTGGCTGAATCCATCTAAATCTTTTAAGCCGTTAACATATTCGTCTTTTAATTCGAGCCAGGCTTCTATTTTGTCGTTAAAAGTACCTTGGATAGGGATGTCTTTACTTTCTTTGTAGGGTGAATGGATTATTCCGATTGGATGCATTATTATTTGTTCCATAATCTAACACCCGGTAAACAAGCTTTGCCGTTTTGACTTGACCTATACCATTAAAGCAACTTTCCTTTTAATAGTAAAGTATTGAAGTCGCTATATGTACCTCTATTGAATAGTTATTTTTTCGTGATATACTGTAGGGCATAAAGGGGGTTGATTTGAAAGGGAAGGACTTACTTTCAATATCTGACCTCACCAGTGGGGATATTCGCTTACTCCTATCAGATGCTGTGGATATGAAAGTCGAGGGCTGGCTTTCTTTGCTTAGCGGAAAGACGTTAGCCCTTATGTTTGAGAAGCCGTCGTTGAGGACTCGGGTTAGCTTTGAGGTAGCTATGCGACAGTTAGGCGGTCAAGCTATTTACCTATCTCCGGCTGAGGTTGGGCTGGGAGAGCGTGAGTCGGTTTCAGATGTAGCCCGGGTGCTCAGTCGCTATGTAGATGTTATTGCTGTCCGTACCTTTTCTCACCAAACTTTAGCCATTCTGGCTAGCTATTCCAGTGTGCCGGTGATAAATGCCCTGTCTGATTTGGAGCACCCGTGCCAGGCTCTGGCTGACCTTTTTACCATTTATGAGAAGAAAGGAGAGCTACCGGGCTTGACCCTGGCTTTTGTTGGCGATGGCAACAATGTGGCTCGCAGTCTTATGCTGGCGGCTTCGCTCGCCGGGATGAATTTCAGGATTGCCACTCCCCCCGCCTATGCTATTGAGGACGATATATTTAATCTGGCTCAGAACAATGCTCTCGGCACTGGTGGCGAAATATTCTACACTGAGGAGCCTCACCTGGCAGTTAGCGGTGCTGATGTAGTCTATACTGATGTGTGGACAAGTATGGGGCAGGAGGCTGAGGCAGAACAACGACGCCGGGTATTTGCTAATTACCAGGTGAATAGAGAACTCCTGTCTTTAGCTAGGGAAGATGCCATATTGATGCATCCCTTGCCGGCTCATCGTGGTGAGGAGGTGGCTGAGGACATTTTAGATAGCCCACAATCGGTGGTCTTTGACCAGGCTGAGAATAGGATGCACCTGCAGAAAGCGTTGCTGGCGGAAATACTGGGTGGTCTGGAGATACCACTGGCTGGCTATCGTTAGGGGGATAAATATGTATATATTAAGAACCATAATAAAGTGGGGGTGGTGTCCCATTTTAATAACTGCACTGGCGGTGGTTTCCTGCATATATGAATGGCCAATTGAAGTCGTAGCCCCTGTTCTGATTGTTCTTCTGGTCATCGGCTTGGTGGTGGCAGTAATTGGAGCCAGGGAGAAGCAATTAGAGCTTTCAGCACTGAGACTCAGGCAACTGGCTGGATATTTTAATCGCCGATTTATGGGCAGTTCTTCATTGTCTATCTTTGCTATTATAGAAAGTCTATTCAAAGTTGATGAGCCCAAATTGTGGGATTGGGCAAGAGCCTGTGATATGGCACAGCGGATTTTCGATACCTGGTGTAATAGCTTTATCAGCCGGGTGGAGAGCGACATTAGAACCAGGAAGTTTAATGTTTACCTGCGCACCTATTTAAATGAGCTGTGGTTGCTAAACAGTCATTATTTTGAATTTATAGAGCAGTTTTATGAATTGGCGGAGAAGGTTGAGGTTCCACGGGAAACTATAGACCAGTATAACCGGTTTGTAATGGAGTATAATGCCTTTGCCCAGGACTTCAGGGATAATGTTAGTGAGCTGAGGAAGGTTGCTAGGACTGAGATTGAGCCTCCCAGCGTGAAGTTTGCTAAAGAGTTATCGGTGGTGAAGTAGTTATCTACCTCACCCCCTTAATCCCCCTCTCCATGATAGGGATATATATTCCTTGCATGAGGGGGAAATAAAGAAAGAGGGGCTTCGCCCCTCTTAGACACCCCTTATATTGAGGTTGCTTAGCAAGGGGATTAAAAGGGGCGTAGCCCCTTTAAGAAATTCCCTTCCCTCCCCCCTTATGAAGGGGAGAGGGATAAAGGGTGAGGGGTTGGAGGTTGAAGTGAGCAAGCCTATTGTGGCTATTATCGGCAGACAGAATGTAGGCAAGTCTACCCTGTTAAATCGAGTGGCGGGTAAGCCGATAGCTATTGTCGAGGACTTACCGGGGACGACCCGCGACCGCATATTTGCCAATGTTTCTTGGCAGGGGGTTGAATTTATTATAGTTGATACCGGCGGTCTTGAGATAAAGCCCCAGACTACTGTTGCTCACGGGGTTAAGGAGCAAGTAGAGGTGGCTATCACTGAGGCTGATGTTATTATTTTTTTGGTGGATATCAGGGACGGGGTGATGTCCGCTGACCAGGACATAGCTAATATGCTTCGTCAGGCGAGCAAGCCCGTATTATTAGTGGCTAATAAGGCGGATAATACCAGGCGGCTTGAGACTGAGGCGGTGGAATTTTATGAGTTAGGGCTGGGGGAACCATTGGCAATTTCAGCCTATCATGGCCGGGGCACCGCTGAGCTATTGGATAGAATTATCGCTTTGCTACCGGTGCCATCGCTGGTTGAAGCTGAGCCAGAGATTATGAAAGTGGCTATTGTTGGTAGGCAGAATGTAGGTAAGTCAATGCTGTTAAATGCCCTTTTGGGTGGGGAGCGGGCTATTGTTGATGATATTCCGGGGACTACCCGTGATGCCATAGATACATTATTTGACTTTGATGGGCAAAATGTGTTACTTATTGATACCGCTGGCATCAGACGGCGGGGACGGCTGGGGGTGGGGGTGGAGCGCTATAGTGTAATCCGTGCCTTGCGGGCTATCGACCGGGCTGATATAGCCTTGCTTGTTCTTGATGCTACTGAGCTGGTTACGGCTCAGGATATGCATATTGCTGGCTATATTCAGCAAGCGGCTAAGGGAATTGTGCTGATAGTTAATAAGTGGGACCTGATTACGGCTAAAAATATAACTGAATATAGTAGATACATCAAGAGTCAATTCAAGTTTACACCCTATGCACCTATATTGTATACTTCAGCTAAATTTGGGCAGGGGGTGGACAAGATTATGCCTCAGGTATGTCAGGTGTATCAGGAGAGGCTCAAGCGGCTACCGACTGCCCTAGTCAATAGTGTGGTTCAGCAGGCAGTAGCTGCTCGTAATCTACCACGAAGCGGTAGTAAGCAGCTAAAGCTTTTATATGCTACTCAGGCTGAAGTAAACCCACCGACCTTTGTCTTTTTTGTCAACGATGCCAAGCTAATACATTTTTCCTATCAACGCTACCTGGAGAACAAGCTACGCCAGTCATTTGGCTTTGTTGGCACTCCGTTTCGTTTAATCTTTAAAACGAGGGGGGAGTCATGATAATCGCCAAATTTGCTGCTGTAGTGATAATCGGTTATCTTTTGGGTTCTCTTCCCTTTGGTGTATGGATAGGCAGGCGAGGAGCTGGGGTAGATATCAGGCAGTGTGGTAGTGGCAAGATAGGGGCGACTAATGTGCTACGAATGGCTGGTAGGAAAGCAGCGGCTGCGGTAGTTAGCCTAGATGCATTAAAGGGAGTGCTGGCGGTAGTATTTGCCGGACTGATATTTGGTAGAGGCTATCTGGTGGTGGGTAACTTTGCTCTGGGAACCTTGGTTGCTCAGGTTATGGCGGCTTTAGCGGCTATAGCCGGGCATAATTGGTCGGTATTTCTTAAGTTTCGCGGGGGTAGGGGTGTTGCCACCTTCTTCGGCGGGTTGATAGCTTTGTGCCCGCCGGCAGCAATATTTGGCGGTGAGATTTTAATTATCGGTGCCGGCTTAACCAGGTTTGTATCGCTGGGCTCTATTGCTGGGGCAGTAGGTGCCTATACTATATTGGTGCCGCTTACCATTATGAATGGTTTTCCCATTGAGTATCTGGCTTATGCTCTAATAGGCGCTATAGCTATTATTGTTATGCACCGGGATAATATTGCCAGGTTAATGTCAGGCAAAGAGCGTAAGCTGGGTGATAAGGCTGAGAATGTAGGCTCACCCCCATCTGTAGAGAGTGTGGGGTAAGATATGCCCAAGATTGCCATCATTGGCACCACTGCCTGGGGGACAACCTTGGGGGTGGTGTTAGCCCGCAAAGGGCTAGAGGTCAGGCTGTGGGCTCGGACTGAGCAAGAAGCCACTGAGCTGAGAAGTGCCGGACCTAATCCAGCCCTACTACCCGGTATTACCTTTCCCCCTCGGCTATCTATTACCAGCTTATTAAGTGAGGCATTAGCTGATGCCAAGGCGGTAATCCTGGCTGTGCCATCACAGACTATGCGGCAGAATATAAAGTTGGTTGCTGAGTACCTTAATGAGTCGATGCTGGTGGTGAGTGCGGCTAAGGGTCTGGAGATTGGTAGCAACAAGCGTATGTCGCAGGTAATTGCTGAGGAGATAGACCCTCGCTTTTGGTCTAATATTTGTGTCCTTTCTGGACCTAATCTCTCCCGGGAGATTCTTCACGATTTACCAGCGGCTACAGTAGTGGCTGCCGAGAGTGAAGCTGTAGCCAAAATAGCCCAGAAGCTGCTAGCAACGCCTAACCTTTGTGTATATACCAATACCGATGTCATCGGTGTTGAGCTGGGGGGTGCCTTAAAGAATATCATCGCTCTGGGTGCTGGCATGGCTGACGGGTTAGGCTATGGTGACAATGCCAAGGCAGCTTTTATTACGCGAGGTCTGACTGAGATAACGGCTCTGGGAGTTACTCTCGGGGCAAATCCCCTTACCTTTTCCGGGTTAGCCGGCTTGGGTGATTTAATAGCTACCTGTGCCAGCCCGTTGAGTCGCAACCACCAAGTAGGGGTGGGGTTAACCCAGGGGCGCTCGCTAACCGAGATAACAGATTCAATGAATGGTGTGGCTGAGGGGGTGAGCACTACCCATGTTGCCTGGAATCTAGCCCAGCAGATGGGGCTGGAGATGCCTATTACCGAAAAGATTTACCGGGTGTTATATGAGGGTGTTGACCCTCGCCAGGCAGCGGCTGAGCTGATGGCGGCTGAGGCTAGGCATGAGTTATCAGGTCGAAAGTGGAAGCTATTTTCCTTCTTTAGACGCTGAAGGTCTTCCTGTAATTTAACCCCAAAATCAAGATTTTTGGCGAACCTTTTTAGTTGGGCTTAAGCTGTTAGCCAACTCCTGGAATAGCTGGCGCTGCTTTTCAGTTAGCGACTCGGGGGTAACTACAAGTAGCGTAACTAGCTGGTCACCGCGCCCGTTTCTATGAAGATGGGGAATGCCTTTATTTTTAAGCTGAAAAACCTTACCCGTTTGGCTGCCAGCCGGAACCTTGAGTTTGACTTCGCCGTCAAGGGTAGGCACCTCTACCTCGGTGCCAAGGGCAGCTTGAGCAAAGTTGATTGGTAGCTCATAGCGGATGTTGTCATCATCTCGGATGAAAAGCTCGTGCTGTTCAACTGACACATTGATGTAGAGATTACCTGAAGGGCCGCCTCTTATCCCGGCATCACCCTCACCCCTGAGGCGTATTTGAGAGCCATCGTCAACCCCGGTCGGGATTTTAACTAAGATACTACGCTGGCGCTTCTCTTTGCCTGTGCCTCGGCACTGAGGACAGGGCTCGGTAATAATTCTACCCTCGCCATGGCACTGGGAGCAGGTGGTAACATTAGTGAAGCGACCGAAGATAGTCTGCTGGGTTCGGCGCACCTGCCCGGTGCCATTACAGTTGGGGCATCGACTGAGTTGGCTACCTGGCTTGCAGCCAACACCCTGGCACAGGGAGCAATTCTCAGTGCGTGATATTCTTATTTCTTTTTCGGTACCGAAGGCTGCTTCCTTAAGGGTGATAGTAGTTCCATAACGCAGGTCAGCACCTTGCTGTGGTGCCTGGCGGGTGGCAGTAGTTGTTCTGCCGAAGAAGGCATCAAAAATATCACCAAAGCCGCCGAAGTCGAACCCTTCGAAGCCCCTTCCGAGAAAGCCCTCGGCACCGGCATGCCCAAAGCGGTCATAGGCAGCTCGCCTATCAGAGTCGGAGAGCACTTCGTAGGCTTCGTTTACCTCCTTAAACTTCTCCTCAGCCCCATCCTCACGGTTATGGTCGGGGTGATATTTGAAGGCTAGCTTACGAAACGCCTTCTTTATTTCTTCATCGGTAGCATTTCTATCTATACCGAGGACTTCATAATAATCACGCTTTGCTGGCATAATATTTTCTACCTCACCCCCTATATCCCCCTCTCCTTCAAAGGAGAGGGGGAGTGGGTTTGTAAGAGGGGCTTCGCCTCTCTTTAACTCTCACTTAAACCTCGCGGAACTCGCCTTCCACGGTGCCTTCTTCACCGCCTTCCTTGCCCGGGGGTGGCTCAGCACCTGGAGGTGGCGGTGGGGGCTGCTGTCCATAGACGGCAGCCCCTATTTTCTGCATAGCATCAGATAGCTCCTGCATTGCTTGGCGGATGGCGCTTATATCTGTACCCTGCAGTGCCGAGCGCACCGCAGCTATCTTGCCTTCCACCTCTTGATTCAGGTCTGAAGGTATCTTTTCCTTCTGGTCTCGCAGGGTCTTTTCGGCGGTATAAGCCAGGGTATCAGCAGTGTTGCGTGTTTCTACCTCCTCACGGCGCTTGGCATCCTCAGTAGCGTGTGCTTCTGCTTCCTGTTGCATATGCCCCACCTCTTCCTTGGAAAGTCCGCTGGAAGCAGTAATGGTTATTTTCTGCTCCCGGCCGGTGCCCTTGTCATGAGCCTTGACACTGAGGATACCATTGGCGTCAATGTCAAAGGAGACCTCAATCTGGGGCACACCGCGTGGTGCCGGCAGGATACCATCAAGCATAAACCGTCCCAGGGTTCTGTTATCGGCTGCCATTGGCCTTTCCCCCTGGAGGACATGAATCTCTACACTGGGCTGATTATCAGCGGCAGTGCTGAAAATCTGGCTCTTGGCAGTGGGGATGGTGGTATTACGGGAGATGAGGGGAGTAGCCACGCTACCAAGGGTTTCGATACCCAGAGTGAGCGGGGTAACATCCAGTAGCAGAACCTCCTTGACCTCTCCCTTGAGCACCCCTGCCTGAATAGCGGCGCCGATAGCTACTACCTCATCGGGGTTGACCCCTTTATAGGCTTCTTTACCAAAAAATTGTTTCACCTTCTCGTAGACCAGCGGTGTTCTGGTCTGCCCACCAACCAAAACCACCTCATCAATCTGGGCTGGGGTCTTTTCGGCATCAGCCATTGCCTGCTGGCAGGGCCCCAGGCTTTTCTCCACCAGGTCCATTATCAGTTGCTCCAGTTTAGCTCGGGTAAGGGTGATATTAAGGTGCTTGGGACCGCTGGCATCGGCGGTGATAAAGGGAAGGTTTACCTCAGTCTGCTGCACGGTGGACAGCTCGCATTTAGCCTTTTCGGCAGCTTCCTTGAGTCGCTGCAGAGCCATTTTATCCTGCCTGAGGTCTATCCCCTGGTCTCGTCTGAACTCATCGCATAGCCAGTCCATAACTCTCTGGTCAAAATCATCGCCACCAAGGTGGGTATCACCGTTGGTTGACTTGACCTGGAAGGTGCCTTCACCCAGCTCAAGGATGGATATATCAAAGGTGCCACCGCCGAGGTCATAGACGGCGATAGTCTCATCCTTCTTCTTATCCAGTCCGTAGGCTAGTGAGGCAGCCGTTGGCTCATTAATTATTCGCAATACCTCCAGCCCGGCTATCTTGCCAGCATCCTTGGTTGCCTGCCGCTGACTATCATTGAAATAGGCAGGCACGGTGATGACGGCTTCGGTAACCTTCTCGCCAAGGTAGGCTTCGGCATCCGTTTTAAGTTTTTGTAGAATCATTGCCGAGATTTCAGGTGGGCTATATTCCTTGTTCCCCATCATTACCCAGGCATCACCATTGGCTGCCTTGGTTATCTTGAAGGATAGGAGCTTCCTAATCGTATTCCACGGTGGGTTCGTCGAACTTACGCCCCATCAGGCGCTTGATGCTGAAGATAGTGTTGTCGGAATTGGTAATAGCCTGACGCTTAGCTACCTGTCCTGTCAGGCGCTCACCGCTTTTACTCATAGCTACTACTGATGGGGTAATGCGACCGCCCTCAGCATTGGGGATAATTACCGGCTCCCCCGCCTCCATTACTGCCACAGCAGAAAAGGTTGTGCCTAAATCAATACCTATAACTTTAGCCATAGTTTATTCCTCCTTCCTTTCCTCTTCTCCATTGCCCACTACTACCATAGCTGGGCGGATAACTCTATCCTGTAACTTGTAGCCCTTTTGCAGCTCCTCAATAACTATCCCCTCTTTACCTTTAGCATGCATCGCTGCTTCATGGAGCTTGGGGTCAAATGGTTCACCCAGTGCCTTTATCGGGGTCAGTCCTTGCACCTCCAGGCTTGCTTGCAGCTTGCGCTCAATAAGCCTGATACCATCTACCCAGGTAAGTCTGGCTAGGTGGGGCGGGATAGAGGTAAAGGCTCGTTCCAAATCATCCAGAATAGGCAGAAGGTTGAACATAAGCTCGGCATTGGCAAACTTGCTAATCTCCTCCTTTTCCTGCTCGCTGCGCCGCTTGTAGTTAACGAAGTCTGCCTGGGCTCTTTGCCAGTTAGCTAGATAGCCTTCGGCTTTCTCCTTTTCCTCAGCGAGGGCTTGCTTCAATGCCTCTATATCCTCTACCTCAGCCTCTTCTTGTTCTGCTTTGCTGGTTAGACTTTCATTAGTTTCTTCTTGTGCCATTATTATTCACTCCTTATCAGTTGGTATTACCCAAGTTTAGCTCAAGGGTGTTTCTCTTCCATATAGCTCAGCCACTAGTCCACTCAACACCATGGATAGATAGCCTACAACGGAGATGGTGTGGGCATAGGGCATTCGGGTAGGTCCTATTACACCTATAGTGCCCACGGCTTCGTCAGGCAGACCATATCGGCTGATGACCACGCTGTAGTCGTGGATGACCTCCGCCTTATTCTCCTTACCTATAACTACTTGCACCCAACGGCTGGGCAGCCCTTGGGGGACGATAACCCTCAGCAGGCTTCTATGCTCAGCTAATTCCATCAAGGCTAGCATTCGCTGGCTATGGGCAAACTCTGGCTGGCTAAGCATAAAGTGCAAGCCATCGAGGTAAGGCTCCTCATATTCCTGCTCATCCTCAGTCTCCATTATCTTTAGCACGCAATCGGTTACCTGCTGTTCGATAGGGGAAAGCCCTACGCCTTTAGCTACAATCTGTGAGCTGGTCAAACCAGAATAGGCTGCATTTAGTTTATTGGCGATAGCCGTTAGCTCTGGTTGAGATATAACCTGGTCAAAGGTTATTAGCTGTTGCTTTATCCTGGCTCCATGAAGGATAAGGACAAGCAGTGCCAGCGAGTCTTGCAGGGCAACCAATTCTAGATGCTTGAATTGACAGTCTACCGGCTTAGGCATACTAACTATAGCCACATTTTGAGCTAACTGAGCGGTAACTGTTGACGCCAAGCTTAGCCACTCCGCCAGTTCCCTCTCCACCTGGTGGAAGAGGTGACTTATCAAACGCTGCTCGGCTAAGGGGAGCCTGATGTCACTCAGAGATTCCACATAGTAGCGGTAGCCCTTATCTGAGGGTATGCTTCCGGATGAAGGGTGACGGCGGGTAATATAACCTGCCTGCTCCAGGTGCGCCATCTCATTGCGGATGGTGGCGGCACTTACCCCTAGCTGATAATAATTGATGAGACTTTGTGACGGCACCGGTGTCGCACTAGTAATATACTGTTCCACTATAGACTTGAGGATTGTCTCTGTCCTGGGAGATAACATCTCACCCCCCTTATTAGCAGTCTAAGCCCGAGACTGCTAATTATTATTTAACTTACCACCTCTAGCCATTACTTGTCAAGAGAAATGTAGCTCTTTACCAAATTGTGCCGTGGGGTTGTTATCGCCTTATCATTTAACCTTGCATAGAATTAATTATTGATATATACTATTTCATCACTAGTAATTTTGGGGGGTGAATCATGAGGTTGTCATGTCTTCAGGAGAACTTAAATCGGGGGGCTTAGC
>JABUBO010000823.1_pt1 | contig 10266 bp, 11 predicted proteins | sample 7240361 | NCBI WGS metagenome assembly JABUBO01 (sample SAMN07256346, study PRJNA390944) | subsurface metagenome | isolation source: Methane hydrate marine sediment | place: Pacific Ocean: Eastern North Pacific, ODP site
TATCAATAAAATCAGGGTCGGCGACATATCGGTCGGCATCGGCAAAGGCCAGCTTCAAAGCCTCTATCAATAGGTGCAGATACTCCGGGGAGTTGTGCCCCAAAGACAGCAGGTCATAACCCTCTAATATATTCAAGGCGAGAAGGGCAACAAGCCCCTGCCCATTGGGTGGGCATTCATAGATATCATAGCCATGATAATTGGTACTGATTGGAGTTACCCACGTAGAAGTATGGTCGTTCATGTCCTTCATCGTGATTAAGCCACCATTTTCTTGAGAACAGGCAACGATGGCTTCGGCGATTTCGCCCCGGTAAAAGACATCACGTCCCCCCCTGAGCAATCTTTTTCAAGGTATTGGCCAGGTCTGGTTGCCTAAAAATCTCACCCGGCTCGGGTGCTCTCCCCGCTCTCAGATAGGTGAGGGCAGCGCTGGCATTGGCTTGTAGTTTGGCGCGGTTCTCCTGCCACGTATGGGCAATAATCTCCGTAACCGGGAAACCGCGTTCGGCTAAATTGATGGCTGGTGCCAGTACCTGAGCCAAGCTCATCGTGCCGTGATTATCCAGCAGAGAACACCACCCATCCAAGGCTCCGGGAATGGTTACGGTATGAACGCCTGTTTCCGGCATTTTCTGGTAACCCAGCTTCTGCAGTGTTTCCAGGCTAGCGGCATAAGGAGCCCGGCCACTGGCATTCAATGCCTTCAGTTCCCTGCTTCGACTTAGATAGACCAGCGCGAAGACATCTCCCCCCCAGGCCGGTCATCATTGGCTCGACCACGTTTAAGGCAGCAGCGGTGGCGATGGCGGCATCGACGGCATTCCCCCCCTGCTGGAGCATGCTCACCCCGGCCTGTGTTGCCAACGGCTGGCTGGTGGCTACGATACCGCGAGTGCTCATCACCGTCGAGCGGCGGGATGGAAACGAGTATTTCAAATTCACGTCTCTCCTGAAGCCGGGCAAATTGTGCCCACATTATAGCACTGGCGATTCCTTGTTGCCACCAATGTACCCCGCGGGTGAGGTTATTCTGGATAGAAATCAGGCAAAGAATAGAGTAGAATATTGGCGGTCGTAATAGAAGAGAAATAGAAGAAAAATAAGCGAGGTTAAAATGTCAGCATTATCCGAAAAAGAAATGTTAGAGAAGTTCCCCGCAGATAGACTGGCTGATATCTGTAACAATATTGACGCTTTCGTGGCCGCAGAGAACACCCGGTCGGAAGCATTACTGACAGCCAAAACATTTGCCGAGATAAAAGCCGCCTGGACGAAAAAGGGACTCTCGGGCTAGGTGGCAGCTTGGAGTCCCTGCTTCATACTTCATAATAGAAGACTGCGATTGGAAATCCAGCCTTATTTCGGTTGAGAGGCCAGCTTTTCCTCCAGTATGATTTCGGCCATCCAGCGAGAGGCTTTGCCTACCACCTCAGTGCAATAGATATCATGGGCTCCGGCATTGTGAAATTTCTCGTACTCTTCCGGGTCAGGAAGGTAATAGGGCCTCCCCATGACTTTGGTCTGGATATCGCGGCAGACTACGGAACCATATTCAGCAATGAATTTTTTACGAAACTTTCCCGCTAGCTGATGGGTTTTAAATCGAATGCCTTCAGGGTCACCAAAATTATCTCTCTCCCTGCCCAACAGGGCGCCCAGAATCATGATGGCCCCCACATAGGCCCCACAACTACCATCAGTAGCCATGCTGGCCCCACCGGAAAGACCGGTTGCTGACTTGAAGATAGCATCATCCCTGATGTCAAAGACGTCCTGGAGCGCCGCGATGGCGCACTGGCTACAACCCCGGTAGGTCTTCTCGTAATGCTTACCCAGTTCATAGGCCTTCTCGGCAGCTTTCTCCGCCATTATCTTACCCTCCTTTTTTCTGACTAACTTAGTCCAACCAACCTTTACGACCAGGCCTATTGTAACAATTTCACCAAGTGACATCAAGGCGTAGCAGTGATACGTCCGTGGTTGCTCAGTGTTCGCCTCAAGGCAGATAGCCTGCACCTTGCTTCTAGAAAGGTTGACGGGTGGAAGGGATTAGGGTCATAGGCAGCGCTACTGGCAACTCGGATTAGTTACCACCTGTCGAATATTATCGACTACCGCTTGCACTCGCTGGATGAATTCCTTATTGACATTAATCCACCTTGGACTATTACCGATTCCTTGTCAAATTTGGTTCATCTCACCCCCAAATACTTCGGGGGTTGTCTCAGCACCGTAAATATCCCGGCCAGAATGATAAAGCCACCGACAATCTCGTTGGTCGTTGGCGCCTCACTAAGGATAAAATAGCCTAATATTGTTGCCCCAATGGGTTCCCCGAGAATGGCTACCGAGACAAAGGTCACCGGTATTAAACGCACCGCCAGGTTAAAACACGAGTGGCCAATAAGCTGTGGCACGATTGCCAGCAAAATCATCATTAGGTAGGTGGTCGATGAATAGCCGGTGAAGCTGTAACCAAAGCTCATCGTCGCTATCAGTAGTATTATGGCGGCACCGGAATAGATGAGAGTGAGGTAAGCCAGGATATCAATGCGGGCTCTAAGCTGGCCACCGATAATGAGATAAGCCCCCATGGCGAAGCCAGCCACTAAAGCCAGCAAATCACCGAAGATAGCGCGTGAACCAAAAGTGAAGCCACCATAATTAATCAGGATGATGCCAATTAGGGCTACCACAATACCACCTATAGTCAACTTGTTTAATCGCTCACGCCACAGAAAATACGAGATTACAGCCACAAAGGCAGGATGGCAGGTTACCAGAATAACCGAACTGGCGATGGAGGTATAACTGAGCGACGTTATCCAGAGCCAAAAATGCAGCGCGATGAAAACGCTGGAGAGCAATATTAAGAGCCCATCACGCTTGGATAGCTTTTTCAGGCCCTTCATTGATTTTGTTGAAGCCATCGGGATTAAGATGAGGGAGGCTATAGTCAGTCGGTAGGCAGCGATGACCAAGGGCGGCGCCTCCGCCAAACGAATGAAAATAGCAGCGAAAGAAACCGACAGCACCCCGACCAACAGAACGATATAAGCTTTCACTTTGACGACTCAGAATCGATACTCTGATAACCAATCCTAGTTGCTGACCAATGTCTTTGTCAATACGGGCGTATAAGTTATTGCCAGTTAACTCTTGATATGCTACACTAAAAAGCTAATTTCTGAGTCAAGCTGATGAATATCAGTCTAGAGGAGGTTCCCCAGTATGGAAAAGAGAATTAGAATCAAGGCGGGACAGCTTGAAGTCGTCGCCGAACTGAATGATACCGATACCGCGCAAGCAATTTGGGAAGCATTACCCATCAAAGGACGTGCCAATCTCTGGGGAGATGAGATATATTTCTCAATCCCGGTTAGCGTCGAGCTAGAAGCGGGGCAGGAATTGGTAGATGTTGGTGATTTAGGTTACTGGCCCCCAGGGAAAGGTTTCTGCATCTTTTTTGGTCCAACTCCGATGAGCGAGGGCGAGCAACCCCGCCCGGCGAGTCCGGTTATCGTGTTTGGTAAGGTCATTGGCGAGGCCACCGTCTTCAAGTCGGTAGCCTCAGGCACCGAGATTACCATCGAGAAGGAAAGCTAAGCCCAGGAGAGGCTAAAAGGGAACAAGCGCCATGAAAAGTGTCACCGCTAACTTCAAGGTGGTTCTGCCTCTGGCTCTCAGTGGCGAATCCGAGAAATACCCCCAGAAGTTCCACGAACTAGGTGCTGAGTTTGTCGGGCAGCACTGCGCCACCGATGATGAGTTCATCACTCTGGCTCAGGATGCCGATGCGGTGATTACCGTGGGCAGCATTCGACCGGTGCCGCGAAAGGTTATAGAGAATCTGGAGCAGTGCCGACTCATCAGCAATACCCAGATTGGCTATGACAGTATTGACATTGCCGCCGCCACGGAGCGAGGTATTCTGGTGACCAATGTGCCTGACTACTGCGTGGAAGAGGTATCTGACCATGCCATGGCCCTGGTTCTGGCCTGCGCCCGGAAGATAGTCCACTTGAACCAAGCCGCCAAGAAAGGACAATGGGGACTCTCCGCAAGTGGTATTGAGATTCAGCAAGGCATCTGGCCAAAGATGTCGCGACTACAGGGTCAGACCCTGGGGTTGCTCGGGCTGGGCAAGGTTTCCCGAGCCCTGGTGCCTAAAGCTCGAGGATTCCAACTCCGCGTCATCGCCTGCGACCCCTATGTATCCCCAGAGTTGGCCCAGCAAATGGGAGTGGAACTGGTGGACTGGAAGCGTTTGCTCCGGGAGTCCGACTTTCTCTCCATACATGCCGCGTTGACCCCGGAGACCAGGCATATCATGAATACCGAAGCTTTTGGCCAGATGAAGCCTACCGCCTGCCTGATTAATACCGCCCGGGGTGGGTTCATCGATGAGTCTGCCTTATATCAGGCCCTCAAAGAGGAGAAAATCGCCATGGCCGCCCTGGACGTTACCGACCCCGAACCTCCCGCCCCTAAAAGTCCATTACTGGCGATGGATAATGTTATCAGCACCGCCCACTCCGCCTTCTTTTCCCCAACCTCGGAGGCCGAGCGCTGGCACCGACCCGTTGAGGAGGTATCCCGGGTGATGCGGGGTGAGTGGCCCCGGTCAGTGGTCAACCCACAGGCTAAGCAGAAATATATGGCTAAATGGGGAGCCATGAAAGAGCCAGGTTAATAAATCACCCGCGCTTTCCCCAGAGCAATACCGCGCAGACAAGAGTAACGGCAAACAGGGTAGCCGCCACTCCGGAGAATGTGATATAGAACTGGTAGGTGTCAATGAGGTAGCCGATAAGAAGCGTTATCGCCGGACCTCCCCGACTTCCCATATAGTAGATACCGAGCACCGTGGAGCGTTTCTGCGGTGATGTATGGCTGATAATATAGGCCTCCACCACCGGCATGCCGACATGCATCGCGGTACCCATGATGAGCAATACGACATAGAAACCCATACCCATTGACACCTGATTAAGCAGGAAAATAGCCGGCGCCGCGACGAGGCCCACGGCAATGATGACCGGTATCCTCCCCAGCCGGTCTGACAGAAAGCCACCGATGGGACCGCCCCAGAGCCCGCCGAAGAAGGCAATGGATAGCAGAGCACCACCCCACTCCTCGCTGGCACCGAGCTGGTCAACTGCGTAAAGAGGGATGAACTGGAGAGCGGAATAAACCAGAACCATGCTGGCGATGCCTAAAACTATAAATGCTGACAGCCGGCGCAGGTCGCCTGGTTCAGACGGCCCTGCAGCCGAAGCATCTGTTGCCTTCTTTCGAGCGATATTGGCATACCCCATCCGCCCCAGGAGCATATACAAAGTGATGCCGAAGGCAATGGCAGGAATTGATATAGCCAGGAAGGTGCCGCGCCAGCCCAGGACACCGGCAATGCCGGCAGCAATAAGCGGTGCCAGGAAAAAGCTTCCCGTACCACCTATCTGATGGAAACCCAGTGCCTTTCCCCGGTTCTCTGGCTTAACTGAGGCCGAGACCAGTGGCGCGGCGGCGGGATGGTAGCCGCCCCCGGCTATTCCCAGCAGCACCAGGAAAAGAACCAGCATAACATAAGTTGGAGAAAGACCAATCAAGAGCCCGGCAAACGCCACTCCGGCAACGCCGACGGTGAGCATGATGCGGGGGCCGATGCGGTCCGCCACCCAGCCGGCGGGTAGCTGGCTGACGCCGTAGGCAATATTATAGGCAAAGAGCAGCCCACCTATCTCGGTGTATGACAGGGAGAAATCGTTACGGATAAAAGGGAGAAGCGGCGACAGCAGCGCCATTATCAGGTGGTGACCAAAATGAGCGATGACAAGCACAAAGAGAGGCAGTAGTCCAGTAAGGAACAAGAGAACCCCGGGTTTCCTAATGGTAGTTTCCTTTCAACGTGACTGTTTCGATTTCAGCGGTAACGCAGCTAATTCAGTCGATATTTTGACCCAAATTATAAACCTTTATGGTTGGAATGGCAAGGCGACAACAATCTGAAATTTATCATCAGGGTCATCCCGGGATGACTGCCTTGGTCTTCTTGAGCATCAGCGTAATTATCACTGCCAAAAGACTGACGATGGCGGCAATGGTAAAGGCGAGTTGGTAGCTCTGGGTTACGTCAAAGACCTGACCACCCACCCAGGCACCAATGGCACCGCCGATAGTAGCCCCAAAGACAACTACCCCGACTAATGCAGCCACAGCTCGCAGCCCGAAGAAATGACCAACCAGCACCGCCATTTGCGGTACTTCACCGCCGTAGGCAAGCCCAAAGATGATGGCAAAGAGATAGAACATCCACAGCTCCTGGGTAAAGACAAGAAAGACCAGGGTTATCATCAGTATTATACAGCAAATCAACAGGGCATTATGGCTGCCGATGCGGTCGGAGGCGGTGCCCATTATCAACCGCCCGAGAAAGCTACCGACGCCGATGATACTAATGAAAGTCGCCGCGATGAGAGAAGCAATCCCGATGTCAGTCGCGTAATTGACCAGGTGAATCATTACCATTTGTAAACAGAAATTAAAGAGAAAGTAAACGGCGAAAAGCATCCACAATGGTTTGTAGCGGGCGGCCGCCTTCATGGTTATTCCCGTTTCTGCGGAGACGGAACCTGTCCCTGCTTCGTGGTTAATATCAGGGGGCGGGATTGACTCGTCCCCACCGTAAGCGCGCCGTTGCTTCTCTCCAGGAGCGCGCCGCAGAAAAAGGGCGCCCGGAATCATAACTGCCCAGGCAGCCACCCCAAGGACAAAGTACGCCATCGACCAGCCAAAGGTAGCGATGAGGCGTTCGGCTACAGGTACCAGAAAGGTGCCCAGACCAACACCACTGGTCACAATCCCCAGAGCCAATCCGCGGCGTTCGGTGAACCAGCGGGCAGTGGTCGCCATGCTCGTCGTGAAATGAGCGCTCATACCAATGCCTAAGATTAGTCCGTAGGTCACGTAAAGCTGCCACAGGGCATTGACCTGGCTGGTCAGGACTAGCCCCAATCCAACAATGAAACTGCAAAACACCATCACCTTGGCCGGTCCAAACCTATCTACCAGCCATCCCATGGCAATAGCAAAGCCACCATGGGTAATCATAAATAGAGAGTGGACCCCTGAGGTAGCGGCACGACTCCGGCCAAAATCAGCGACTAAATGCTTAAAGAAGACACCATAGCTATACATTATCCCTGCCTGCATAACCATCAGAGTGGTGCAGACAGCGACAATAACCCAGCCATAATAGAAGGCGTCATGGCTAACCGTGGTGTTCTCGTTGTGATGATTGGCTGATACCAGAGGGAAGGCCTCCTTATCAAATTACACCCGCCAAACCCGTCCCAAGAATTCTACGTTAAACTACCAGACTTGTAAACAGCATACTTCAAAACACAACATGCCTGCTTTTGCCATTGGAGAACTAACAGTGTAAAATAGGAAATGACCATTTGACATTACCATATGCTAGGGAGGGCAAATTAATGAGTAGCGCCAAAAATAAGAACCCTTTAAAAATCACCGATGTTACCTTACGTGACGGACATCAATCTAACTTAGCCACCCGCATGCGAACTGAGGACATGCTGGGCATCGCTGAGGAGATGAACAAGGCGGGGTTCTACTCCATGGAGGTCTGGGGTGGTGCCACCTTTGATGTCGCCACCCGGTTTCTAAATGAAGACCCGTGGGACAGACCACGCTCCCTGAAGAAGCTGATGCCGGATACCCCCCTGCAGATGCTGCTTCGTGGGCAGAACCTGGTCGGCTATCGCAACTACGCTGATGATTTGGTGACCGCCTTTGTCCATCACGCTGCTGAGTGTGGGATTGATATCTTTCGGGTATTTGATGCCCTGAATGATGAGCGCAACCTCGAAACCTCCCTCAAAGCAATTAAAGAATGCGGTAAGCACGCCCAGCTTTCCATCTGCTACTCCCTCACCGAGCCCAAAATGGGCGGGGCGGTATTTAACCTTGATTATTACCTTAACAAAGCACGCATTCTCGAAGATATGGGGGCCGATAGCATATGCATCAAGGACATGGCCGGACTGATTGCCCCCGATGATGCCTATACCCTGATTACGGCATTGAAGCAACTAGTGAAGATACCGATACAGCTACACACCCACTTCACCAGCGGTATGGGCGCAATGTCTTATCTCAAGGCGGTGGAAGCTGGGGTTGATGTTATTGATACCGCGCTGGCACCCTTCGCCCTGCGCTCGTCAGAGCCCGCCATTGAACCCATCGTCGCTGCCCTCAAAGGAACCGCCCGAGACCCCGGGCTGGACTTGGCTCACCTGCTCAAGTTGGGGGATTATATTGAGTCCATCGCCCCTAAATACCGTGACTTCTTGAACCTCACTCGAATGTCAGTGATTGACACCAATGTCTTGGTGCACCAGATTCCGGGCGGCATGGTCTCCAACTTTGTCACTCAACTGCAGCAGTCGAATGCCCTGCATCGGATTCAGGAGGTATACGAAGAAGTAGCTAAAGTTAGAAAAGAGCTTGGTTATCCACCACTGGTGACGCCAACCAGCCAAATCGTGGGGGTTCAAGCCGTCCAGAATGTGCTTGCTGGCCGGTATAAACTGGTTTCAACCCAGGTAATGGACTACTGCTACGGGCTATACGGTAAGCCACCGGCGCCCATCGACCCAGAAGTTCAGAAAATAGTGCTCAAATACTACAAGAAAGGCCAGACTCCGGTGACCTGCCGCCCTGCCGACTTGCTTGAGCCAGAATTAGACAAGGCCAGAGAAGCAGTTAAAGATTTCACGCAGGAGAACGGTGATGTGCTCACCGCTGCCATTTACCCCATCACCGGGCTGCGCTTTCTGAAGTGGAAATACGGTCTGGAAACACCACCGCCGGAAGTAAAACCAAAGACTCTGGACGATGTAAAGCGTGAAGATGAACTCATCGCCAAGGCAAAAGCCGGCCAGCTAGTCGAGAAACAGTGATGTCTTTGAGATGATGAAAATAATTGTCATTGCCATTTTGATATTATCACTGGTAACCATTCCTGGCTGCGAAGAAATATCACGTCTCACCCAGGAGCCGACATCAACATCGTCCCCGACAAACCTTAAGATACTTAAAGCGGTGGAACTTGGTTCAGAGTGGGAAATGAAGCAAATGAGATTCGAAGTCGGTGCCGGGGATGAAGTGGCGATACTGCTTAAATTATCCGACGGGGACAAGGTAGATGGCTACTTCTATCTGGAAAAAGGCGAGGACATTGATTTTCGCATCACTGGTAAAAGCTTGCTCTTTCAGTCAGGAGTCCAGGACAGGTTCTCTTTCGTCGCCAATCAAGCCCAGGGTGATACCTATACCTTGACCTTCCACAATCCCGCTGACGATGATGAGCAGCCAACGAAAATAACCATATTCTTGGAAGTCATTTACCCTGTCGACGGTTCGGTATACATACCGGTTGAAGATAAGTAGCCAGCCTGAAGTATCAGCTACATAACCGGCCAGATGGCCTACGTGTGCGGTCTACTGAAAGGCAAGGGCTGGTTAGGTTATTAGACTCGTAGTAGATTACTGCCTTCACAAGAAGGCTCACTTCTGTTAGAATTTACGGCGTAAAATGAATTATTCTCTAGGTGTAGATATCGGCTCGGTCAATGCCAAACTGTGCCTCATCGATGAGCATGGCCAGGTCGTTCAGCTTGATGCCGAGAAAATAACCGCCAATCCCAAGGCGGCGGTTAACTCACTAATTGACCGACTAAGGGAAAGGTTGCCTCTGGAACAGATTGTCAGTGCTGGTGTCTCTGGCTCGGGCAAAGGGGTCATTCCGAAAGATTTTAACTGGACAGAGTACAGCAGTTCAATATCGATTGCCTCCGGACTTCTGCACCACCATCCTGATGCCAAAACGATTATCCAGATTGGTGGTCAGACCTCCCTGGTCATCGAGTTGGAAGACGGGCTGCGAAAACCATGGAAAGTGGCTTCAAACCCTCTCTGTGCCGCCGGCACGGGAAGGTTTATTGAGCAGCAGGCATACCGACTTGGTATTAGCCTGGATGACTTCGCTACCCTGGCGCTCAAGTGTCAGGGCAGACCGCCCCGGATAGCCGCCAGATGCAGTGTCTTTGCCAAGAGCGACCTTATTCACCTGCAGCAGAAGGGTGTCCCGGTTGAAGCCATGCTTTACGCACTCTGTGAAAGTATTACTCGGATGGTCGCCTCTCTCAAGAAAGGAATCTTTGCCGAACCAGTCTATTTTGT
>JABUBO010000824.1_pt1 | contig 10263 bp, 4 predicted proteins | sample 7240361 | NCBI WGS metagenome assembly JABUBO01 (sample SAMN07256346, study PRJNA390944) | subsurface metagenome | isolation source: Methane hydrate marine sediment | place: Pacific Ocean: Eastern North Pacific, ODP site
TAAACAGAACCTGGTGCCAGTGGCTGTTAAATGTACTCCACTGTAACTCGTTATCAACATAAAACTTAATAGAGTCTTTGTCCCATTCCACGGCATATACATGATATTCCTTTGTCATATCATACGAGGCTTTATAGACAGTCCCTTTATACATGTCATATCTGGGATTCTTGTAATTAACCCTTGCCCTGTTGAATAAATTTAAATAAGGGTAATGGAGTGTAAACCATATTGTGTTCTCGTTTCCTGGCACTTTCGGTCCTGCCTCGAATACATCGATCTCACTCCAGTCATCCGGTTCGATATTATAAAACCAGAAAGCGCTGCTGGCCCGTGATGGCATCATTTTACACATTACCTCAAAATAACCATACTTTACAGCAACCTTGCTTTTCACAGCTGCGGTTGTGAACGTATGGTATTCTTCCGGCAGGTTTGGCAGGTCTTCAACCCGGGAGGTAAGATGCAGTTTCCCGTCCCTTACTTCAACATTGGCTTTTGAAAAAAAACCAGGAATTCTTCCACGCCAGCCCGGATTATGATCGAACCATTTTTGAGGATCCAATTTATTACCCTCAAACTCATCGGACAGCTCAGGAATTAATTTCCATTTTGATCCTTCTGGCGGATCAGCATAAACCATACCACCAATTAGGCAGAAATAGACACAGAGTATTTGAATTTTTATTTTCATTGTTTATTTAAATCTATTTAAGTTAACATGAATTGGATATTAGAAATCAAAATAAAAAACAAGTTGTTAAAATATGATACAAGCCCTATTCTTTATAAAATTCATTCAACAACCCGGCAATTTCCTTCCTGTATAACAAAAGATATTGCGGATCTTTGTTATAGGTTTTACCATCTGTAAACATTTCCCCGGGAAATTGAAGCAATTTCCGGGCTTGTACAACCAGGTCTTTTTGTTTTCTGCCAGCTTTCTCAATCGCTTTTTCGAGCAATATCAAATACTCATAATCCTCAATGCCTTCCCTGAGGATTTCGAGGCGCAAAGAAGGAATAGGACCATCAAGATACTTTCCGGAATGGTCGTTGGGATTTCTGTTGGGAGGATAAAAAAACCTTCCGTCCCCGTTTCCCCATATGGTCTGCTTTCCGTATAGCCAGCCGTATCCCCTTACATATGACATCGGGTCCTCCCACGGATTCTGTAAATAGCTTTTCGGAGAAGCAGCATCTGAATTCCAGTAAGTCGTCGACCAGATTAATATTCCTTTCAGCTGATACTTGTACGACATCCATAACCACATCCTCAGGTTCACTGCATCATGATCAATGAACTCACTGATCCATGGTGATTTGGGCCAGCAGCATAAATACGACCAGAATTCCCTGCCTTCTTTAACCAGTTCGGACACCATATCAGGATCCATACGATGCCAGATGGTACAACTGATTTCGGATACATCCATGATATCCGGGCCCGGCTGATGCTCGGTGATAAACCGGGTGATCTTCGGGGCAGACCGGTTTAAAATTCCCATACCCTCCCTTACAAAAGGGTAATCCTTACGGTTGGGTTCATCAAACCAATAGATGTATTCTTTACCCAGCCAGCCGTTTTTCTCAAGGTGGTCCTGAACCTGACTCAAATACCGTTTCATCAATACTTCATATTCCGGTGATCCCTGGATAAACCCTTCGAACATTCCCAGTCTCTGTGAATAATAATTCCCTGAAGGCATGCCTTCCAAACGAAGATTATAGGAATTAAATCCAAAATCATCAAGATATCTACCGGCCGTCTGATCGAATTTAGTGAAGTCAGCCTTAATGCTTATATTTTCGATATCCACTTCAAAATCTCCCCCTGGCAGTAAATTGATATTTTCTGACAGAGAAAAGACGGAAACGTTGTCAAACCAGGCTATTCCGGTACTGCTACCTGTCAAGTCCCTGAAAACAGGAAAGAAATGAACCGTAATATATTTTACCTCCGGCCGTAATTTCCCCAGTGACAGTGTATCTGCTCTCCATTTTTCACGCCCTCTGAAAACCTCCATCCGGTTTTCAAATGGCAGGTACTCTTTTTCAGCATTATACCCTTTTACAAGGACAGAATACCGTTGTCTCTGTTCTTCTGTTTTTACAAACCAGGTTAGTTTATAATCCATTGATTGATCCACCCGGATCATGCGCCTGCATTTACCCTGGGTTGTTTCAGTAAAACTATCATCTGTCAGCTTATACGACTGGTTTCCCGCGAAAACGGTATCCTTGTCAAATACACCGCCCTCCCAGTCAATCCCGGTGGTTTTTATGCCTATAGGATATAATTCAAATGGAGAAGTAGGACATAACCGGTGTTCCTTCAGGCTTTTGTAATATTTGTCTGTTACTTGTTCTAATTCCTTATCACTCTCCAGGTTATGATATTGCTGAATAGCTCCTGTTCTAACTCCAAAAGCCGATCTGATACTAACCTTATCCGGTAAGGCAAAACTCCAGACTTCCAGTTGAACAGGTATCTGAGATTTCCAATATGAAGAGGTTAGAGTAATGATCCCCCTGTAAATTCCGGGTTTTGTATTTCCAGGTACCTTAACTGTAATCCAGAAAGGGTAATTCTGACCGGGATAGGCAGTAAAGGGCTCGTTATATAATGGCAGGGGATCAGGCCACCAGCCTGTTTTCCCGTAACTGTCGGTTGGTTTGGTAACGTTTACATATTCGACCTGCCGAATGATGATATTTTCTTGATCCAAAATGTCACCATGATCATTAATAAGGCTAACCATAGATATCCTCACCTGTTCCAACCTCGTATTCGGGTGAAGCACCACCTGAAAAGGTTCATATTCATTCCTCGCGGCCAATATCCCAACTGCCTGAGATTTTTTTTCAGGAACCGGATCTTCTTTCATGATCTTATAGGCCCCTTCAGCCCACCAAACGTCACATGTGCTATCCTGGTGCAATAAATAGCCGTAACCTGGTTTTTCAGCTTTTACGGGAAATATTGAAATAATTAAGCCAATCAAAATAATTTTTATAATGTTGTCAGGTGTTCCCACCTGACATTGAGAACTGTCGGTTGGAAACAACCGACAGCAGGCTGAATAGATGATTTTTTCTTTTTGCATGGTTTTAAGGAGATTTTGTTTTATTTTTTAAAGTCGGACTCCGGACTTTTTAGTAGGAGACCGACAGGGTATCCTCAGAGTCCGACTTCCAGTTCGGGCTATGAGTTACTGGTTATAAACGACTCGGAGAGTCGTTTTACATCTTTCAGCCGGAGACCGACTGAAAAAAAGAGGTTGCCATAATATAACAGCAACCTCTTTTCCTATACTATAATCTTATAAAAAATCCTATTGCCAACCCGGATTTTGAACAAGATTCGGATTCAATGTAAGTTGCTCAACCGGGATTGGTAACAGATAATCCCTGTCCGGATCAAAACCATAACCATTCGGTAATTCATCCACATACAAAATAATATATCCTTCTGCATCAACATCGACGTCTACACCGATTGTTAACTCCGGATAAGTTGCTTGATCAAATCTAGCCCCTCTTGGATTTTTACCTACGATCAGGTGATGAGCGCGCCAGCGGCACAGGTCATCCCAGCGATACCCTTCACTATTTAGTTCAACATGACGTTCACGCCTGACCTCGTTGATTATTGGGCTGAGGCTTGGATACAGCCAATTGGGATCAGTCTGAATATTGGCGATAACAAGGTTTGGCATACCCGCACGATCCCTCAGGAGTTTGATAGATTTATTCACATCCGCCTGAGTCAGGGTACCGAGCTCTGCCTTAGCTTCGGCAAAAATAAGCAGGGCTTCAGCATACCGGAAAATGGGAGATGGGTTAGTACCTACGTTACCTGCATAGTATTGATTGGGATCAGGTACGGCTCCCTTATTCAACTGGTATGCGGTATTACATTTATAATAGGATATATGTAGCTCTGCCCTATCAAAAAACCATGTGGTGTCGCTACCAACGATCTCCCTGGGCCAGCCAGGTGTAAAAATGGTTTGCTTCCACCTGGGATCACGGTTGGTGGAAACTAAAGTCAAAGTATTGTCACCCTGGTACAATGGGCTAAGAGCAATGGGTAGACCATCACTACAAAGGTAATCATCTATACATGACTTGGTATTACCCCTTCTGTGACCTATCCTTGGCAGATACCGTTGGTGGTTATGGTACATGTTCAAGCCGAGATCATATTTTTTCCACAGCATAATCTCAGGGTTCCCGGTATAATCTAATGGATTGAACAAATGCCAGTAGTCCCAATTCGGATCACCTGTACTATACAAGCTGTAAATATCGGAGTCAATCACCTGTTCGGCGGCACCGGCAGCCTTCGTAAGGAGGCTATTCGGATCTCCGCCAGTCGCTCCGAAAACCGTTCCTGCATGGTATTTTTCCCAGGTTCCTTCATACAGGCAAACCCTGGCTTTGAAAAGCAAGGCGATCTCCTTGTTCAGCCGCATTCCGTTAATATTCACGCCTGATACCATATACTCAATAGCCTTGTCCAGGTCGGCAACAATGTTATTCACAATCGTATTCCTGGGTGTTCTTGCTGCAAACAGTTCTTCCGAATCAGGGAGGAGCGTTTTGTCAATCCAGGGAACATCCCCGTAGGTTCTCAGCAGGCCGAAATAGTAAAAAGCCCTGAAGAAATGTGCCTCGCCGACATAATGCTTGTACACCTCAAAGTCATCTTCACAGTTTTCATAATTTTCAAAGAAAAAATTCACCCATCTAATATTGGTATAGGACCAACCATCTGCATCTGTTGCAGGGACCGTCGTCAAACCTGCCAGACGTCGACTGTAATTTACAGAGGCCATATCGTCGGTACCGGTATCCAACCAATAGATACCTCCGGACCATGAACTTCCATCGGAAAAAGAGGGATAGAACTGGTTGGTGTACAATTCAAGATCACCCGTTTTAGACCAGTAGTCCATGGTAGATACCTGGTCAAGCGGTAAACGCTCAAGGAAATCTTCTTCGCATGCTGTTGCAATAAACAGGACTGCAATTATGCTAAAAATTATTTTCTTTATTTTCATAGCAATAGATTTTAAAGATTAAAATGTAACATTTACACCCATAGACATTACTGTCTGCAGTGGATATATCTTACCTCCACCCAATCCTCCACCGGTTGCTTCAGGATCAAAAAGCTTGGTAAGCGATGTGAGCGTAAGCAGATTCTCTCCGGCAAAATAAATCCTTGCTTTCTGAATTGCCACTTTCCGGGTGAGTTTTTGCGGAAAAGTATATCCGATCTCGAGGTGTTTCAGGCGTACAAAAGAACCCTTCACGATGTACTTTGTCTGAGGTTGGCAATTCTTTGTATGCTCCGATAATATATAGGGTTTGGGATAATACGCATCCGTACCCCCTCCGAAGTCCGAACCCGCGGGTGACCAGTAATCCATGTGTTCTTCATAGTAGCTGTTCTGCCACATGCTGCCGCGGAAGCCCCAAAACACGTTCGTGCTGGTACTAAACATAATGTCCCTTTTGCCTATTCCCTGCCAGAACATTTTTAAATCGAAATTTTTATATTTCAATCCGGCGGTGATACCAAAGTTATACCTTGGTCTTGAATTTCCTATGATTATTTTATCACCATGGTCATCCAGGGTATTGGCACCATAAGTGATCTCACCATCGCCGTCCTGGTCTTTGTATTTAATATCACCGGGCGTCCAGAGTGCATGGAAAACTGACTGGTCAGCATGGGCATCTACATCGGCTTGGTCCTGAAAGAAACCGACGGTCTCATACCCCCAAATATCCCCGAGTACCTGACCTTCGTACCAAATCTCAGGATCTCTGGTAAGGAGCCCGGTCGGATTGTTATACTTCACCACTGTAGCTTTATAATCTCCAAGGGCAACCTTCACATTATAACTGAGATCCCTACTAATCCTGTCTTTCCAGGTAAGGATCAACTCAAATCCTTTGGTTTCGAGTTCGGCGTTGTTTTCCTCTGGAGGATCAGTTCCAAGCACTGAGGGAAGCGCTTGGGCCGGTCCGAACATATCGGTAGTGGTACGGCTATACCAGTCGAAAGTTATACCCAGGCGGTTATTCAGGATGGCAGCATCAAATCCAAAATCCAGCGTGGTTGATGTCTCCCATGTTAATGCGGGACTGATTAATCCGGGAGCCTCGGTGTATACCGGTCTCGCATTACCCATAATCCAATCTAAATTGGTTTCGACCGGCAGAATAGGAATATACATATAATTCGGAATATCAACTCCTTGGTTACCCAATGAACCCCAGGATGCCCTTATCTTGAAAGAATTCACATATGCACTGATAGGATCCCAGAAAGGCTCTTTTGAAATGTTATATCCAACGGAAGCAGACGGGAAAAATCCCCATTGGGTATCGGCGTTTTCAAACCTTGAAGATCCGTCGCGCCGGGCATTGAATTCGAGCAGGTACTTTTCTTTAAAGTTGTAGTTCACTCTCATAAAAAAGCCCTTGGTAGACCAGTGTTCCCACCAGTCATCAATCTGGCTATCCCCTGTGGCTGTACTGATGGAAGCCACATCCTGTGTTACAAGTGATTTTTTATATCCCTTAAGACCAGCGTTCTTTTCTAATTCTTCCTCATATCCAACCAGAGCATTTACATAATGATCTCCGATTACCTTCTCATAAGATGTCATGACATGCAGCATCCGATAATCATTATTTGAAAACCACGCATTAAATTGGTTAACAGAATTATTTAGGGGAAATGCTGTACCATCCGGATAATGACCATAAGTCGTTTTATAAAGCCTGGTTTGTTTATAAGCATTGTTGTTAAAGTTATACTCGATATCAGTTTTCCATCCTGCAATAGGTTCGAAAACACCGCCGATGGTTACCCAGAAGTCATCCGTTTTATTCAATTCATTTCCATTCAGTGCAAGCAAATCATACATTGTAGAAGTGGAATACTCACCGTTGGGAAAAATCCAGGCGTTTGATGGCCAGGCCCTGGTAAAGCCATGCCAAATTACATTACGGTCGTACCCACCATATGCATTGGGTACCTGTTTTTCGCTCCTGGCATATTTTGTACGGAAATTAAACGTTAACCAATCAGTAACATTTGAACTTAAGTTAGCTGTCAAGTTAAACCGTTTGAAGTATTCATCTCCAAAGTTCAGCTGTCCCGGCTGATCATAATAACCTGATGATACATAGAAATTGGTTTTTTCTGTAGATCCGCTCAAACTGAGGTGGTGTTTTTGCCTTCCCACCCAATCTTTGAAATAAATATCCATAAAGTCATTATTGGCATTAGCATCATACCAGGTTGCCCAGCGGTTTGGGTCTTCCAGACTAATAATGGTTTCATCCTTAAATGTACCGGCCTGGTAATCCCGAATCCTTTGAAGGGTTTCATCAGTATACAGTGGTGCACTCCCGTCATTTGCAGCAGCATAGTTCATGGCTAATGCAGCATCAAGGGAATTGGCAGCTTTGGGAAGCAATGTAGGGGTACCATAGGCGAAATTACTGGAATACTCAATGCTTAGTCCCTCACCTTTCTTTCCCCGCTTGGTAGTAATGAGGATTACCCCGAATGGTGCACGGGCTCCGTAAATGGCCGAAGCAGCAGCATCTTTCAGTACGGAAACACTCTCAATATCCTCAGGATTTACCTGATTGATATCCATAGGTACACCATCCACCAGGATATACGGTTCCTCACTTCCCGTAAGTGTACCTTCCCCGCGGAGATTCCAGGATTGGGTAGCTCCCGGTTCACCCCCCTCGTCGCTGTTGGTAGTTATACCTAAATTTGGGATAATTCCCTGTATAGTTTGGGCTACATTACCAACAGGACGGTTGACAAAATCTTCGGAAGATACCATATCCACAGCGCCAGTGAGATTAATTTTTCTTTGTGTACCATATCCTATGACAACAATCTCATCCAGTCCCAGGATATCTACCTGCATCGATACATCGAGAATGGTTTGCCCTGCAACTGCTATTTCCTGTGATCCATATCCAACAAAGGAAAATACCAACACGGCATCGGGATCATCAATCTGGAGGCTGTAGTTACCATTTAGATCGGTAATAGTTCCGGTTGTGGTTCCTTTAACGACTATGGTAACCCCAGGCAGAGGCGTTCCATCCTCTTCTGTTACTGTCCCCGTAACAACCACTTCCTGTGTTACTTCATCAGGTAAAATGGAACCCTGGGAAAATGAATTCCCACCACGAACCTGAAAAACACAAATAAGTGCCAGGAAACCAAACAGTTGCATGATCTTTAATAGTCTCGAGGAATAAATTTTCTTCCAATTTATTCCGGGATTAAATACGTTTTTTTTCATAATAGTTTTTGCGTTTAGGTTTGTTTAAGTTTAACAATAAATAGCTCATCGAATCATTTCAAATCATTTAGAGCTAAAAGTAACTTTTCCTAACAGGGAAGTGCGCTACCACATTCCTGTCTCTGTTTTAATTCCGGTTTCAGGTTATTTTCATAGGCAGATTGGTTTAGGTTAATATTCAGGGCATAGTAGATTAATTAGTGCTTGTCTATAAAGTCGATGAAATCAAAAAAATAAATAATATTTGTTTGTATGACACACCCCTACACCCCTCTTTTTAGAGGGGAATAATGGTATTTATTTTTTTGATTCTGTAAGTTTCTATTATTCTATTTGATATTATGGACAGACTCTAGTTAAATCTCTCACCTTTTTTCCAGCTTTTTTATTTTTCCTGAAAACCCGGTCTGATTGTAATTTTTATTTTTTGTTTGGTCAAGGTGCCATCCGGCATCTTTTCTCTTTTTGAACATGTATATTCAATTGGTGTGATGATTTTTAAATAATCCAGCACCTGGAATAAAGTTTCGTCAATAATAGTTGCTGAATAAGTATAGTCAGCTAATTCCGGATCGAGAAGTTCAATGTCCACGTTATACCATCTTTTTAATTTTCTAACTACGTTATTCATGGGATCATCTCTGAGAATTAACTTTCCTTTTCTCCATGAAGTATATTTTTCAGTATTCACTATGTTTGTATATAGCTTACCGGTTTTTTTATAAAAAACAGCTCTCTGATTTGGCTCTAACTCTGCTATTTTTATAACTCTACTTTTTGCGGCAGGCTTTTCGAGAATTACTTTACCGGTTTCAACGGTTGTTTCAATGGTATTATCTTCAGGATAGGCCATAACATCAAATGTGGTTCCCAAAACCCTGATATTAACTTCAGAAGTTTTCACAATAAAAGATTTGTCAGGTTTTTTAAGGATGTCAAAATAAGCCTCACCGGTTAAGAAAACTGTTCGTGTTTTTCTACTGAACTTCTGCGGAAATTTTAACGTACTTCCGTCGTTTAACCAAACGGTAGATCCATCAGGTAGTTCTAATTTTGTTTTTGAACCGTATGTGGAATATACTTCGGAATAAATTGTTTTTACATCTTCAGGGAAGATCCGGTCATCATGTGCAAAGTACCAAAGGCTTACTAAAAAGAATGGAATCAGAATGATGGCGGCGATTTTTGAAAACCGGTTATACAGTCTGCTAATAAATTCAGTTCTTTTGGTTCCTTCAGACTTACCGGCGATAAGGTAATCATGTGCTATAATATTTAGCCTGTGATGGATTTTATCCAGCAAGCGTTCAAAATCAATGGTTGTTCTTTTTTCTGATTTATATACATCTTTCCAATCTTCCTTTACCCGGTGTTTAAGTTCTTCTTCACTGCCAGGATTCCGGAACCAGGATATTACCAATTTCAATTCTTCCGGAGAACACCGGTTATTAATAAACCTGTCCAGTATTTCAATGTTTATTTTCTGATTGTTCATATATATTTAAATAATCTCATAGCACAAAATTTAACCGTTTAAATTTAAAAAAAAGACGAAGTCCACAAAAGCTAAATTATTATCATTCAGTGGAATGATTGAGAATAAGAAACTTCTGGGACAACGTCTTTCTCTTCACTTTAATTAACCCTAAAATTAACCTAAACCTATGAAAAAAAATGAAGAATAATTTTAAAACCATTACAGGTTAAATTTTTCTCTTTGATTATTATACGCAGGAAATGAATATTACCCTAAAAAAATGAAAAAAAAATGTTTTTCTCCTACTCTTTGATTTGGCGATTGGATCATTTTGCCTGATCACAGATTTTCATGTACATAACCTACCCTAAGTTGGCTTTCCTCAGCTAAACCATATATTCCTGATACATATTTATATACAAATATCTG
>JABUBO010000825.1_pt1 | contig 10250 bp, 11 predicted proteins | sample 7240361 | NCBI WGS metagenome assembly JABUBO01 (sample SAMN07256346, study PRJNA390944) | subsurface metagenome | isolation source: Methane hydrate marine sediment | place: Pacific Ocean: Eastern North Pacific, ODP site
ATGCATAAGGATTACGTCCAACGCTGCAAGGCTGGTGAGGTTAAACTTGGGCAACCCTATCTTTATCGTAGACTCATTGAGCCTTGGATAATTAATTTCCCGACGAAAGATCATTGGCGTTCAGTTACGCGTCTCGAAGATATAGCGCGAGGAATGCATTATTTAATTAATCACTATAAGGATTGGGGAATCACATCGCTTGCTGTCCCACCGTTAGGTTGCGGAGAAGGTCAGCTTGAATGGCGAATAGTTGGACCCACAATGTATCGATATTTAAAGCAGTTAGATATTCCAGTTGAACTTTACGCTCCATATGGAACACCAGATTTGGAGACACAAAGTAGCTTCCTCTCTCAACCAACAGAGCCAGTAATTGCTGACACTGGAACCGGATCATTCAAAATGAAACCTGATTGGGTGGCTATAGTTGAGATTCTTGCTCGTATTGAAAAAGAACCATATCATTGGCCAATAGGTCGAACAATGCTTCAGAAAATGGCTTATTTTGCAACGGAAGCGGGTCTCGCAACTGATCTAGTATATTCACAAGGCAGCTACGGACCTTTTTCTTCTTATTTAAAATTTAAGATAACCCAATTAGTCAATAATGGTCTGATTAGGGAAGAGCGTCTTGGTTCAATGTTTCATGTTAAGACTGGCCCAACATACGATGATGCACGAAAAGCATATCGTGAAGCTATCCTTGAGCGAGGAAAGGTTATAGACCGTGTTGTTGATCTATTTCTTCGGATGAAGACAAAACAAGCAGAGGTAGCTGCTACTGTGCATTTTGCCGCTAAATCTCTTGCTGAGTCATACAATCGAAAACCATCGGAGAATGAGGTTCTATCCTACGTTATAAAGTGGAAACACAGGCGACGGCCACCTCTTGACGAAGCGGAAGTAGCAAAGACTATACGGAATCTAGCAATATTGGGATGGCTACAAGTTAAACCTAGTGTTGACTTACCACTACCAGAAGATGCCACGTGTGAAGTTTAGCCTACAACATAGGATATTCGCCCAACGTTCTATTCTGACAAGGCAATATCGATATTTGAAAGGTGACGTGCTTGCACAATCCAAACACGCAACAGGCAATTCAATGTTATCTTGTCTAATCCTCTCATCCGATTATTAACCAGCTTTCCATCCCCGTCCTTCTTCAGCCACATTTAGACCCCTGTCTTGACTTCGTGCTATAATTTCACGATATGAAAGTTTCAGATTTGGGGGAATTTGGGCTGATTGACCTCCTGGCTAAAATGGCTTACGGTGCTCAGGATAAGGAGATAGAAGCCTGGCAACAGCTCATCTTAGGCATTGGTGATGATGCCGCTGCCTGGTATGGCGATGCCTCAATCCAACTGGCTACCGTTGATTCCCTGATTCAGGATGTTCACTTCTCTTTAGGTATAGCTTCCTGGGAAGAACTGGGTTGGAGAGCGCTGGCAGCTAACCTGAGTGATATCGCCGCTATGGGGGGCTTGCCCAAATATGCACTGGTATCGTTAGCTTTACCTGACTCTACTGAAGTAGAGGATGTTACCGCTCTCTACAGAGGAATGATTGAACTGGCACAGCAATTTGAAGTAGCTATAGTTGGCGGAGATATAAGCAGTGCCCCCCTGCTTGTTATTAACATTACTATCCTGGGCAGCACCAAAAGTCAGGCTCAACATATACTCACTCGTTCGGCAGCTAAAGCCGGTGAGAAAGTAGCTGTTACCGGCTATTTAGGAGCTGCCGCCGCCGGACTGGAGGTGCTTACTAAACACCTCTCCCTTGAGCCTGAAGCTACGGCTAGTTTGAAAAAGGCTTTCCTGCAACCCTACCCCCGTATAGCTGAAGGGCAAATACTGGTAGAACAGGGGGTGAGAACAGCTATAGATATTAGCGATGGGCTGATTTCAGACCTGCGTCATATATGTCAGGCAAGCCAGGTTAGTGCCCGAATAGAAACTGACTGTGTGCCGATTCAGCCGGCGGTCAAGGCTAACTTTGGTGATAGGGCGCTGGAGCTGGCATTATCCGGGGGAGAGGACTACGAACTTTTGTTTACTGCCAGCGCCGAGATTATTGGTAAGGTAAAAGCCGCCGCCTCTTGCTCAATAACAGTAATCGGTGAAATTACGGCTGATAAAGCAGGCGAGATAACCCTGGTTGATGGCAAAGGAAATCCAGTTAGCTTGCCCAAGGCAGGGTGGGAGCATTTTACTGCGAGATGAAGTTAAGTATGAGCTGCCTCGAGTTAATCAGCCATAGCTCCGAACAGACTCAAAAACTGGGGGTGCGTATTGGCCAGTTAGCCCTGCCCGGTGATGTTTTCCTGCTGGTTGGAGACCTGGGGACAGGAAAGACCTGCCTCACCCAGGGCATTGCCTGGGGGCTAAATATCAAGGAGTATACGATGAGCCCTTCCTTTGTCATAATTAGAGAACTCCACGGCCGGCTGACTTTGTATCACATAGACCTGTATCGGCTCGACCGTATAGAAGAAAGCATGGAGTTGGGCCTGGATGAGTATTTATATGGCCGGGGTGTTTGTGTAGTAGAATGGGCGGAAAAGGCGTTAAGCATACTGCCAACAGAGCGTCTCCTGATTAAGATAAGCTATCTTTCTGATACCGAGCGCAGCTTTCAGATGGAACCCAGCGGCCAGCGCTACCTGGAAATAGTGGCACAACTAAAGCAGTTTTCTCTTAGCTCATAGAAGGCTCTTAAACTAAATCTAGTGGTCAATACTTAAAAATTATAGTTCGAGTGAAGCGGTTTTATTTTAGCTTGAAAAAGGTTTAAAAAATGCAACTAGCTATAGATACTTCAACCGATACCGCCAGCCTGGCTCTGGTTCAAGATGACGAGGTGCTAGCCGAATTAACCTGGCGCTGTGGGCAAAACCATACTACCCAACTGCTACCCCACCTTTCTCACCTGCTAAATCGGGCTGAGTTAAGTCTTCAATCGGTTAGTGGCGTTATCGTGGCCAGGGGGCCGGGGAGCTACAATGGGTTGCGAGTAGGAATTAGCACTGCCAAGGGACTAGCCTTTAGCCTGGGCATCCCGATAGTTGGCATTAGCACCCTGGAGGCAGAAGCCTATCAGCATGCTGAGACAGGTCTGCCTATCTGCCCAATACTTAATGCTGGTAGAGAAGAGATTGCCACTGCTATCTACCAGAGGAAAGGCAATAAGTGGCGTCAACTTACTGCCGAGCACATAACTACTGTTGACGCTCTGTGCTCCCAGATAACTACCAAAACTGTATTTTGTGGCGAATTCATACTATCTATTGCTGCACAGTTAGAAAAGCAGCTTGAACAAAAAGCCGTAATACTGCCTCCAGCCGCTGGATTACGGCGAGCCAGTTTTTTGGCTGAGCTGGGGCTCAAGCGACTTAAGGCAGGCGATTATGACAACCCGACCACTTTACAGCCACTATATCTCCGAGGACCATCAATTACTAAACCCAAACACCGGTAAGTGAGAATGGAGAGAAAAATGACAACCTGGCCACAAATATCAATCGATACTGATAGGGACTACAACCTGTGTTTTGGCTGCGGGCAGGATAACCCCATCGGGCTAAAATTAAGCTTCCAGTGGGATGGCAAAACGGCCAGGGCGGAGTTTAGCCCGACTGAGTTTTATCAAGGCTGGCCAGGTATGGTTCATGGTGGCATCGTAATCTGTCTTCTTGATGAGGCAATGAGTTACGCTGTTATCTTTGAAGGTATGCACTGCGTTACGGCTAAAATACAGGTAAAATTAAGACGTCCAGCCTCAATAAATGAGCCCCTCGTCATCACCTCCTCTGTAACCAGGAAGACCAGAAAACTGGTTGAAACCAGAGCCGTCGTATCTTTAATGGATGGTACTATGATAGCCGAAGGCGCAGCTACTCACTTTGTCGCTAACTCAGCCAACAGGGAGGGCAAGAAAGCTTAGGCAAGGAAAGGTCACCAGTTCGAATAAAGGAGCTTAGATATGGAAAGGTCTCTAGTCCTTATCAAGCCTGATGCTATGCAGAGGAGGTTAGCCGGCACTATTATTAGCTGCCTGGAGGGGCAAGGGCTCAAGCCGGTAGCGCTCAAGATGCTTCACCTGGATAAAGCATTAGCCGAGCGGCACTACGCTATTCATGCCGATAAACCCTTCTTTGAAGATTTAGTAAGCTATATTACCTCTACCCCGATAATTGCCATTGTCTTTGAGGGTGAGGGGGCTGTGGATACGATTCGAAAAATAATGGGAGCAACTGACCCAGCCCAGGCAGAGCCAGGGACTATCAGGGGCGATTTCGGCTCAGATATTCAGCATAATGTGGTTCATGGTTCTGATTCAGTAGAGACTGCCGAGGAGGAGATTAAACTGTTCTTTGCCGGGGATGAAATCTATTGAATCCTGACCACAGAAATGGCCTCACTCCATAGCTCACCCAGTTGGTAGTATTCCCGTTCGGAGGGAGCAAAAATGTGCACGATAATGTCGCCAAAATCAAGCAGGAGCCATCCTGAATCCAGTGTGCCCTCACGATGGTGGGGTAGAATACCTTCCTTCTTCAAGGCATGCGCAACTTCATCATAGATGGCCTTAATCTGCCTCTCACTCTCACCGCTGCATATTACAAAATAGTCGGCAAAGCTGCATACCCCTCGGGCATCCAGCAATACAATATCAATAGCCTGCTTATCACTGGCAGCTTCTACTACCTTGTGTGCTACTGCTAACGCTTCCAGAAGCTAAGCCTCCATGATGAGTAGCCTAATAAAAATATTATACCACAATAGTTTCAACCTTTGTTCCGGACTTGAAGTCTAGGGGCAACAGTGTATAAATTATAGTGAGCAGTCTTTAACTGCCGAAAGCTAGGGATAGAAGTAAATGACGGAGCTTCTTTTTGGAACCGCCGGCACGCCTCGCAGCTCTAAAACACCATCTACTATAGATGGAATTGAGCGGATTGCAGAGCTTGGGCTGGGCTGCATGGAGATAGAATTTGTCCGGGGGGTAAGAATGAGTGAGCCAACTGCCAGACGGGTTGCTGAGGTAGCTACAAGAGAAGGCGTAAGGCTGTCAGCTCACGCCCCTTACTTCATAAACTTTAACGCCCGTGAGCCGGAAAAGATAAGAGCCAGCCAGGGTAGGTTGCTGCAGACAGCCAGAATTGCCTCTTTGTGCGGGGTGCAAAGCGTTGTTTTCCACACTGCTTTTTATCTTGGTGACCCACCGGAAAAAGCCTATAACACAATAAAGAAATACCTGGAAGAGACCCTGAACCAGCTTAGGCGGGAAAATAATCGGGTATGGATTAGGCCAGAGGTTATGGGTAAACACAGTCAGTTTGGCACAGTAGAGGAAATACTTAACCTGTGCACTGAATTGGAAGGACTGGCTCCCTGCCTGGACTTTGCTCACTGGCATGCCCGGACTGGAATTTTCAACTCTTATCAGGAATTCGCTTCTATTCTGCTACAGGTTAAAGGGCGATTGGGCAGAGCCGCCCTGGACGATATGCATATTCACCTCTCCGGTATCCGCTACGGGGGGAAGGGAGAAATAAAACATTTAGACTTGAAAGACTCAGATTTGCAGTATGTTGAACTCCTCAAGGCGTTAAGGGATTATGAGGTCAAGGGTCTGGTAATCTGCGAAAGTCCAAACCTGGAAGATGATGCCCTGCTTCTGCAAGAAACCTATAATACCCTGATGAAAGCCGGCTAATGGTAATCTGCAAATGTCTTAATTGCCCTATGTGCTTTATTTCTGGTATAATATGAGTAGGTTGAGTTGAGAGCTAACTCTTCCGAGGTGAAAAATGGCACCAACTTTGAAACGTAGCAGCTTAATATATATAGTTATTTTGGTTGTCGGGGTAGCCCTGGCCACCATGCTCCTCTCGGCGCCGCAAAAGCCGACTGAGGTCCCCTTAAGTGAAGTGATAACCATGTCACAAGGTAATACGATAGAGAAGATTGTGGTGGAGGGTGAGTGGTTAAGCATTACCACTACTGAGGGCATAGAGTTAAAGAGCTTTAAGGGTGAGGGCAGCATATTTGAAATTACAGGGCTCAATCTTGAAGGTAAGGAAGTTGAGATCAAACCGGGTGGTATTAACTGGGGGAACATGCTGCTTGGCTTCTTACCTCTTCTTTTGTTTGGTGGTTTGATCTTCTTTGTGTTCTTTCGTGCCCGGGGGGCTAATAACCAGGCTCTCGGTTTTGGTCGCAGCCGAGCCCGGCTCGCCCCGCCGGATAAACCTACGATAACCTTTGATGATGTGGCTGGTATAGACGAAGCCAAGCAGGAGCTGTATGAGGTAGTAGAATTCCTCAAGTCGCGGGAGAAGTTTCAAAAACTGGGAGCACGTATCCCAAGAGGGGTATTACTAATCGGTCCACCAGGCACCGGAAAGACGCTGCTGGCTCGGGCAGTAGCTGGTGAAGCCGGGGTGCCTTTCTATTCCATCAGCGGCAGTGAATTTGTCGAGATGTTTGTCGGCGTTGGTGCCTCCAGAGTGCGCGACCTCTTTGACCAGGCTAAACGTAATACTCCCTGCATTGTCTTCGTTGATGAGATTGATGCTGTAGGCCGCCAGCGTGGCGCTGGACTAGGCGGCAGTCATGATGAGAGGGAGCAAACCCTGAACCAGATTCTGACCGAGATGGACGGCTTTGATACCAATACCAGCGTGATTGTTCTGGCGGCTACCAACCGACCTGACATACTTGACCCGGCTTTACTTCGGCCTGGCCGTTTTGACCGACGGGTAGTCCTCGACCGCCCAGATATTGTTGGTCGGACTGCAATCCTTAAGGTTCATTCCAAAGGCAAGCCGCTGAATAAGTCGGTCGATTTAGAGGTACTGGCTAAGCAGACGGTCGGTTTCAGCGGTGCTGACCTAGCCAACCTGATGAATGAGGCGGCTATTTTAGCTGCCAGGCGGGGCAAAAAAGCTATTGGAGTGGAGGACTTCGAGGAGTCTATAGACCGGGTGGTTGCTGGTCCGGAGAGAAAGAGCCGGAGAATTAGCACCAAGGACAAGGAGATTACCGCTTATCACGAAGCCGGGCATGCTCTTGTCGCCAAGACGCTGCCCAATGCTGACCCAGTGCACAAAATCTCTATAGTGGCCCGTGGTATGTCTCTCGGGCACACTAGCCAATTGCCCATCGAAGACCGATATCTCATGACACGCTCTCAGTTCAAGGATATGCTAGCTACTCTCCTCGGCGGGCATACTGCTGAGAAGCTAATCTTCAAGGAGATGACTACCGGCGCTCAAAATGATATTGAAAGAGCTACGAAGGTGGCTCGTGCGATGGTGACCACCTTTGGAATGAGCGACAAACTGGGACTACGAACCTTCGGGGACAGGCAAGAACTGGTCTTCCTTGGGCGTGAAATCTCCGAGCAAAAGGACTACGGTGACAAGACAGCCGACTCAATTGATGAAGAAATCAACAAGATTATCCAGAGTGCTCATAGAGTAGCCAAAAGGATTCTAACCAAAAATAAGCCAAAATTAATCCAGATTGCTGAAAAACTTATTGCTCAGGAAACTCTAGAGGGTGAAGAGCTGGAAGCACTATTTAAGGGAACTGCTCCCGAATCCAGGGCGGAGGTCACAACCACAACTACCCCCGTACCGGTAGAACCCATAGTTGAACCCAAGCCGGTATCCAAGCGTGTGCCAAAAAGAGCTCCGGCCATACCCCAGCTACTTCCGAAACAAACCCCAGCTACATCTGACTAGGGCTGTATCAGGCTATCTAAACATCCAGAACTGGGAAATCTCCCTTAAGCTCCGTCACCGGAGAGCCCACCGCTTAAATGATAATCAGAAAGTGGTATTGGGATGATGATTACAGATAAACCTATCTCCCCTGAACTTGTGGTTGATAAAGTTAAAACTGATAGTAGCGGTTGTGTGGTTGCCTATATCGGGTTGATTCGTGAATATTCCCGAGGCAAGCAGGTTGTTTCGGTAGAATATAAGGACCCTAAAGGAACGGCTGAAGGTAGGTTGCAGGAGATAGCCGGTGAAGCAAGACAGAAATGGCAACTGAATAATATAGCCATATATCATAGAACAGGCAAACTTAAAGTGGGGGATATTAATCTGGTCATTGCCGTAGCTTCTGCCCACCGCCGGGAAGGGATTGCTGCTTGCCAGTATGCTATTGACCGGTTCAAGCAAATAATGCCTACCCACAAAACGGAAACCTACCAGGATGGCAGCATTTGGGTTGAGGGGGAATAACTATCTCTTCCGGTTGATAATATAGTCTGCCAGCTCTATGAATGACTGGCGGCTGGCATTATCGGGCAATAGGTTCAGATTATGGCAGGCCTTGGCACAGTAATCTGAGGCAACTTGATAGCATTCTTGAGTAATTGGCGAGTTACGGACCAATTCTATCGCCAGCTTTATATTATCCTGCTCATCTTGGCTGCTAAATAACCTTTTTACTGGGTTCTCCTCGGGATAATGCTCCAAAATAAGTATTGCCGGCAGGGTGAGGGTGCCCTGAGCCAAATCGGAGCCTATGGGCTTGCCCAGTTCCTCTTCACTGCCAATAAAATCCAGAATATCATCCACGATTTGAAAGGCGATGCCAAGGTTATGGCCATACTCTATTAGAATCTGGATAGATTCTTCTGGAGCCTGGCTCAAAACAGCCCCTGACTCTGTAGCCAAGGAGAACAGGGCGGCGGTTTTCTTGGCAACCCTTTGTAGATATTGCGGGCGGCTTTGCTCCAGATTAAAAGCATTAAAGGCCTGGTTTAACTCTCCGCTGGAGATGGTCTTAAGGGTATCGGCGAAATGCTTTATTACTCGCAGATTTTTGGTGGTAGCGGTAAATGCTCCCGCCTCGGCAAACAGATAGTCGCCAAGGAGCACTGCTTTCTCCTCACCCCACAATTTATTAATCGTTGGCCTACCCCGTCGAATCAGAGAGTTATCAATAGCGTCATCATGAACCAGGGTAGCCGTGTGCATAAGCTCAACGGCCGTAGCCATCGGCAGAAGGTAATCAAGGTTGTAGTCATAAAACTTGCCTGATAGTAGAGTAAGCGCTGGGCGAATCCTCTTGCCATTACTCTGCAGGCTATGGTCTAACAGCGTGGACAGGTAGGAAGAATCAACCTTCTTCACTGACCTCAGCCTATCTTCCACCTTGTCCAGTTCTTCCTGGATGGGTTTATAAATTATGTCTAGCTCCAAGATTCCCCCCTATAAATATGTGCATCTACTAATAATGGACATGCCCCAGCCGACTGGTCTCTTCCTCGGCTAATTCTTCATCCAGTTTGGCAAACAGGGGTTGGGGGGTAAGTAGCTTCTGCCTCGCTGGTGGAAAATGTGGCTGCCAGCCATCAGCTTCTACACTGCCCTGAAAACCAAGAAGCTCGTGCAGCTTCTGAGAGCTAAAGGGTAGAAAGGGATAAAGCATCGTTCTCAGGCAGGAAATTACGCAAAGAGCCACATACAGAGAGGTGGCTGCAGCCTGCCGGTCGTCTTTAATTACTTTCCAGGGAGATTTTTCATCGAGGTAGCGGTTCGTCTCCTGAGCCAGGGACATAGCTGACCTCATTGCTTCTCTGAAATGGCAGCGGTAAAGAAGCCCATCCATTATATTAAGGGTATCCTCAGCCCTATTGAGTAAAGCCTGACTTTGGCTATCAAATTTGCCAGCCTGTGGCACACAGCCATCGAAATTACGATAGACAAAGGTGAGCACCCGGTGAACCAGGTTTCCATAGGTAGCCACCAGCTCATCATTGTTACGGCGAATGAACTCGTGCCATGAAAAATCGGTATCCCCTGTTTCTGGCATGTTTATAGACAAAAGGTAACGTAGCGGGTCAGGGTCATAGCGCGAGAGATAATCAGGTAGCCAGACCGCCCAATGGCGACTGGTAGAAAGTTTCCTGCCCTCAATAGTTAAGAACTCATTAGCCGGTACATCATAGGGAAGATTCAGGTCATCATAGCCCATCAACATCGCTGGCCAGATAATGGTGTGAAAGGCGATATTGTCCTTGCCGATGAAATAATAGCTTTTTACCTCTCCCTGCCAGAAAGAGCGCCACTTCTCCTCATCCCCCTTAGACTTAGCCCACTCCTTAGCCGCTGAGAGGTAACCGATGACAGCCTCAAACCATACATAGAGGCACTTGCCCTCAAAGCCCTCCAGGGGCACTGGTATTCCCCAATCTATATCACGGGTAATAGCCCTATCCTT
>JABUBO010000826.1_pt1 | contig 10249 bp, 12 predicted proteins | sample 7240361 | NCBI WGS metagenome assembly JABUBO01 (sample SAMN07256346, study PRJNA390944) | subsurface metagenome | isolation source: Methane hydrate marine sediment | place: Pacific Ocean: Eastern North Pacific, ODP site
ATGGATGACATATACTCAAAACCTACCACAGGAGCAAGAGTTTCCTACCGAACAAGGGAAAGGTATGTTAAAAAACTTTATCCAAATTAAAAAATGGCTACTAGGACAAATTAAAGTAAAAATAGAAACTTAATATTCTTTTAAATTTAACGATCTTTTTTCCTTTAGGCTTTTTATAACGTGTCAAAAAAAAATCAAATCTTTTTTTCTCTGTTTTAAATAAGAGTGCTCCCAGGGGGAATTGAACCCCCGATCTCAGGTTTTCGTAGGAAATAGATAATTTTTTAATTTTTTTGTATATCTATTCGTCTTATAAGACCTGCGCCTATTAATACACACCTATTGAGTGTTTTTTAACCAAGCTGAGCTATGGGAGCACTTTTAAAAATAAAATTATGTAAATATTCTTTTCTTATTATTCTATTATCATTTTAATTGTTAAATTAATAAAAATTTTATTAACATAAGACAATGATTTATTGAATTTATCAATGAATTAGGAAAATCAATAAAAATAAATTTAATAACAATCTTTTTAATTTTAACAAAAAAATAATAAGCTTAAAAACTCTTAGATGGTTATACAAAAAAAAGTTCAATATTTAATATAATGTGATGATGATTTATGGCGGAAATGCTTACCGATTTATTACAAAATATTTATAAAAGAATCGCTCAGTTAGGCAATGCAATTCAAGGTTTAAAGGAATCGTTAGATGGTCTAAATAAAAATATTGAAGAAAAAATATCCAATCTTTCTAAACAATTTGGTGATCTTAAATTTCAGATAGAAGATGGAGGTACTGCTCATATTTTCACTTTAGAAAGTATTGGTAAAAATGTAACGATTGAATTAGAAAAACTTCAAAAAAATTTAGCCATTGATTCAATTGAACAATTAATCCAAAACTTAGATTCATTTTCTAATATCGCGGAACAAACATTAAAACAAGAAAATGTTGACCTTTTAATTAAAGAAGCGTTAGATTCAATTAATAAATTTAAAGAGCAGAAATTACCATCATAAATTTAATTAAAAATAAGAAGGGTGGAGAAATTGACTGAAAATTTAATAGATGAGATATTAAATAAAATAAATCAAATAACTAATAGTTTGGATATTACAATCAATAAGGTTGGAAAAATGAGTGGAGATATCGATAAACTGACTTTAACTTTCTCGAAAGAAATAGTTAGCCTAACTGAAAATATTCGGTTAATAATTGAAGTTTTAAGGCAATTTCGGGTTAAATCCAATGAACAATTAGGTATATTATCTAAGGAAATTAATGCTAAAGTAAAAAAACTCTGGGATAAAAAAAGCGTGGAACATATTACTGAACAACATCAAAAAAATATTAATATTATAAAGCAGGTCTCATCTTCTGTTACTGATACTTTATATTATACTCAATTACTTTCTGTGGTTCAAAGTATCCGTGAATTAATGGGGAGAGCTTTACAAGCCAATAAATAAAAAACTTTTTATGTTAACATTGTAATTAATAATACTTTTGAAGCGGTTTCCAATAATGCCTAAAGGTTATTTTTTGATTGCTATGAAAAAAAATTCAGAATTTGAGATTTTGGGTTACTTTTTTAAAGATCAAAAGCGTCAAACACCAATTTCTGATGATTTATTATTAAGAATAAGAATTGATCATAACTCAAAAGAAATAAATAAAATTACTCTTGAAAATCAAATAATTCTCTCTTTTTTATACAAATTTCACCCAAAATTTCAAAAGTATCTTCAAGGAATAATTGTTGGGCTGTTTTTAAATATAGATGAGGATGCAAAATCATATATTTCTTCCCTACAAACTTCAGCAAAATTATTAGAAGAATTAGATTATTCAAATATTAAATCTCTCAATATCGAAGAAAAAATTGAACATATTTATATTAATTATATTGAAAAATTAAAAGATATTGTTGATTCAGATAATCTAAAAAAATTAATAATAGAAAGAACCAAGACATTATTAAGTGGCAACATCGAAGATAGAAAGCTTGCTCAGGAACTTTTGGGAAAAATCGAGGATGGAATTCACATTGAAATGCATAAAATTACTAATAGTGCAGAAGAAGCAATAAAAAATCATGAATATGAAAAGGCTGCAAAAAAATATGATGCAGCATCCAAGATGGCTCTTGAAATATATGAAGATAAATTGGCTAAAACTTTAGAAGAAAAAGCAATTAATACAAGACAACTTCCAAATATTATAAAAGAACGTGAGGAAGTTGCTGTAAAGGCAAGAAATTCCCTTAAAAACGATGATTTCCATACAGCTTATTCATTATATAGAAAAGCTGCTGATCTATCCGAAAAACTTCTGGATTTCGAAAAATCTGAAGAATATTCATTGAAAAGCCGGGCTTTAAGTGAATTTCATAAAATTGATAAAAAATATAAACATAATGACTAATAAGATTAATAAATACGTTGCATTAATCACTGATTTTGGCTCCAATGGTCAGCATTATGTTGCGTGCATGAAAGGAGTAATTTTAAAAATTAATCCCATAGTAAAAATAATTGATATTTCTCATAACATAACTCCATTTTCTATTCTTGAAGGTGCTTACATTCTAAATTCGACATATAAATATTTTCCAAAAGGCACTATATTTGTAGCAGTTATAGATCCAAGTGTTGGAAGTGCAAGAAAAATTATCATACTTGAAACTTCTTCAGGGTTTTATTTTGTTGGTCCTGACAATGGTTTATTTACGTATATTATTGATAGTGAGGATATTTCGAAAATAATTGAGATTTCTAACCAAGATTATTTTTTAGAACCAGTTTCAGACACCTTTCATGGACGTGATATTATGGCTCCGGTCAGTGCTTATTTATCCAAGGGGATCTCTATTGAAGATTTTGGTAATCCTCTTGAAATCGATAATGTAAAAAAACTAAATAATTTAATTCCAAAAATAATTGAAGAAGAGAATAAAATTAAAGGAATAATTCAATACATTGATTCTTTTGGAAATTGTATTACAAATATTGAATTAGATAATGAAAATAAATCTAAAAATTTAGGAATTCAATTTCTTCATAAAGATTCTTATAAGATGAATTTAAAAGGAAAAGATTTGGAATGTATTTTTTTGTCTTATTATGAAGAACTCTCATCTTATTTAAAAGTGTCGAGGAATCCTCTTTTAAAGAGAGATTCTTTTAATTTTTTAGAATTAAGTCTAAATATGAAAAGTTTTGCACAAACATTTAATATCTCTGTTGGAGAAATATTTTATATTAAAAAAGATCAATTTAACTTAGTTTAATTAGATGGATTAGATCTCATGGCAGAATTTGATGATCCAGATGAGCTTTTAGCATGCATTAAAAAAGAAGATATAAAATATCTACATACAGGTAAAATATCTCCTTATATTTTTCCGGAAAAAAGAAGAATTGTTCATGAAAAGAATCTATACCATCTGATAGTGCGTATCTTTGCTTTCTTTGTAGATAAAAATGGAAAGGTTAAATATTTAATCCAAAAAAGAAGTAAAAATAAAAAAATTTATCCAAATTTTTATACGGATTCAGCTTCTGGACATATTAATTACAAGAAAAAATTAAGTTTTAAAGATATTATTCAAGAGTCTGAGAGGGAACTATTTGAAGAGATGGGAGTATTTCCTAAAAAAATTGAATTTTATACATTAGAACAAAAACTTGAAAAATTATTTGAGATTAGTTATATCTTTATTGCTTTAGTCGATTCTAATATCCATCTAAACCCTAATGAAGTTGATATTGAATTTAGTCGATTTTACTCTAAAGATGAGCTGATTCAATTATTAAAAGCAAAAAATTTTATCTCGATATCCAAAAAATTATGGAATATTTTTTTAAATATGGATATAATCAACCTTTTTAAAGAAAAACCTGAATTAGATAAAAAAAATCGATGTGCATTATTTATTGGGAGATTCCAACCCTTTCATTACGGACATTTACACATTATTAAAACAATAGTAGAAGAAAATACAAAACTGAAAATCGGAATAGGGAGTTCTCAAGAATACAATACAAAAATGAATCCCTTTAGTTTTAAAGAACGAAAAAGTTTTATCACTGAATCTTTAAAAAAAAACGGCATTGATTTAAAAAAAATTATTATCTATGAAATACCAGATATGTATGATGCAAAAAAATGGGTTGATAATATCTTCAAGATTGTCGGTGATTTTGACATTTTATATGCGCCTAATGAGTGGATACGAAATCTCTTTTTAGGAAAAAAGTGCGACATTGTAAAACCAAAATACTATCATAAAGATGAATTTAATGGAGCTTATATTAGAGAACTAATTTTAAAAAATGATAATAAATGGATTGAATTAGTTCCTAAGCCTGTTGCTAAATTAATTGTAAAATTTGATGGAATTGAAAGAATTAAAAAATTGAATAGGAATTAAACTCTATGGAACCGTTAGCTATTGATGGATCACTTCTTGAGGGGGGTGGATCGATATTACGGTTATCATCAGGCTTTTCTGTGTTAAAACAAATCCCAATAATAGTTAAAAAAATTAGAGCAAACAGACCAAAACCAGGATTACGATTACAACATTTACGCGGATTACAAATATTGGAAAAACTTACTGACGGACATTTATCTAAATCTTCAGTAGGGACCACAGAAATTGAATTTTCTCCTGGGTATGAGTTTAAGGAAAATTTAATTATAAATGTTGAAACAGCGGGTAATGTTGCTTTATTGCTCCAACCAGTTCAAATTGCATGTATGAGATTAGGTTCCGGAAAGAAAATTGATATTGAAATAAAAGGTGGCGGAACCTTTGGAAAATGGGCACCAGGAACTTCTTTTTTAACAAATGTTCTTTTTAAAATTTATGAACAGGTAGGATATAAAATCAATTTGAAAATACACCGCCATGGATTTTATCCCAAAGGAGGTGCACACTTGCACTTCACAATATTTGGTTCTATACAACCAATAAAACCAATAGAAATCGTTGATTTAGGAAAAATCAACCAAATAAAAGGTCAAATCATATGCGCAGAACCCTTAAAAAAACCACAGGTTGCAGAACGTATTAAAAAAACCGTAGAGACTGAATTAAAACAAAAATTAAATTTAGAATCCTCTATTTTTACAAAATATGTAAAAACATATAGTACTGGAGTAGGTGTTTGTTTATGGTCTGAGTCAGATACAAATGCTATTATTAGTTCAGGAACAATCTTGGGAGAAAGAGGTGTTTCGTCCGAAAAGGTAGGAAAACATGCTGCAAATACAATTATTACCCATATTAAAAATAATATACCTGTGGACAATTATCTAGCTGATCAATTAATCCCAATTATGTCAATAGCTAATGGAGAATCTCGAATAAGAGTTTCTGAAATAACAAGTCATTTGAAGACAAATTTAGAATTACTTAAAAAATTTAATTTGAAGGAATATAAAATTTTAAAAGAGAGTAATGGAATTCTAGTAAAACTGAGAGAAAAACAAATTTGAAATAAAGAAAATTAATTCTTCTTTATGTGAATTTTAAGCCAATTTTTATATTTAATGCTTTTTTTTTAAATTTGATTTTTTATTTTGTCGGAATTTATACATTAAAATTATTTGCAACTAATCAAAAAAATATAATAGAATTAAAGATTATTGCTATTTGAATCGTGAAATTTATATATTAGAAAGGTATAGGTTTATTTAGAAAAAAATTTTTTTAAAAAATAGTATTTTGATAAAAAAAAATTGGAGGAAAATATTATGGCAAAAAAAGAACCTGCAAAGAAAAAAGGTGCAGTATATATCGCGAAAGCACCTATTAGACGCTTAATGAAATCACAAGGTGCTAAATTAGTAGCAGCAGAAGCTCTTAATAAATTAATTGGATATTTAGAAAAAGCGGCAGCTGATATTACCAAAGAATCTATAAAATTAACTAAAGCCGATAAAAGGAAGCGTATTACTGCTTTAGATATTCGAAACGCTACTAGATAAAAGAACACTCAATTTTTATTTAAGTTACTATTCTTTTTTTTTTATTTTTTTCTTGAAATATCACAAGATCTTCACATTTATTGGTTATTTACAATAAAAATTTATTTAATAGTTAAAATTATCTGGATAAAAAATAATGAAATAAAAATAAAAATATAAAACACAATATCTATAATATAACAAAAAATTAAAAAAAAAGTAGAATATCTGTGTCAATGCGCTGCCCGAGATGTGGAAATGCTCCGCCAAGGGATTCTTATGTCTGTACTTTCTGTGGTAAGAGATTGCGTATAGAACGCATTGAAAAATTTCTATTTTTTAAGAGATATGAGGCAGAATGGAGCAATCCAGAGAGTTTTTTAGCTAGATTATATCTCTTAATCATCAATCCTGCGAAAGCCTTCTGGGATATTAATCATAAACGTGATTCCGCCCCTGGTTTTTTTATCATACTTTTTAATTCATTAATTTATGGACTTTTTGGGTTAGCTTTATTTTCTCATTTTCAAATTATTGAAATTAATGGAACTCCTGTTAATCCTTATGATGTAGCTATCTTATTTGGTTATTTTTTAACTGTTTATTTAGCATTTTTTGCCTTTGGCTTTGTTTATTACATTCTACTTCTTGTGGTTTTGTCCTACTTTTTTATAAAAGGAGCAAATTACTCTATAGGTTTTACTGAAAGATTAGAAGACCGTTTTGGGAAAATGAAAGATAGAGATGAAAAAGAAAGGGCAAAATTGGCAGAAGAAGCATCTGTATTTAGTATATATAAATCAGGGACTCTACTGCAAAAACAAGAAGCTAATAAATACAATATGTTATTCTGTGCTTTTACACCTCTTATAATTACAGGATTAATAAAAGTATTAATTATCCTAATTGCATTACCTACTCAACAAATATCCCTCCCCTTTAACTTTTCTTTTTACAGCACTGTGTTTGATACAATTTTTCAGTCTCCAACCTGGATGGTGTTAGATATAATTGATGCTATTGTGCTAATTGTTTGGATCCCAATGAATATGACAATTGCAATAAGAGAACTCGCCAATTCATCTACTTTCCGAGTATATTTATCCTCTGTTTCTATAGGAATAATCACTGCAATTATATTCTTTTTACTAAAACCTACGATTTTAGGGACGTTATAATAAAAATAAAAATAGATTCATATGAAAGACCAAAAATCAATCCTTGAAATTGAATCAGAATTATTTGCTTTAGTCAAAACTATTATAAATATACATAAAAAATATACAAAGGGAGAAATTCAAGAAAATTTCTACTTAAAATCAATAAAGTCCACAATCCAAGAATTAATTCAATTTAACTTCGAATTACAAGATAAGGGATTAAATTTAAACTTATTTTTAGAAAAAATGGAATTCTCTGAAGATTATCATACTGCTATTGATATTATTAATTCCGCTTTGCTGGAGCGTCAAGTAGGAAGGCCAGACCAAATAGACCTAATACCTAAACTCCAACAAGCAGTGCTAGAATTACCTGGAATCTCAACAGAAATTACTAGTGCATTTATTACCTTGATGGACGCTTTAAAATTAAAAAATGTTGCAACTAGTAAATTATTAAAAAAATTATTTCTTGATTTATTAATCTCTTTAGAAAAATTTCCTGGGCTTGATTCTATAAAAGAAAAAATTGATTTATTGTATACAACAATTAAAAATATACCTGATGATATTATACAAGCTCCTCAAGAACAAGATGATTTAACAGAAAAAATTTATTCAATTTATAAAGAGTTTACAAGCAAATTAAATCTCTGATTTCGTTCTTTTTTTTAAAAAAAATTATTTTACACCTCTTTTAAATTAAATATTCTTGTTTAAATTAGAAGTGCTTCACAATTTTTTCTATATATTAAAAATTCATCTTCCTATTTGTTCTTGCTTTTCAATAAATCTGCTCATAATTTGATTAAGTATTTCTTGGTCTCTTTATGTTAAAATAATAGTTCTACTCTCATGGTTTTAGATTAAGTATATAAATGTATTAAATTAAAACTTAGAAAAGGAAAAAATTAATTAAATTAAGAATATTTAGTTAAAATAATAATTCGAATAGATATTAAAAAAATTTGTAATGCTTAAATATGGTAAAACCAGCATATCGAAGTCATTCTTTAGCACGCATTAAGAGAACAACACCAGGAAATAAGAATGTTATCCATTATTCGCGGAGAAAACCAAAAAAAGCTCATTGTATGCTCTGTAAACGCCCTCTGCAAGGTATTCCGCGAGTTAGACCTTCGCAAATGAAGAAAATTCCTAAGACTGCTCGTAAGGCAACAAGGCCCTATAGTGGAAAATTTTGTGCTTCTTGCCTTCAAAAATTGATTCAGGAATCAATTTGGGCTGAGGGATCTTAATTATTTTATTGGAACAATAATTCATTAAGTGATTTTTTGATAATTACTATCTCTGGACTTCATGGAACAGGGAAATCAACAATAGGTAAAAAAATCGCTGAAACCTTTAATTTACGTTATTATTCTACAGGTGAGGCTTTCAGGGAACTTGCAAAAGAACAAAATATGTCTCTTAAAGAATTTACTGAATTTGCTGAAAAAAACCCCGAAATAGATATTATGCTGGATAAAAAGATAAATAATATCGCAAGTATGGGGAATATCATTATTGATAGCCAATTAAGTGCTTACATTCTTAAGGATAAAGCCAATTTTAAAATATTACTTCGTTGTCCTCTTGAAACTCGTATAAAAAGGATGAGTAACCGAGATGAAACTAATTATAAAGAGAAAATAGATGAGACATTACGTAGAGAATGGAGTGAAGCAAGAAGATTCAAAAAATTATATAATATCGATTTACAAGATGAAAAAGTGATCAGAGAATTATATAATATCATAATTGATACAGAAAAATTATCAATTGAAGAAATTGTGGATAATGTTGTTGCTGAATTCAAAAAGTCTTAAATTTTAAAATATTATTTAATTCTTCCTAAAATAAAAAAATTATTATTTTAAAAATTATTGATAATATTAAATTTAAAAAGTTGTGAATCCTAAAAATGAGCACAATATACGAAATAGGAAGAGTCTGCGTAAAGACAACGGGAAGAGAAGCTGGAAAAAAATGTGTAATCATCGAAATTATTGATAAAAATTTCGCTCTTGTTGATGGACTTGTAGTTAAAAGAAGAAGAGTTAATTTTAAACACTTAGAGCCATTAAAAGACAAAGTAAAAATTTCTAAAGGAGCAAAACACGAAGATATTGAAAAAGCAATTAAAAATGCAAAAATAGAAAAAAAAATGAAAGAAATAATAAAAATCCAATTATGACTTCCATTTCAACACACTCGTTTTTTGACTAAAATTTAATTTTCATTTTTTAATATCTAAAATCTAATAATTATTAAAAAGAACATTAAAATTATACAATAAGCAGATGTAGCCTAGACTGGTAAGACGCTGGCTTGGAGCAATTAAATAGTAAGAAATTATTTTATCTATAAAGCCAGTGCGTGTAAGCGCTCGGGGGTTCAAATCCCTCCATCTGCGCCATATTTCTGCATTAATTGAATATTAAATAATAAAAAATAACTTTATATATCAGGAAATTCTTGTGCTTCTGCTCCCATTCCCTTAAACATTCCTTCCATACCACCAGTAGTTTGTGATTGAATTCCTAATAATCGATTGATTATAGTATTAAAACATAAGGAGTTCAAGAAATACCACGCAGTAAAAGCAATCCATCCATCGAATTTACCAATATGACGTGCTTCCCCCCAAACTAATGCAGTCCATGCAGGCGGGAGTTCATCGATATTTGTTACGGCCCAAATATATTCACCAATTAAAAGGACATCGTTTGCATTCATGGGTGTACAAGCAAGGGGATTTCTCTCAAAAAAAAGATTCATTATCCAATACATTATCATCATCGGAATGATAGTTATACACGTAGGCTTCATTCTCTGGACAGTCATTCCTTGTTTGATGTTTTGTATAAATTGATCCTTCCTTTGCCATTTAATTTTCTTCTTTCTATATTGTTTTGGGTTTATTTCTGCGAGTTTTATTATTTTTTTCTTTTCGTCTTTATGTTTTTTAATGAGCTTCTGTTTTCTCTCTATTTCTTTAGTATCAACTAACTTCTTTGTTAAAAATGAAGAAAAAAGCGCAATCGTTAGCGATAACAACATAACAAAAATTGTTGATCCTAAAGGATAACTAATTAAATCACAAAC
>JABUBO010000827.1_pt1 | contig 10249 bp, 5 predicted proteins | sample 7240361 | NCBI WGS metagenome assembly JABUBO01 (sample SAMN07256346, study PRJNA390944) | subsurface metagenome | isolation source: Methane hydrate marine sediment | place: Pacific Ocean: Eastern North Pacific, ODP site
ATACGTTGCCATTTAGACTTCTTTGCAGGTTTTTTCTTGTTTTCCTGAAGTTTCTTCAGTATTTCTTCTTCATTTACAAACCGTTTCGAAATCATATTCTGGCCAAACGTAATAAGATTTGCGAGGAAATAATAATAGGTCAATCCTGCTGAAAAATTATTCAGGATCAACATAAACATGATAGGCATAATATACATCATTCCTTTCATTCCGGGCATTTGTGAAGATCCGCCAGTGGCAGGACTGTTGATCTTCATGGTAACAATGGTAGAGATGGTCATTAAAAGGGTAAACAAGCTTACATGATCACCGTAAATCGGAATGTTGAAAGGAAGATCGAGAATGGAATCATAGGTTGAAAGGTCATGTGCCCAGAGAAAACCTTCTTGCCGTAATTCGATGGAAGTTGGAAAGAATCGGAACATGGCAAAGAGGATCGGCATTTGAAGTAGCATGGGCAGGCATCCGCCCATGGGACTCACTCCTGCTCTTTTATACAAGGCCATTGTGGCCTTTTGCTTCTTCATTGCATCCTCCTTTTTAGGAAACCTGGCATTGATCTCATCTACCTGGGGTTTTAAAACCTTCATTTTTGCCTGTGACAGAAACGACTTGTAGGTTAGTGGAAATAGAACCATCTTAATTATCAGGGTTAATAATAAGATGATAATTCCGTAATTATTGATAGATTTATTCAGCCAGGTAAAAACAGGAATAATTGCAAACTGGTTTATCCAGCGAATGATGCTTTTTCCCATAGAAACCAGTTCCTCCATGTCCAGATCATATTTTCTTAGTGTGTTATAGTGGTTTGGGCCAAAATAAAATCTCAGGTTTATTATCTCGCTATCCTTTCCCCCAAAGGGCACTCCCAACTCTGTCTGAAAATAACGAAGGTATTTTGGGGAATCAGGAAGTTTTTGAGATTGTACCCAGGCGTTTAAAAAATAATTATCGGCAATTATCACTGAGGAGAAAAACTGATCCTTAAAAGCAAGCCATCTTACTTTTGTGGTTATTTCATTTTCTTCCAGGTCTTTTGAAGACTTTTCCCTGAATCCACTCACTTCATCCTGGTAATATTTATATTTGATGGATGTATAATTATTTTCATTTTGTCTGCCTTTTTCCTGTTGTGGCAAATATATTTCCCAGTTCAAATCAAGTGAATTCAGATTGCCGGCAAAAATATCTTTCATGCCCACCAGGTTGATATCAAGATCAACCATATAACTGTTCGGCTCAAGGGTATATACATATTCGATATACTTATAAGGTTCAACCTGCAGGCGCATTGATACAGCCCGCGAGGAATTATCTGCAACCATACTTTTCGCATCGGCACTGGGTAAGAAGTATAAATTGTTCGTTTCAATAGGTTTGTTATCCCAGGTAAAGAATTTGAAACCAAAAACAGTCGAATCACCATCAAAAAGTATCAGAGGCAGGGAATCAAATGTGGAATAGTTTTTCAGTTCTGCTGAATAAACCCTTCCTCCCAAGGTAGATAAATTAACTTTGATCAAATTATTTTCAAGGGTATAAAACTCCTTCTCACCTACTACAGCGCCTGCAAACAAACCATACATATTTTGCCGGTCCTCCGGGCTTAATGTGCCGGCAACAGTTCTGGGAACGGATATTTCCTCCGGTTTCTGTTCTTCGGGGATTTCTTGCTGAAGAGTGTCTGATGAGGCGATTGGAATACCGGTTATTTGATTTATTTCCTGTATTTTTTCCCTGGGATATGGAATATTGGGTCTGTATGAAAGAGCTTTCCTGTATGAATTTCTTGCCGTTTCATAATCTTTAGCCTGGAATAAGGAATCGGCAACAATTATTTCCTTTTCATAGGCTTTTTTTAATTTCTGATTATTAAAATAGCTAAATCCAATAAAAATAGCACCAATAAGGAGTATTCCAATTATAGTATTACGATCCATTACCTAATTATATTTATGTATCGGAATTTATTATTCACTTCGTTCATGAGATCGTCACGCTTGCAGCGTGACTAAGTTCAAAATTTTCCCTTATCATATGGGTGATTCCGTAGAGATTAAAAAAATCCAAAGTTCAAAATCCAAAGTTCAAAATAAATTCCAAACCCCAAATCCCAAACCGATAGCTATCGGTTCAAAACTATTGCTTTGAAAAGCAGGATTAACTTCTTTTCCCAAACAACAACAATCGTTCACGTAAGTCGTAGGGTTTTTTCCTTTCTGCCATGTTTAGTTTTTTGGATTTTAAAGTTGGGATTTATTTTGGATTTTGACCCGATAGCTATCGGGATTGACCTTTGAACTTTCATATCTACTGTTTTTCAATTAGTTTACAAAGTTATGTTCTTAATTCCCTTTTTTAATCAATTTGCGAAGCTAAGTTCTATATTCCTTAAAAATTTTATTACATCTATCGCAAACTTAAATAACCTTTCTCCTAATCCCCTATCCATAATTTCTAATTTTTCATTTTTAATTTTTAATTAAATAGCGAAGCTATGTTCTTGCATTGTAAAAGTTTTTCTTTTTTGCAATTTGTTTGTCACCCACAAAGGCTACCCAATCATCCCTTCGAAGCTTTCACAAAATCAACAAAAAGAGGATGAGGATTAAGTACGGTACTTTTGTATTCCGGATGAAACTGCACCCCGACAAACCATTTATGTTCGGGGATTTCCATGATCTCTACCAGGTTTGTCTCAGGGTTTATGCCAACAGGTTTCATCCCTGCATTATCGAAATCGTGCATATATTTATTATTAAACTCATACCGGTGACGGTGTCGTTCTCTTACCATGTCTTTCTTGTACGCGAGATAGGAAAAGCTTCCCTTCTTAAGCCGGCAGGCATATGCTCCAAGCCTCATTGTTCCACCTTTTTCTGTAACCCCTTTTTGTTCTTCCATGAGATCAATTACGGGATGTTTAGGCTTGATATCCATTTCGGTTGAATCGGCGCCTTTCAGGTTGAGTATGTTTCGGGCAAACTCGATAACTGCACATTGCATTCCAAGGCATATGCCCAGATAAGGAACATTGTTTTCCCGCGCAAGCTTTACAGCAATGATTTTCCCTTCAATACCCCTGTGTCCAAACCCGGGAGCAACTAAAATACCTTTTAGATTTCCCAATTTCTCCTCTACGTTATCCTCTGTAATACTTTCAGAATGAATGGGTATTAAATCAACCTTGCATTCATTCATTGCCCCTGCATGAATAAACGATTCGGTTATGGATTTATAGGCATCCTGTAATTCAACATATTTTCCGATAAGCCCGATTTTTACGGAGCTTTTAGGATTCTTCAGCTTGCCCAGAAAGGTTTTCCATGGTTTCAAGCCAGGTGCTTGTCTTACAGGAAGATTTAACTTTTTCAAAACGGTTATATCAAGCTTTTCTTTCTGCATCAAAAGCGGAACTTCGTAAATCGTTGAGACATCTATTGATTCGATAACCGATGATATATCAACATTACAAAACAAGGAAACCTTTTTTCGAACCTCCTCTGTGAGTTTTTTCCGGGTTCTTAATACTAAAATGTCAGGTTGTATTCCATTTTCAAGAAGGACTTTAACGGAATGCTGGGTGGGCTTGGTTTTTAATTCACCCGATGTAGAAAGGTAAGGGACAAGTGTCAGGTGAATAACAATGCAGTTGGATGAGCCCATTTCCCATTTCATTTGCCGTACTGATTCAACATAGGGCAAAGATTCAATATCACCCACTGTTCCCCCGATTTCTGTAATTACAATGTCGAATTTGTGCTTTTTAGCAGCTAACTTAATTCTGCGTTTAATTTCATCGGTAATATGCGGAATTATTTGAACTGTTTTTCCAAGATAGTCTCCCCTTCTTTCCTTGTTTATTACAGATTGGTAAACCAGTCCTGTTGTAACGTTATTATCCTGTGATGTCGGAATATTCAGAAAACGCTCATAATGACCCAGATCAAGGTCGGTTTCAGCACCATCTTCAGTAACATAACATTCGCCATGTTCATAAGGATTCAGTGTTCCCGGATCCACATTGATATATGGATCCAGTTTTTGTATGGTTACTGAATAACCTCTCGCCTGTAGCAACTTAGCCAACGATGACGAAATAATTCCCTTGCCCAGTGAAGATGTAACTCCACCACTCACAAATATGTATTTGGTCGAAGGCAAAACCTATTTTTTAAATATAATTATTCAGTCTGATCGATCAGTTTCATCTTTTCTTCAAACAGTTTGATTGCTTTCCTGGCATTTTCAATTTTTTCGTTTACTTCCCGTATCAACGAATCGGCGTTTTTTGATTTAGCAAAAAACCCAATATTATTTTCCCACAATACAATATCGTTCTCCAATTGCTTCATTTTATTAACAAACTTCTCCCTGTCATGTTTAAGTTTAACCAGAGCTTTTGGATTGTCCTGTATATTTTCCAGTTTGTTTCTATATTTCAACAGTTTTTTTTTGATTTCATCAATATTAAGGTTATCAAACTTTTTATTTATTGCCAGTCGGTACTCCTGAAGAATATTCTCCTTTTCATTAAAAGGAACGAACCCTATTTCAGTCCACCTCCTTTGATATTCTTTCAATCTTTCAAAAATCTCAGTCGTATCTTTGCCCGGTTTAAACTCTTCAATTTTTTTTATCAGGTCTTTCTTCCGTTTTAAGTTATCTTCATATTCCTTATCGATATGTGAATAATGCCCTGATTTTTTCTGAAAGAAAGCATCACAGGCTGCCCTGAACCGTTTCCATATCTTATCAGACATCTTACGATGGACGGGACCAATTTCTTTCCACTTTTTTTGAAGGCTAATAAAATCCTCGGTGGTTTTTTTCCATTCCGTACTATCCTGCAACCCTTCAGCTTGTATGCATAGTTCAGTTTTCAGCTGCAGGTTATTGTTTTGCATTTCCTTGTTTTCTGCATAAAATTCCCGTTTTCTCCTGAAGAATTCATCACAGGCACTGCGGAATCGTTGATAGATCTCATTGTTGCTTTTTTTGGGGGCATACCCTATCGTTCTCCACGCTTTCTGAAACTCAACTACTTCATTGGATTTTTCGTTCCATTCCTTATGTGTAGTCAGTTTGGTATTGTTCAGTCCCTCAACTTTTTCACATAGGTTCGTTTTGGCTTCCAGATTTTTTCTCTGAGCAGCTTTCAGGTTTTCGTAGTAGCTCTGATGTTTCTTATTGATCTTCGATGTTGCTTCTCTGAATCTTTCCCAGATTTCAGTCTTAGCTTCGCGTGGCACCGGACCGATCTCTCTCCACTGTTCATGATATCTTTGCAACACTTTAAATGCTTGTACAATGGATGGTTCAAGAAGTAATTCTTCAGCCTTTTCACAAATCTGAATTTTGGTTTCCAGGTTTTTTTTCAGATCAAGATCACGCAATTCCTTATTGATCTTGATATAATCATAGAATTTCTCTACATGGTGATGGTAAGTCTCCCAGAGATCTTTCAGATTTTGTTGCGGCACTACTCCCACCGTCCTCCACTTATCCTGTAATTCACGGAATTCCTGAAATGTTTTATTGATGGATTCCTTTCGGTTTATAAGATCTTTAATCTCATCAATGATCTTGTATTTTTCTTCCAGGTTAACTTGTTTTTGCTTCTCAAGCTCCCTGTTGTAGGTTGCTTTCGCGTTTCTGTATTTTTTTAATAATTCTTTAAGCTGATTTTCAAGAGGGTCTTCCTCAGGTTTGAAATCTTCAAGTTCACCACCTTCTTCCAGAAAATTCTTCCTTTTCTTTTCCAGCTCAATTTTATGCTTCTTGTAGAAATTTATTTTAATATTCTCTACATCATTCCGGATTTCCTGGATTGGTCTGTCTTCGATAAGGAGGGCCAGTGTACTGACGAGGTCTTCATTACTGAAGGTAGAATAATCAACTGCCTTAACAGTAATATCTTCTTCATCTTCTTTTTCTGTTTCACCTTCGATGGTATCTTTCCCCGGCTCTTTCTTTTTTTCGGCTTTTGCTTTTTTTGTGACTGGTTTTTGCTTCTTTTCTTTTCCTTCCGGCTTCTCTTTGACCTTCTTTTGTTTAACCCCGGCATTTTGTTCCGAACTTGCTGAATCTTCTTCCGTAACCGGATCTTCCTTTTCCGCTTCAGCTAATTTTGTGGAATTATCGCTGGTTTCGGCCTCTTTTGATTCTTCTTCAGTTGTATTCTTTATCCTTTCTTTAAGTGGTTCCTTTTCTTTTTTGTCCAACTTCTTTCCTGATTTCTTTATCACATTTTTACTCTCCCCTTTCTCCAGAGCCGGTTTTTCCTCACCAGGTTGTGATTCCGGCTCTCCCTTCATATCATTGGTACCGGTATTTGAAACCGGTTCCGGTGTTTTGTTGCCGGCAAGGTCATTCCCTTCATTCTGTTTTTTTTCAGCAGAGCTTTCCGGGAATTGAGCCTGAGAATCCTTCTCTTTTAATTGTTCAACCTGAACCTGATCATTCTTGTCTTTCGTCTCCATCTATAACAACCGTTAAGTATTTAAAATCCTGCAAACGGCGAAAAATACAAATAAAATTTAAAGTACGAAAATATATATTTCCCCACGAATACTCAAACTATAATAGAAAGGTGTGGATGTACGACCATTTTAATCTTTTCCAATATTTGTTATCCTGAACTCACCTTTATATATTTGAGTTCAGTTAAAAACTATAAAGTTTAAATTTAAAGTATTATATATCTGATTATGTGATACTTATATTAATTGATTGTTTTTTCCAATGTGCTGTATATCAGATATTTAATAAAATCAGTCTACCTTTAGTTAACTTTTTAGACCGGACTTAATAATATGAACCTGAAAAATTAAAATCCTTATATTCATAAACCTGCAACTATATCTTTACTTAAATACTGTAAATAAAAAACTATCATACTGCTTAATTCAAGAACTAAAAACCAGAAACTATAAACCAGATATGAGAATCGATATTATCACTGTTCTTCCGGACCTGTTGGAGGGTCCGTTAAATCATTCAATAATAAAGAGAGCAAGGGAAAAAGGACTTGCTGAAATAGTAATCCATAATTTAAGGGATTATACTACCGATGCTTATAAAAGTGTGGATGATTATACATATGGGGGTGGAGCCGGTATGGTGATGACCATTGAGCCCATTTTCCGGATTTTAGAACAACTGAAGTCGGAAAGAAATTATGATGAGATCATCTACACTTCGCCGGATGGTGAATCTTTCAACCAGTCAGTGGCAAACAAGCTTTCGACATTACAAAACCTGATTATCCTTTGCGGACATTACAAAGGGGTAGATCAGCGCGTTAGAGACTTTTTAATCACCCGGGAAATCTCGATTGGCGACTATGTTTTATCAGGAGGCGAACTTGCTGCAGGTGTGATTACCGACGCAGTTGTAAGGTTACTACCAGGGGTTCTTTCCGATGAAACCTCTGCCCTAACCGATTCCTTTCAGGATAAAATACTTGCCCCCCCGGTTTATACCCGTCCGGCAGATTTCAAGGGCTGGAAAGTCCCTGATATCCTCCTTTCCGGGAACACAAAAGAAATTGAAAAATGGAGACTCGAACAGGCACTGGAAAGAACCCGGAAATTACGGCCGGATTTATTGAAATAAACCAGGAAAGATAACTATGAAAGTCCTCAACATTGAAATAAAGACCAAATGTGATTTCCCGGAAAAGATCGAAAAGATACTAATTGAAAACCATGCCAGGTTTATTGGCGAAGACCATCAGATCGACACCTATTTTCAGGTTGATGAAGGAAAACTGAAACTCAGGGAAGGGAATATTGAAAATTCGCTTATACTTTATATCCGGGATGAACAAAAAGGATTAAAGAGATCTGAGATTCTGCTTTATAAACCTATCGGGGATTCCGGAACACTAAAACAAATATTGACCAAAACCCTTGGCATTTCGGTTATTGTCGACAAAAAAAGAAAAATTTTTTTCATTAAAAATGTCAAGTTCCATATTGATGAAGTCAAGGAATTAGGATCGTTTGTCGAGATAGAGGCAATTGATGAAACCGGGGAAATTGGTGAGAAAAAACTTAAAGACCAATGCAATAAGTATATTAAACTTCTTGAATTAACGGATTCGGAATTTCTGGATTTGTCATATAGTGATATGTTGCTAAACCCGGATCAATCAACTTTCATATGCCTGCGTTGAAATAACCAAACGCCAAAAGCAAAATAAATAACGGTTATTATTACCAATACAACGATTTCCGGTATAACATCCTTCAATCCCATATTCAATATCAATACCTTTTTCAGGGCTGAAATAGCATGAGTTGGTGACATTAAACCCTGTAATGACAGGGGATAACCTGCAATGGAAAATAATTCTTTACCCTCAATAGGAAATGCAGCCCCCGTAAAAAACATAAAAAGAAACAACGGGAAGTTACCAACAATCAATATCTCATTTACCGTTTTGGTTAAAGCTGCAAGTATCAGGCTAAATGCAATAATTGAAAAACTGGTTAAAACCGCAACCAATATCAAAATGCTGAACGAACCATAGGAATCAAATCCAAGTAAAAGAGCAACAAACAAGCTTAAAAATATTGCGATTAAACCAACCAGCATCTGGACAATGCTTATACCGGATAAAAATTCAAAAGTGTTTAATTTAGAAAGCTTTAACCTGATAATTGTTTTGTTTTCAACTTCAGTGATGATAGCAACGGTAGCAGAAAACATTAACATGATTATTGACAAAATCAGTAAACCGGGAACCACTAAGTCAAAATCATCTATTTTACCTGAAATTCCCAGGCTGGTTTCTTTTATTTTTATTGGTTTTACGGATTCGGTTACTTCCAACAAATAATCATTAACCATCTCATTAACCCAAATAGCACTTATCATGTAATTTACGTTTGTTAAATCTCCGACAAATTCAATATCAATACCGGTACCAACATTTCCAAGGGTTAGGTTGTGAATACTCTGTGAAAAATTTTCAGGAATAATGACCAAAGCATCTGCTTTTCTGTTTTTCAGCTTTTTAATGGCTTCTGATCTATTATCCGAAATTTTTATCGTAAGCGGAATATCAAAGCTGTCTTTTTCAAACGATCTGATATTCTCCATCAGATAATTCCCATAGTTGAATTCTTCGGCTAAATATGTAATACCCTTATCCTGGTTCAGCAATAAAACATCATAATGTGGCTTTTCAGATTCAAGGATCAGATAATACACAAAAACGAAGAAAGGAGCCATGGATACCGTTAGAATTAATATCCAGAAATTTCTTAACTGTTCCTTTATGCTCTTCCTGATGACACTTATCAATTTCATACGCAAAAACATTATTTTATGCCGAAGGCATCACTTCGTGAAAATTCCAATAATCAAAAAACAAAAAACAAATAATATCCAATATCTAAATTCCAAAAATATATATCACAGAAAACCGTTTGGTGGTTTGTATTTGAACTATTGGAATTTATTTATTCACAAAAATATATTTTCAAAGGTGTTCATGAGCTCACTTCGTTCGGTTGAAATTTGTGATTTGAATTTTGTAATTTCTATTGCTCTCTTATTCGGTTATATTGTTATTATTGAGTGATTATCATTGTCTTAGTTTTCTTCCGGTTAAATGGATGAAAACATCTTCCAGGGTATTCTCCCGGAGGGTCATTTCCTTTATTTTAAATCCTTGTTCTTTTATTTTATTTGTGATCTTAGATACCAATCCTATTAAATTCTTTGCCTTGATGATCAGGGTTGGACCACTGATATTTACTTTCTCACAGATTTTCAGGAGACTTACAACTACTTTCTCTGAATTTTCTGTATCATCCGTATCCAAAACTATTTCAAGTATATCTCCCTCTCCGATTGATTTTTTCAAGTTATCCGGCGTGTCTAATAAGAGTAATTTACCGTGATCAATAATAGCCACCCTGTCAGCTAACCGGTCTGCCTCATCCATATTATGGGTTGTCAGTATTATTGTTTTCTCTTTTGCCAGGGTTTTGATAAAGTTCCTGACCATAATACGACTTTGCGGATCAAGTCCTGCTTCCGGTTCATCCAGTATGATTATTTCCGGATCATGAATCAATGCCAGACAAATATTCAGTCGTCTTTTCAATCCTCCCGAAAGTTTTTTTGCCAGAACATTCGATTTTTCCTCTAACGTCAACAATTTTAAAAGCTCCTTCGACTTTTGTATCGCTGATTTCCGCGACATTCCATACATTTCTCCCATAAATCTCAA
>JABUBO010000828.1_pt1 | contig 10247 bp, 13 predicted proteins | sample 7240361 | NCBI WGS metagenome assembly JABUBO01 (sample SAMN07256346, study PRJNA390944) | subsurface metagenome | isolation source: Methane hydrate marine sediment | place: Pacific Ocean: Eastern North Pacific, ODP site
ACAGCGCCTCTTTTACCATGCCTGATTGCAAGGTTACCGCTTTTGTCTGGGTAGAGCGTTGGTCCCTTGACCACTATGTTTATGATGGTTCCGCTAGTAAAGTTGTCAGCCTAGAGGTAGTACCAACAACCTATCACCTTAGCATCTCTGTCCCCTCCGGTGGTTATGTTACTCCCAGTAGTGGAGACTACTTAGCTAATACTACGGTAACTTTGAGAGCCTATCCGTATTCCGGCTATCAGTTTACCAGATGGGGAGGGGATGCCAGTGGGACGAGTACAATTTATAGCCTCTATATGAATAGTAATAAGAGTGTGACGGCTTACTTTGAGAAGGTGCCCGTGCCCGTGGAGGGCGCAATAATTAGAAAGGAATTGGAGTTTTCTGGTAGTGGTGACGGTATTGTTCCAGTTGCTAATGTCCCCCAGGGTGTAAGGGCGAAGCTCCATGTCTGGGGGAAAAACAATATGCCCATTTCCCAGGGCATGGGAATTTATTGGTTCGTCAACGACCCAGATGGCGGAATAGCAGAGGAATACGAAGACTGGGGAGGCACCATAGGAGCAGGGAAGGACCATGAGTTTATTAGTAGTGGACAGTTCGACTTAGATAAACCAGGGAGATATGGAACTTGGATAGAGCTACTAATGGGCTCTCAGAGTAACCCAGAGGTTGTTGATAGATATATTGGACATTTATGCACCGTAGTTGCCGAACTGGTACCAATATTTAGTGAGCTTGGTATATCATCTTTTAGCAAAAAATAGTAGGAGGGAAAACGATGATTAAAACACTAGAAGTAGCATTAGGGTTAATAGCACCTAGCCAAACTAACCCAGCGGGAGTATTGGTGCCCACTATTGAAGCAGGACAGGTAGTGGCTACAGGTTATTACACTGACCCAAATACTGGGCAGTTATACTACTATGACGCTCCCAATGAGCAGTGGTATTACTACGCAGCAGGGTATATTTACCCACTAGGCATTTCCTGGAAGCCATCACCATCTCCTATAATAGATGTTATTGGTGGGGTTGATACTATCAGGTTTCTACTGAGCTTCAAGTATATTGGTCCAGCAGTAACTCAGAAGTTCTATGCCGTTGTTGGTGATAATGACAAATCAGGAGCATTCGGTGAGTGGGATGGTTGGTGGGTGCGTAAGGATATTACATTACTTAAATGTAGTACCATTACCACCTTCACCGATAAGTATATTGATGTTCCCATTCTAACCGGTAAGGATGGGCAGGATTTTGCCGCTTACTGCAAGAAAGACCAATTCTTTATTGAAGAGGGAAAAGACTCAACACCATATTACTATGATGTTGGCCATGTTATTGAAGCCGAGGGTGAGTTTACCGAGATGAAGATTACCAAATTTGAGAAGGTAGTGTAATAGTGCAGATTACTCAGGTTCAGATAGGGAATTTCCTTTATCCTCTGACTGAAGGGCAACCACTCCCGATTAAAACCGGAGAGGTTATTAGGGTGTTCTTTGCCTTTAGGGGTAAGGTGCCTGAGAGAACCGAAGTACGAATATGGGCATCAGTTTATCATTATGTTTTAGATATTATGAATAGGCAGGAGAAAGCTCAGACCAAGGGGATAATGACATTAGAAGCAACGGAGGAGTTAACAGATTATGAAACATCAATGGATATTACTATCGGTGATATTGGCTCAGGGTTGTATGGACTAATCGTAGAGTTACCGGACTATGATGTTTCAGATAAGATTGATGATTGTTTAGAGGTTGCTGCCGTACCAGGAATATTTGAGATGCTAGGTCCATTACTGATGATGGGGCTTATGGTTGGAATGGTAGCAATGATGGCGCCGATGATGGAGGAGGGAGTGGGGTAACGGTTAAGGCAACAGGAGGTTGAAATGACAGGGACATATTCCGAGATTATTGAGATAACAGCACCTAGTAGTGCTAGAGAAGGTGAACAGGTTCCAATATCTACTAAGGTAATGAACATCTCAGCATATTCCCTTTTGTTCAGAGTGGAGTTATATGCGGTTAAAGACATCTATGAAGTTCCAACGCCTGAAGAGACAGTTGGTAGCCTTGAAGTAACTATTGGAAGCGGCCAATCTCAGGTTATTAGTGGAACATTCATTATGCCTGCCTGGGATGTTAGCATTGTGGTCAAGGTGCATCGGTTTATTGACCATTGGGACTTTGATACTTATTCCACTAAGGTTGTTAGCTTAGCGGTTACTCAAGATTGGACACCAATAATAGGCATGGTGCTGGTATTAGGGATGGTTGCTGTGCTAATACCAATGATGAAGGGAGGATTTAAGTAGTCTTAATAATAATTAAAGGAGGTTTTTCTAATGCAAGAAGGAGCAATTACCCAAGTAATCTATCGTATCACTACTACCGGACTATTCTACGCACTCCCTGCCGCACCGATTGCCGCTGAACTAAACTCAATATTTCAGTTGGGAATAACCTGGCTTAATACTTCGGAAGAAGCATTCCAGGGGCATATTGAGTTGGTGATTACCAAGCCTGATGGTACAACGGTAACGCTAAATGATGTAATGCATCAGGACTTAGAGGTTGACCCTAATGGGAGTGCTACGGTACTGTTCGGAGCAATACTTCTTGACCAATACGGAACATATTCCGCCCAGGCAACATTAACGGAAACGGATGAGACCACTATTCTTGATTTAGAAACCTTCTCATTCGCCACTGTTGCTGCACCCGTGGCTGTTGCTGCCGAGTTTGATATTTCAACATTATTGGCCAGTATTATGCCATTGATTATGCTAATAATGGTCTTTATGATGTTGAAGCCGATGTTGACTGGAATGGCCGAAGGGGTTAAGTAATACTAAAAGGTCTGTAACGAAGGGGTGATAAGAAGTCCCTGAGTAAGCTGGAGGCAACATGGCCGAAAAAGCACTAACAATATATGACGATGATATGATGAGCACCATGACACCAATCCTTATGCTTGTAATGGGGTTGGTGCTCTTAGTTGCTATCTTGCCTATTACTCAAACAGCCCAAGCTCAGGCCTACCAGGGTAGGAGTATTACCAAGGAAGTTAAGGCTAATGATACTCTAAAATACTTTGATGTGAGGCATGATTATCCCTACACTTTTTGGATAAGTGTTTACTTCATCAATAATGGCCCTGACCCAGTGGAAATAGCAATAAACTATCCTGATGATAAATTTACGATAAGACCAAACGGGACTATAACGGTTAACCGTTCCGGAGCACAGGAGAGAATAGCCACTATCTTCTATAGTTGCGAGAAGGGCAAAACGGCTGAAGTAGAAATTACAGGAGAGTATTAAAAAATGATTACTGGAACTATTCCCGTAAAGGTCCCAGAAAAGCTCTCAGAGCTTGAATTGGATGCCGGAGGCAAAAGGATAGATAATCTTGGTCTCGGCGATACTCCCGATGATGTGATGAGGAGGAGTGAGAAAACTGGGGACTACGGAGTCTATGGCCTTGTTCCGACAGGGTTAGCCGCCGATAGACCCGCCCCTGGCATAGTAGACCGGTTTTATTTCTCTACGGATACTTTAGTATTAGAGCGTGATACTGGAGCAGCCTGGGCCGAGGTAGCAAGGGGTGAGGCGGTGATTAGGCTAGCCCAGCTGGCCGAAAGGGTACACAGCTCCTTGACTGGCATTGGAGTTGCTGACCACCATGCAAGATACACTGACGCTGAGGCGCAAGCTATAGCTGCTGCTCTTATCGCTGTTCACGCTGCTATCGCCGCTGCTCACCACGCCAAATATACCGATGCCGAAGCCCAGACGACAGTAAAGGCTAATGTTGAGGTTGGAGACCTCAAGGCGCCGACCAAGCCCTTGGCTATGAATAACCAGAATGTATCGGGGGTTGCCGACCTTACCGCAGCAAAGATTTATGCTACAGATGAAATGTATATCCCAGCGGAGCCATAATGGAGATATACTGTGAGCGAGTATCGGCAAATAAAGGTAAAGGGAACGGCACTCCGCTATGTAGATTGGGGTGGCAACTGGAGAGAACAAACAGGGACACTTACGGGCGGAACGGGGATTGTTGGTCCCGGAGATACTCGTTTAGTTCGGATAGAGGGCGACCGCATCCTTTATGTCGATTATAACCTAGATGAGAGATATTTGCCCTTTGAGGTTGTTGCTGGCTCTGATATAGTAGGAAAAATTAAGGTTAAAGGTAATTGGGTTCGTTATGTTAAAACTACTGGTGATATACGAGAATGGCATGAGGATATTCCCCATGTTGACACTCCCTACACTGATACAGGGTACGAGAAGGCGCACACAGATACAGGGCACCATGATACCCACAGGAACACTGGGCACAGTCAAGCACATACAAACACAGGGCATGATGATGCTCACCAGGACACTGGGCACGACCAAGCGCATACGGACACGGGCCATCGTGATACTCATTATAATATGGGACACGACCAGGCTCACACAAATACTGGGCATCATGATACGCACAAGGATATCGCCCACGTTAACATTCCGTATCCGCACCAAGATGTCCCGCATTATGATGGCTACTATGATACTCATACGGATATTCCTCATTATGATGACCACTACGATGGCTATATGGATTTGCACACGAATACTCCTCATTATGATACGCACTATGATGGCTATGCGGATACTCACACGAATACTCCTCATTATGATACCCACTATAATGGCTATTATGATACCCACACGAATGTCCCTCATGAGGATACCCACACTGATATACCAGCCCACGATGATGAGCACGAAGATAGACCAGAATTAGTTTGAAGGAGGAAAGGAATGCCCATCTTAGTAAAGCCTTATCTGGAGTGCAACCTACATTGCGAATATTGTTATGAGACAGAATATAGGAAGCACCACAAACCCGAAATGGACTATGACCTTGATGCTGTTCTCAAGGCTATAGAGGAGGTGTATCACAGCGGCCACAACGGCAGGGAAATAGGCTTGCACGGTGGTGAACCCATGTGTATGCCGAAGCCGGATGTGGAGAAGATTTTAGCTAAATGTGTTGAACTTAGTGAAAAGAGTGAAGAGAGCGAAGAGAGTGGAAAGAGTTTAATCCAAACAAATGGCACCCTTATTGATGATGAGTGGATTGAGATATTCAAACGGAACAAAACTCATGTTTGTATTAGCTGTGACGGACCGGGTGAACTCAGTGCTTTCAGGATGGACGCTCCGACAGCAGACAAGCTGGTTGAGACCATAGCCAATCTCAGGAAATGTGGCCTGGGTGTCTCAGTTATCAGTGTCACTAGCAAGTCTAATGTCGGAACCAAAGAGAAGTTTTCAGCCTTTAAGGACTTTCTTCTTCAGCTAAAAGAACTAGGGGTAGGAGGCCGGCTTAACCCGTGTGGATGTGGTCAAGACCCAAGATTTGAGCTTGAACTTGATAAACTGACCGAAATCTATAAAGACCTCACAAGGTTCTGTATGGAGCACGGGCTTACTTGGGCCCCGATGAGTGACCTAGCTGTGAAGGTTGGTGGAAGTGGAGCGGTCTGTGCTTTCCAGGGATGTGACCTCTTTCATACAGACTCAGCTACCGTTATTCTTGGTGATGGCTCTATCACCAATTGTATGAGAACTAATCAGGGAGACATACTTCTGCAACATCCCTCTAAATATCCAACCCGTGATGACTTACTGCAAACCATACCGCAGGAATACTATGGATGCAAGGACTGCGAATACTGGAACTACTGCCGTGGTGGCTGTCCCACCGTAGCTATAGACAACGATTGGAGGAACCGAACATACCTGTGTCCTGTATGGAAGGGCATAATTGAGGTGCTGCTGAATGCGAGAAAACTTATTCTACATAAAATCTCTTCGCAAGGGGGGCACAAAGATGTCCATAGAGACAATCCCCATACAGACAGAGTAGATGAACATAAGGATGTTCATAAAGATACCCCTCACAGAGATATTGGAGGAAAGAAATGATACGATTGATACCGAAGCATAAACATGAAGACTGGATGATTAAATTGGGGAAGATAGCTCCAAATAAAGAGATAATACGATTGTTAATAAATCCTGAACAGGGAAAGGAATTCGCAAAAGGTTTGGAGGAAGAAGCGAAAGAAGATTTGCTTCACCTGTTGTCTCTCCCAATTACATATAGCGATTACCACGGAGTAGGTCAGCTAGAAACTCCATATTTTGTTGTGTTGCACGATACCTTTCCGCCACTAATTAAAGCAAGGGTTCTGGAGTTTAATAAATGATTTCAGCGTGGAAGGTTTATTTTAAGGTAGCCTGGGCTTGTAAGACACCATTCGTATTTCCATTCGATTTGAGATACAAACCAGTGGCATTAGCAGTGCTCAAAGTTATCGCATCGGAGATTAGAAAAACATTTCAATACCTTGAGGATATCTCTGACTGTGATGATGCAGCTTGGAGGTTTAAGGCTGAGGCTAGTAAAAGAAAAGAGAATGGAGTTGGACTGGTTATTGGGTGGCATAGGATGCCCCACTGCTGGAATGTTGCTCTAACTAATGAGGGTATTTACCAGGTGGAACCGCAGAATGGTTATATCTTTAAGAAGGATAAGAAATACGGAGCACTAATAGTAATAATTTGATGGTATAAAAGAATGAAAACGCTAAATTCTCCGGTTAAATTTATGGTTTACTCAGTCCTAAAAGCACTGAGGCACCCCAGGACGCCGATTTCACACTACTATTGCTCGAACTGCAAGATTCGGTTCCCAGCTTCAGCGAATGAGTGCCCGAAGTGTAAAGAGAAGGTCAATCAGTCACCAGAGGATAAGCAGGAATCACCGGCACCGTGGTGGGCGGCTATCCTGTGCATTATAATTGGGATAGGAGCATGGATAGCCTCAGCTTGCCTACAAATACCTGGGCTAGGTGAGGCAGGTCGAGCTTTAGTGTATATCCCGCTCGGGCATTTATTCGGGATGTCTATTCAGAGGTAAGGAGAAGTAACCCATGAGATACGCGGTAATATCTACCAGATTAGCCATTGCTGAGCTTCAAAATGAGGTTAAACGGTGTGGGGGCAGAAACCTCAGAGTAGCTTCTGCTTCGAAGCAGGTATTCTGTGATTTGGAGCCAGCTGCCACTGATAAGCTAAAAGCTACGGGGTGTATTGTTAGTAAAGTGGGTGGAGTTAGGGCAACAGTAATGCCACCAATAGTAATGCCACCGACACCTGTTGCTGCTGCTCCAGTCTATACTCCTGGGGAATTAGCATGGGCAATCGGGCTTGAAGAGATAAGGACAATATTTGAGCCTCCTCTCTATGGCGAAGGAATGAATTTAGCTATAATTGATAGTGGTATTAGGAAAACTCATGAAAAAATTAATGGTCGTGTTATATATGAGAAAAATTATACTGACGACCCAATGGGAGACGGGTTTGACCATGGGACGGGAGTGTGCAGTATTGTTCTTGCCATAGTCCCATTGTGTAATATCCTTAGTTTGAAGGTTCTTAATGATAGGGGTGAAGGTACGGAGGAAGATGTTGCTTTGGCTATTGATGATTGTATTAACCTACACGATACGAACCCCAATATTGCTCCAACAGTGATAAATCTTAGTCTTGGTGGACCGGATGATGCCAATCCCGATAATCCGTTACGAGTGGCATGCAGGGCGGCAATAGAAAAAGGAATATATGTTCATGCATCGGCAGGAAATAGTGGACCGGTATCTTATACAATAACATGCCCTGCTTGTGAAAAATATGTATTTGCTATAGGTTCGGCAAAATACTTTTCCGAGGAAGGCTCCTTTGTTGTTAGCGAGTTTTCCTCAAGAGGCCCAACATTTGAAGGTCTTATAAAACCAGATGTAGTAATGTTTGGTGAGGATATTTCTGTGGCTAGTAGTGTGAGTGATACCGCCACTACTGCTAAAAGTGGTACAAGTTTTGCAGTACCCTTCTGTTCTGGTATGCACCTACTATATCATGAGTCTGTAACAAAATGGGTTGCCTATGAAGTAGAAAGGCTACCCGGTATTCTTCCTAGAGGAGCAATAGGACGATATATAATATCTCCCGCTACAATGATGGAGGATTTTCTCCCTCGTATATGTATAAAGCCTTCCCTTGTGGCAGCCGGTAAAGATACCGATTATGGTAATGGAATACCTTTAGGTTCACTTGTATATCAGGCATTAACTATGGTGCCTGCTATAGATATTTCCGCTATACTAACACCTGTGTTAGCCATCATGATGATGGGGATGATAATTGTTCCTATGACAAAGACAATGAAATGAAAAAATCTAAATGGGCTAAAGTAACCAGTATTGTTATTGTTATTTATGGAGTATTTCTTCTACTCCAAGCCTTCTGGCCGGGGTGGGATATAGTTCAAGAAGCCTGTGTCTTGGATATAGCCAAAATTGTAGGTGGGATTATTTTGCTCGTATGGGGAATTATCTTTTTTAGAGGGAGGTAGTTATGCCAGGAACAGCAATAGTAACAGTAAATGAAAATGAGTGGCAGGTCTCCATAGCTTCAACCTATGCGGAACTAACCACCGGACTTAGAGAGGTATCAGTATTAGCGGCAGGCACCGGTATGCTGTTTATCTTACTCGCTGATGAGCAGGCAGTATCGGTTGACACCACTGGCATGAACTTCGCCCTGGATATCATCTTCATTGCTAATAATGTTGTCATCGACGTGGCCAGAAATGTAGAGCCAGGCTACTTGGTGACCGAAGAGACATCCTGCGACTCCTTCCTGGAGGTCAACACTGGAGAGGCTATTTTAGTAGAGGCGGGGGATTCAGTAAGCACCGCGACTATTCAGCAGCCTGGGATGGACTTTAGCCAAATTATATCCTTTGCTGTACCATTAGCACTTCTTGGCTTTGTCTGTGCTATGGCAGGTGGGATGATGACCGGGGTTACGGGTTCTTCGTCACCACCTAGAAGATTGGGGAAGCCCAAGGCTGAAGCAGAAAGAGGGGAAACTCACCTAGCTAAATATGGTAGTAAGGAATTACCGGAGAGAGGAAAGGGCCGAGAGAAGATCACCGTTAAGTGCCCAATCTGTGAAAAGGAAATAGAGGTTGTAGGCTATGATAGAGTTACCAGGTCAGGGGTACTTAGGAAGCACCTCGAGAAAGAACATGCTCACCACTCCACATGGGGGGAGGGCACCCGTTTTATCGGTGGATGTAAAGTGAGCGAAGGTCTCTGCCACACTCACGGTTATTCTGTCAGCAAGACGGTTAGATGTCCGAAGTCGCCATTGACTAATGAGGAATGGGCAGCGGCTTGGGAACTAGCTGAGGCAGCTTATCCACAAGGCATGAGCAATCCCTGGGTGAATAGTTGGTGGCCAGAAACGCGGGAGGAAGCCGAAGGGGCAGCGAAGGTGTACGAATGGAAAATGAAAGACGCTATTCGAATGTTCAGGGAAAAGCAGAGGGCGGCTATAGAAAGTTATGAGAGGGGTGCTGATAAAGCAGCCTATAACTACCGCCGGTATGTTGTGGGGGAGTATGAAAAAGGGCGGGAACTTTCTGTTGTTGCCAGTCCATCCGGACACCACTCAATGTGGCTAACCTTGGAGCAGAGAAAGGAGCTGGAGAAGAAATACGGAAGTGTGGCAGTCAGGTGGGCTGAGGAGGCAACTAGGTCAGGTGATATAAAGGGGGTAGAAACGGCAGCGGAATACTACTACAAGAAGATAAGGGAGGCATTCGGCCTGGGGCACCTTTCCCCAGAGTTAAGCGAAGAGCAAATAATGGAATTGAGGGAAGTTCTGGGGCTGCCGAAGGAAGTACCACCACGAGAGAAAGGATATATCGAATGATATTAGAGCCTGGCTCAAAGCGATTAGAAGAACTGGTCACTGAGTTCTGGTCCATGAGGTTAGGCTACCCGTTTCCACCACCGAAAGTCAAAATCTATAGTAGAGAGGAATATATCGAGGAGACCGGGAATGACAAAACGGTTGCCCGGTACTCGCCCGAGAAGGGGCAACTTTCTCTGTTGCCGAATATCGTAGCCCACATCGAGCTTCTCCTTCATGAGCTAGCTCACCACTTGCAGAGTAGCCAATTGGGGAGTGCTGAGTTTCTGCGGACATACGATAAATACACTGAAGAATTCGGATATGAGAATAACCCCTATGAGGTTGAAGCCAAGAAGCTTGAGAAGGAATGGTGGCCTGAGTTTGAGCAACTGTTAAAGAAAAGGCTGGAGGCTAGTGG
>JABUBO010000830.1_pt1 | contig 10235 bp, 9 predicted proteins | sample 7240361 | NCBI WGS metagenome assembly JABUBO01 (sample SAMN07256346, study PRJNA390944) | subsurface metagenome | isolation source: Methane hydrate marine sediment | place: Pacific Ocean: Eastern North Pacific, ODP site
ATGAGTCCAGCGATAGAGCCTCTCGTAGTTGCTCTTCGCGACACTCCCAGAGATACGGGGCTTAATTTGGAGCATCTATTCAAATTAGGTGAATACTTTGAGTCAATCGCTCCCAAGTACCGGGACTTTCTAGACACCACAAAGATGTCAGTGATTGACACTAATGTGCTAGTACATCAAATCCCTGGAGGTATGTTCACCAACATGGTCGTTCAACTAAGAGAAGCCAATGCTCTTGACCGCCTCTCCGAAGTCTATGACGAACTTCCTCAAACTCGAAAGGAGCTAGGGTATCCACCCCTGGTTACTCCCACAAGCCAGATTGTTGGCATTCAAGCAGTTCAGAATGTGCTCTTCGGCAGATACAAGATGGTTTCCAGCCAAGTCAAAGATTATGTTTATGGCTTATATGGCAAACCACCAGCCCCGATTGATTCCCGGATACAGAAGGAAATCCTCAAGGGTTACGAACGCGGGAGTAAGCCTATTACCTGCCGACCAGCCGATGTTCTGGAGCCAGAACTAGAAAAAGCTAAGGAAGCTACCAAGGATATCGCCAAAGATATCGGTGATGTGCTTATCTATGCTCTTTACCCTACCACCGGAATGCGCTTCCTGAAGTGGAAATACGGCTTGGAGACACCACCCCCAGAAACCAAGCCCAAGACACTGGAAGATGTTAAGCGAGAAGATGAGCTTATCGCCAAAGCAAAAGCCGGCGAACTGGTAGAAAAAGTAGAAACGAAGACACCTGTCAAAGGGCCATCTCTTAGAACATTCAACGTTTACGTCGGCAATGAATATTACAAGGTGGACGTCGAGCCCACCGGTGGCCCGGCTACATTCGCTGCACCTGCAGTTTATGCTCCAATGCAACCAGCACCAGCAGAAAGGGCAGAGGTTGCTCCCCCTCCAATTCAGGCTCCAGACCAACCACCCGCAGCGCCAGTGCCAACGGAGAAGGCAAAAACTCTACCTCCTGCCATGGCAACTGCCGGCGCTGGAGAGACTCCGGTGACTGCCCCGATACCAGGCACAATCATCCGCTATGTAGTAAAGGAAGGCGACGAGGTTAAGATAGGCGACAGCGTGGTCATTTTAGAAGCTATGAAGATGGAAAACGACTTGGTTGCGCCGGCCGATGGCAAGATTAAAGCCATAAATTTCAAGCCCGGTGACAAAGTAAATGGAGGCGCTATACTAGCTATAATCGGCTAGACTTTAATGGGAAAGACCATAAGTGAGAAAATCCTGAGCGAGAAATCAGGAGTCGATGTCCAAGCTGGGGATATAGTCATTGCTCCAGTAGACCTGGCATTCGTTCAAGACACTACCGGCCCTCTAACCATAAGGCAATTCCAGGAAAGCGGACGCAGCAAACTGGCTAGCCCACAGCAAAGCGTCATTTTCCTCGACCATGCTATCCCCAGCCCAAACCGGCAGCTATCGAATGACCACCAATCCCTACGTAGTTTCGCCAAAGAAACTGGCTGCTTGATTTTCGAAGGTGGCAATGGGATATGCCATCAGCTAGTAGCCGAAGCCTTCGCTAACTCAGGAGATATCATCGTCGGCGCTGACTCTCACACAGTAACTGCCGGCGCTCTAGGAGCATTTGCTACCGGAATGGGCTCTAGCGACATTGCCATCGCTTTAGCCCTGGGCAAAACATGGTTCCGCGTACCAGAGAGCTTCAAGATTACTATCAGCGGCAGATTTCAAAAAGGGGTTTGTGCCAAAGACCTCGCCCTTTACCTCATTGGCATGCTTGGCGCTGATGGTGCCACTTATAAAGCGCTAGAATTCGGCGGTGAGGCAGCGAGAAACATGACTATGTCACAGCGCTTGACTATTGCCAACATGGCAGTAGAAGCTGGCGCCAAGGCCGGGCTTTTTCCCAGTGATACTGTCACCAGAAAATATCTGGCAGCACAGGGGAGAGACAATAAATATAAAGCGCTTTATCCTGACATCGATGCTAACTATGAACAAACCATCACCATTAATGCTGACGAGCTTGAACCCATGATAGCAATGCCGCATACTGTGGATAATGTTGCCCAAGCAGGTACACTCGCCGGTACCAAGGTCAATCAGGTATTCATTGGCACTTGCACCAATGGCCGGCTCGAAGACCTAGCTACAGCCGCTGCCATTCTCAAAAACAAGAAATGCCACCCACATGTCAGGTTAATCATAGCTCCAGCATCACGCCAGGTACTCACTGCAGCTATAAAAGCTGGCTATATTCAAACTCTAATCACCGCTGGAGCCATCTTGCTGCCGCCAGGATGTGCCGCCTGCCTCGGTCTTCACCAGGGTGTGCTCGGAGACAATGAAGTCTGCCTATCCACAGCTAATCGTAACTTCAAAGGCCGCATGGGCAACCCCGAAGCCTCAATATACCTTGCCAGCCCAGCCACAGCCGCAGCTTCAGCCATAACCGGCGAAATCACCGACCCGAGAAAGGTAATATAATGCCTGATATGATTCTCAAAGGCAAGGCCTTAAAATTTGGCGATAATATTTCTACCGACCTTATCACACCAGGTAGATACGCCCACTTAAGAAGCAACTTGTCTGAATTGGCTAAGCACGCCATGGAAGATGCCGACCCAACCTTCGTTGACAAAGTAAGACCAGGTGATTTTATCATTGCCGGCAAGAACTTCGGTCTTGGCTCCAGCCGGGAACATGCTCCACTAGTTATCAAGATGACTGGAATAAGTGCTATCCTGACAAAATCAGTTGCCCGCATCTTTTTCAGGAACTCCATAAATCAAGGATTACCAGTTTTGATATGCGACACCGACAAGATTGGCGCTGGAGACGAAATAGAGGTAAACTTGACAAAGGGGGTAATCACCAACTCAACTAGCGGTATCCAGCTCACCTTCGGCAAAATTCCACAAGTGATGCTGGATATACTTAGTGAAGGCGGGCTCATTCCCTATATCAATAAATACGGCGATTTCAAACTCTGATTGTTGCAAAGGCAGAACGTGTTATGCCCTACAAAGTAACCCTTATCCCTGGCGATGGCACCGGCCCTGAGATTACCGAAGCGACGCAGAGGGTACTGGAAGCCACCGGCGTTGAATTCGAGTGGGATATAGGAATAATCGGGGCAAAGGCTCAAGATTCATTCGGCACACCTCTACCAGGTCACATCCTCGAATCCATAAAAAGAAACAAGGTGGCTCTCAAGGGTCCGGTAACCACACCCATGGGCACTGGCTTCAGAAGCGTCAACGTGGCTTTGCGCAAGAGCTTGGACCTTTATGCTTGCCTCCGTCCATGTAAAATCTATCCTGGTATTCCTACTCCTTTTGAAAATGTGGATATCGTAATTATCAGAGAAAATACTGAAGACCTCTACAGCGGAATTGAATTCGCCAAGGGCACCGACGAAAGCGCTAAACTTACGGAACTCATCTTTGAAACTACAGGGAGTAAGGTGAGAAAGGATTCCGGCTTTAGTATAAAAACGATTTCCGAAACAGCCTCCAGACGTATTGTAAAGTTTGCCTTTGAATATGCTCGAGCCAATAACAGGAAGAAGGTCAGTGCTATCCACAAGGCTAACATCATGAAGTTCTCCGATGGCCTTTTCCTGGCTACTGCCCGCGAAGTAGCCAAAGAATATACAGACATAGAGTTCGAGGATGTACTCGTCGATGCCTTATGCATGCGTCTTGTAAAAAACCCGAGCCTATACGATGTCATTGTCCTGCCCAATCTCTATGGGGACATCGTCTCTGACCTCTGTGCTGGACTAGTCGGCGGACTTGGCGTAGCACCCGGAGCTAATATAGGTGATGACACAGCCGTCTTTGAACCTACCCATGGAAGTGCCCCAAAATACACCGGGCAGAATAAAGTTAACCCTATAGCGATGATGCTCTCTGCAGTGATGATGCTTCGCTACCTTCGTGAAAAGGAGGCTGCAGATAAACTGGAAAAGGCCATAGCTGCAGTTATCGCTGAGGGTAAAAATGTCACCTACGACTTAAAGCCAGACTGCAATCAACCGGCAGCAGGAACTTCAGAAGTCGCTGATGCAGTGATAGAGAAACTAAAGGAGAGCCCTTAGCTAAAACACATAGGCCGGCAGATAATGCTATACGGTTGCGCCAACCTTATGAAAGGGGAGCTAAAAATAAGATGAATAGAAAATCGAAAGAATTAATTCCTCCGGGGTTAGTTTACATCGCGGACAGCATTACCTCCAAACATAATATATTAGGTGCTCCTAAAGCGTCGAGAGCAAAATGGGCTAAAGACCTTAACCTCTCCAAAGAGACGACGACTATATTTTTTGCCGGGTGCGGCTATCAGTATACTAGAGAACTGGAGTCCCTGATGTCTCTCATACAAAAAACGGATAAAGGTGTAATCGGTGCCGAGATGCCGATGCGCATTGCCGCTTTTCAGAAGAAGCTGGGCGTTGACCTTGCCGGGATATACCTCAAAACATTGGCAAAAGGTGACGATACTGATGCCCGACCGCTAAGAGATGCGGTTAAAGTGCTGAGCAACCTTGGAGTCGAGTTTGGTTATCTTGCTGATGATGAGCCATGCTGTGGGGGGCTACTGCACTACATTGGATTACAAGCAGAGTTTGCCCAAAATGCTCAGGAAACATATAAGAGGTTGAAATCCTTTGGGGTAAAACGAATTATCAGTATCGTTCCTTCATGCACCCATGCCATCCGTAATCTAATCCCCGATTATGTCGAGGGATATAACCTGGAAGTCAAGCATTTCTCAGAAGTTGTCCTGGAAAATATCCAGTCGAGAGAACTGCGATTCCCCAGGGAAGTCAAGGTTACATATCATGACCCATGTCAGCTCTCTCGTTACTTAGAGCTGATAGAGGAACCGCGCCAAATACTGAGGGCCATCAAAGGTATCGAGCTTGTAGAAACTGATTGGACCAAAGGGGAATGGTCGACATGCTGTGGGGGCGGGGGAGGATTTGAAGTGGTCTTTCCTGAGTTAAGCCAGATTCTAGCCGTAAACAGAGCTAGGGAACTGGTTGAAACCGGAGCTCAAATTATTGTCACTCAGTGTCCAGGCTGTATCATGCAGCTAAAGGGTGGACTCAAAGAATTAAAAATCGATGGAGTGGAAGTCCTTGACCTGGCTCAAATCGTAGCCATGGCTATGGAGGCATAAAGAGAATGTCTATCTTTACAGACTACAAGAAAGAAATAATGGATGCCGCTCACAATGATAGGATAAGAACTGCTTTATCCCGGGCAATTGCGAGCTATAGGGCAAATACTAATAAAGCCCTGAAGAAATTCCCTCACACCATCAAAATGGCAGAGGAGGTGAGGGCGATAAAGGAGAAGGCTATCAACGAGATGGGAAAGCTCGCCCAGCAGGCATGCGAAGCTATCGAGGAAAACAAGGGAAAAGCCTACATAGCCAAAACAGCCGATGATGCACTAAATATCATCGGAGAACTTGTGGGGAAGGACAAGCTGATTGTCAAAGGTAAAAGCATGACCGGGGAGGAGATTGGCCTACGAGAGTACCTGGAGGAACATGGTAACGAGGTTTACGAAACTGACCTGGGGGAGTTTATAATCCAAAAATTGGGTTCAAGACCCATGCACATCCTCTCGCCAGCAATCCATGTGCCCAAGGAGGATGTTGCCCAGCTTTTCTCTAAGATTACAGGCCAGGAGCTCAAACCGGATATAGAAACGTTAGTGGCAACTGCCAGGAATTTGCTCAGGGACAAATACTTCCGGGCAGACATTGGCATAAGCGGTTCCAATGTGGTTGCCGCCGACACGGGAACATTATTTCTTATTGAGAATGAGGGGAACATTCGCCTAGCGACTGGTGCCCCACCAGTTCACATCGCACTTGTCGGCATGGAGAAATTAGTCCCAACTCTTGGCGATGCATGGAAGGTTGCAGAGGTAACTTGGAGATATGCCAATTATACTGTTCCCTCCTACGTAAGCCTGGTGTCCGGCCCGAGTAAAACTGGTGACATAGAGAAGGTAACCACCTACGGAGCCCACGGTCCAAAAGAAGTCCATGTCATCTTTATGGACGCAGGAAGGACTAATTTAGCCAGGCACCCTATACTACGCCAAGCGCTCTATTGCCTGAGATGTGGCGGGTGTCTTTATGAGTGTCCTGTATTCGCAGTAACTGCTGGTCATTTTGGAGACAAATATTTTGCTGGCATTGGCGCTGTCTGGGCAGCAATGATTAGCCAGAATGTAGAAAAGGCAGCTTCGATAGCTTACACCTGTTTAACTTGCGGCAGGTGCAAGATAAGATGTCCTATGAAGATTGATACGCCAAAAATGGTAGTCGAACTCAGAAAATTAATAGCACAGGGTGCTTAGTCAAAGCCTCCACCCAGCACCTGAAAATTAGTCGTACAATAACCATATCTGCGGAAAGGAGCGCCTTTGAAATGAGAGACATCAATTGCAAGCAGATAACTGAAACCATATCCAATCTATTCCAAGAGGCTTGTGTTTATCTTCCCGAAGATGTGCTCGCTGTTCTCAGGCAAGCAAGAGAAAAGGAAGAGTCACCTGCGGCTAAGGATGTATTAGACAAAATACTTGAGAATACCGAAATCTCCTCCAAAGAGAAAACCCCTTTGTGCCAGGACACTGGTGCTGCGGTAGTCTTGCTGGAGTTAGGACAAGAAGTTCACATAACCGGCGGCGACCTTTACACAGCTATAAATGAGGGAGTGCGCCAAGGATATGAAAAGGGTTATCTGCGCAAATCTATGGTAAACCAGCCTTTCTCAGCTCGAGTCAACACCAGAGACAACACCCCTGCTATCATTCATACCGATATCGTCCCTGGCGATAAGCTCAAAATTAGCGTAATACCCAAGGGGGGTGGCTCTGAAAACTGTTCTCGCCTAACCGTGCTATCTCCGGCAAAGGGTCGCCAAGGGATTATAGATTTCGTGGTAAACCTCGTTAATGAGTCTGGCAGCAATCCATGCCCACCAGTTATTATTGGCCTTGGCATAGGAGGAACAACAGATAAAACCATGACGCTGGCCAAAAAGGCGCTACTGCGCAAAGTGGGTGAGCCAAATCCAGACCCCGAGGTCGCTGAACTGGAAAGGGAGATTCTGCAACGAGTTAACAATCTAGGCATCGGACCAATGGGATACGGAGGCAGGACAACCGCTCTAGCTGTCCATGCCGAAGTTTTTCCCGCTCATATCGCCAGCCTGCCAGTTGCAGTTAACATGCAGTGTTGGTGTGCTCGTCATAAGGAAGCGATACTATGATGAGCAAAAAACACGACGTCATAGTTTTAGGTTCCGGACTCGCTGGGCTGCGGGCAACTATCGAAGCTGCCCGAAATCCAGAGGTCGATGTTGCCATCATCTCCAAAGTCCAGCTAATGCGCTCACACTCAGTCTGCGCTGAAGGTGGGACTGCAGCAGTCATGCGCCCAGAGGAGGGTGACAGTTTCGAGCTTCACGCCTGGGATACAGTTAGAGGCGCTGACTTCCTTTGTGACCAAGATGTAGTAATGCGCTTCGTCCAGGAAATGCCTAAAGAAATCCTACTCCTGGAACATTGGGGGATTCCTTGGTCACGTCGCCCTGATGGACGGATTGCCCAGAGACCATTTGGCGGCCATAGCTTTGACCGAGCTGTCTTCGCTGCCGATAAAACAGGCTTTTTTGAAATGCAAACCCTCTACGATACTCTGCAAAAGTATGACAACGTAAGCAGATACGATGAATGTTATGTTAGCTCCATACTGATAAAAGACAATGTATTCTGCGGTGTAACTGTTTGGGACTTGACCAGCGGTGAGTTCTTCCTCATTCAGGGTAAAGCTTTAATTATCGCCACTGGCGGTGCATGCCGTATGTTCGGCTTCACTACCTACTCTCTCACTGCCACCGGCGACGGCTTAGCCATGGCTTACCGAGCCGGATTGCCTGTCAAAGACTTAGAATTCGTCCAATTCCACCCTACCGGTCTAGTTCCTTCTGGTATCTTGATTACAGAAGCAGCACGTGGTGAAGGCGGCTACCTGCTCAACAGCAAAGGCGAAAGATTCATGAAAAAGTACGCTCCAACCAAGATAGAGGTAGCTCCCCGAGACATTGTCTCCCGCTCCGAGATAACTGAAATCGAAGAGGGCAGAGGATTTCCCGGACCCGATGGCCTTGACTATGTTCACATTGACCTGCGCCACCTTGGCACCAATAAAATCAACGAACGGCTGCCTATGATTAGAGAGGTCTCTATGAGGTTCAACTTCATCGACCCTATTTACGAGCCAATCCCCGTTCGGCCGGCTGCTCACTATTTTATGGGTGGCATCCATACCAACATTGACGGAGCTACCCCAACAGAAGGCATCTGGGCAGCCGGAGAAGCTGCCTGTGAATCCCTTCATGGTGCCAACCGTCTCGGTTCCAACTCGACTGCCGAATGCCTCGTCTGGGGGAAAATCACTGGAGATAAAGCTGCCAAATATGTCTCGAAACAAAAGACTTTGCCCCCAGCACCTAAAGAAGCAGTTTTGAAAGACGCAGAGGCCCAAGTTTTCAGCAGGTTTAGCTCCGACGGCAAGGAAAGCGCCTACGCCCTGCGTAAGGAGCTACAGAAAACCATGGACAGTAATGTAGCTGTTTATCGCACCGGCTCAGACCTGGAAACAGCTCTCAATAAAATAAAGGAACTGAAGCAGCGCCTGCTTGATATCCAGGTCAATGACCGCGGGCGCATATACAACACTGACCTGCTCAGCGCCCTGGAAATGGATAACCTTCTTGACCTGGCTGAGATTATTGCCGCCGGAGCCCTAGCTCGCACTGAATCCAGAGGAGCTCACTCTCGACGAGACTTCCCCAAACGAGACGATGTCAACTGGCTCAAGCACACCCTAGCATACTACACGCCAACGGGACCACGGCTTGATTACATCCCTGTAAACATCACCATGTGGCAACCGGTGGAGAGAAAGTATTAGGAAGTTAACCGTGAAGCAAATGCAACCTCGACAGAATTATCTGGGGCCCGGTGGCTGGGTATGGGCAGGTAAGTACAAACTAGAGCGTTACCTCTACCTCCTACACAGGATAACTGGCTTGGGGATACTGCTCTTCCTGATACTCCACCTATGCATGACAACCATTTTCCGTATTCAAGGCCAGGATGTCTGGGAAGCTACAATGGCACTCCTCCATAATCCATGGTTTAAGATTGGCGAGTACCTGGTCTGTGCTGCCTTTATCTACCACGCCTTGAATGGCTTACGCCTGATCTTACAGGAATTAGGCTTTGCCCTGGGACGACCCACTCCACCAGTTTATCCTTACAAGGACGCGCTGCGCAAAAAGCGCCCGTGGACAATCGCTATGATAGCGGTAATCGCCATCCTTGCCCTGGTATTCTTTTATGACTTCATCGTAGGAGGCTGGTGATGCGTAATACATACCTGCGGCTTATGCAACTGGTTACCGGCATGCTCATAGCAGTTTTACTAGGCATACACACAGTAATAATGCACCTCGATGCTATCCTTGGTTTCTTCGGAGTGGCTGTCACTGAGCCAACTTCCTGGGAATCAATGATAGGTCGAGCTAGCCAGGCTATATGGGTAGGCTTATATATAGCTCTATTGGCTGTTGTGCTCTATCATGCTCTTAATGGACTACGAGGCATCATATTAGAGTTGACACCCTCAACTAGAACCGAGCGTATTGTTACCTGGGTTATCATAGCTTTTGGCATCATCGCCTTCATCGGGGGCAGCTACGTACCATTAGCTCTGTTAATCAGCTAGGAGATATCATGACTGAAGAAGATAGTATTAAACAGATAACTCTCAAAGTCCAGAGATACAATCCGGAGCAAGATAGCACCCCTCATTTTCAAGAATTCCTAGTGCCAGTCAGCCGGGGCACAACCGTACTCGAAGGTCTTCTATATATAAAAGAAAACCTGGATAGCACCTTAACTTTTCGCACCTCATGTCGCATGGCAATCTGTGGCTCCTGCGGCATGCTTATCAACAACTATCCCCACCTCGCCTGCCACACACAAATAGAAGAATTCCGCTCAGATACGCTAACCATTAAACCATTACCCAACCTGCCTATCCTCAAAGACCTGGTAACTGACCTGATTCCTTTCTTCAATATCCATAAATCAATAAAGCCTTACACCATCCGTCATGAAATTGAGGAAATGGAAAACCCCACCGCT
>JABUBO010000832.1_pt1 | contig 10224 bp, 9 predicted proteins | sample 7240361 | NCBI WGS metagenome assembly JABUBO01 (sample SAMN07256346, study PRJNA390944) | subsurface metagenome | isolation source: Methane hydrate marine sediment | place: Pacific Ocean: Eastern North Pacific, ODP site
TTCATATACAGTTGTCCTGTCCAGCCTGCCACAGCGTGGACTGATAAAGAAGTAGGTGGATTTGCCGCTGAAAGTGTGCAGCTTTGAGTACAGCTTACGAAACCTTAAAGCCAGGCTCTCCGCAAGCGGGACAAGCCTGTCCCTGCCATTTTTGGCACCAAGGATGGTAATTACCCCGGCTTTTAAGTCAATATCTTCTAGCTTTAGGTTAAGAGCTTCCGATACCCTCAGTCCGCAGCCGTACAGCAGGCGGAAAAGCACAGGGTCTACGGAATCCCGGTTAGTTTGGGAATTTGGTGGGAATTTATCAATTGCCAGGAAAAAACGCTTCAGCTCATCTTCTGAGAAGATGTATGGAATATGGGCGCAGCGTTTTACCGGTGCAGATTTAATTGTTGGAACATACACTTGATGACCCTGTCTTATCAAAAATTCCGCAAAGCCATTTAGGAGTATTTCCTTTTTGTAATGTGTTGAGGGCTTTTCGTAGCCTATGCTGTAGATGAATGCCTCTGCCATTGGCCTTGTCAGTTTTACTCCCCTGTATCCATTTCTACAGTAATAATCGTCAAATCTCTCCAGTTCCCTGGACTGCTTGTCAAACTTAAACCCGGTCATCTTCTTTTCTTTAAGATAACGCTGAAGAAGCTCCCCCATGTCACTTTTGTACTGGTATTTTCCTTTCATGGAACAAACACCTCCTCCGGATCCAGGGCGCACCTTGCAAGCCCATCCACATCGATTTTTAGATAGATGCTTGTTGTATTAATACTACGGTGCCCCAGGGTCTCTGAGATAACAGGAAGAGGAGACCTGGCTTCCAGCATGTTTTTTGCCAGTGTGCTTCTTAGGGAATGAAGACCGCAGTGGAAGTTAAGCGGGATTTTAAGATTTGCCTTTAACATGTAGCGGTGAAGCTCCCGGTGGAAGCATTCATTTTCCCCAAATGAATCATAAGGAGCCCTGTGCCGGATAAACACCGAGTCACATTCTGTTTTGGGCCTGCCGTTTTTTAGATAATCGATTATAGCCCAGCCGGTATCATCCAGAAGTGGCAATTCAAGCGGATTTTTTGTTTTCTGCATGGTAAGAGATATGGTTTTTCTGCTCCAGTTTAAGTTTGATAGTCTAAGTCCCCTGATATCACTCACCCTAAGCCCGAGACGGATCACAAGAAGAAGGATTGCATAATCTCTTTTTCCCTTAGGGTCGCCTCTATCTATAGCTTTAAGAAGCTTGCCTATATCCTCTCTCTTCCAATAGTAAGGGATAATTGCATCCCGCCTGATCATCACCTTGGGAAGGGACTTACTGATGTCTTTGCCTGTAAAGCCCTGGTCATATAGAAAGGTGAGGTAGTTTCTAAGTACATAAATAATTGTAGAGATATATTTAGGTCTGCAGTTACTGTAACCAGAAAGAAAAGTGGTAAGATGTTTGCCACTGATTGATCTTGAAGAACTGACCCCAGAGTTATCCAGAAAGGTCAAGAATTTATTTACTTTCTCGGTATTGCTGGTAACCGTTGACCTGGCATACTCCCTGTATAAAAGCTCTTCCATGAAAGCCTGGTATTCTTCTTCAAACTGTTGAGGGCACCGGTAAGGGGGGATTTTGGAACGCATCTTAAATTTAACAGTCCCTGTTTGTATATAGTCCAAAAGTGTTTGAAGTGGTTTTGCTGTAGCATTAATTTTTCGGTTACCAGTACCATAGAATCCTTCAATTTTATATCCTGTCCGCAAAAACACATAGTCGATGCAGACTTTTTCATTAAAAGTGGAAATCTTATTTGACTGCATATATCTTAGGATACCGTTGTAGATATAGCTATGAGTATCGATAGTACACTTGGAATATTTCTGGGATTCCAGAGCTCCTAAGACCGCCTTGATTGAATCTTTTAATAGCTGAATCTTGATCACAACAAACTCCCTTCATAAAATAATATTTGGAAGTTCATTATGAATTATTATGGTGAGTGTTTGTAGATAAAAGCCTTATATAATCAGGCAAATACTGTTTCACTCACCATAATGTAACACTCTACATAATGTCTTTTATGGTGAGCTCACCATAAAAGACATAGTTTTGCCACCCATTTAATTGAAGCTGGGGTTGATCTTTTCAAGGTTCAAAAGCTACTAGGTCATTCAAGTTTGGATACCACAAAAATTTATATTAATTTTAACAGCTCACAGATGGCAAAAGCTGTCGATAGGTTATAGGCAAGGAGGCAAGGATATGGCCAGTTATATAATTTAAAGGTTGATGATAGAGAAATTGATTCTGATGATTTACCTGCTGATGATATAAGTAATTATCTGGAATATATAGATTAAATACCGGTTGTTGTGGTTAATAATTTAAAAGATACTCCCAGAAAGCTAGCATAGAAAAAGACATATCCCCCCACACCTTGCGCCACACAGTACTATAAGCAGACAAAAGACATTGAGACACTAAGGCGGATCCTGGGCCATTCAGATATTAGCACAACCACAATTTATATCACTCTGGCCAACATAGATGTAGAAAACGGAATAAAAGCTTTTAAAGGATTTGTATAAAGTTTTTATTAAAGGAATATTATGAAGCGGAATAACACAAAATATAATTTGATATAGTTTAAATTAATACTTATAATTGCAATATTCATAATGTGTGATTTTATAAAAAAATATAATGATTGAATTTGCAAATATTATATATAATAAATCTGTACAAAAATTCCTTTTGAAATTTTATTTATCTGAAATTTTTATAAAAAATTTAATTTTAATTTCTCCTTATATTAGTAAACTTGAAGGGACAAATGTAACTTTTGAGGCTCTTCTTAATAAAACATTGGAAAAAAATATTACAGTTTATCTTATAACAAGAACACCCTGTTATGAAGAACAGCAAAATGCAATTGATATACTTATGAAATATAATCATGTAGAGATACGTTTCAATGAAGCCTTACATGCAAAATTATATCTTTGCCTTTGCCAAGAAGAAGTGAATAATTTTGCAATGTTAGGTTCAGGAAATTTGACAAGATCTTCAATAGAAAGAAATATCGAGATAGCAATGTTAATTAATGGATATGGTAAGGGTAAAGATACAATAAGAGAGCTTTCGCATTGGAGCTTAAATATACTTAGAACTCTTAATTCTACTAAAATTATAAAAAAAATAAGTAGGAGGAATTAAATGGAATTCAAAGATTGGTTTTGTTTAAAGGGCAGAGAAAGTTTTACAGTTGATCCTAAATTAAATTATGAAGATTCAAAATTCTATTTTGGAAGGAAAGAAATTGAGAAAAGATTAAAAGACCAGATAAGAAGATCATTTGTTGAGCCAGGAGTACCAAAAATGGTTGTATACGGCTCTTTTGGTTCTGGTAAAACACAAACACTTTATCATCTAGATTATTATTTAAAAGCCGAATGTCAAAATGTGTGTGTACAAAATCCTGAGACATTTCATTTAGATATAGAAATGCGAAGTAAATCTGACCATTCTGATTGGCATCTACAATTAATGGAGACTATAGGTTTAGAAACTGTATCACAATGGGTTGGTAATCTATTTGAGAAAGTAAAAGATTTAGGTGATTATTTAAAAGAAATTTTTAAAGATCTTAATATGGTACAAACTATAAAAAATTTACGAGCAGGGGGTGCTTTACAATTTCTAGCATGGAGGTGGCTTTGTGGTCAAAAACTTACACCTACTGATTTAGAGAGACTAAGAGTTACACGAAATATTGGTGATCTTGGAGCAGGAGATATGGTTAATGTACTAGTGGGAATCGGAAAATTAGCGGCAGAAAGTAGTGAAAAAATAATAATATTTATAGATGAAGCTGAACAGTTTAGAAATGTTAAAACTGGTGATGCAGTAGAATCATTACACGACTATTTACGTAAACTTTCTGAACCTTCAAATTCATCAATAGGGTTTGTTATTGGGTATTATGCTTTAACTCAGGATGATATGGCAGAATTATTAATTAGGCAAGATATAAGAACTAGAATTGGCGATATCAATTATATTGAAATACCCCCACTACCCTCAGTAAATGATGTAAAAATATTTGTTAAGGAATTATTAATGGAATTTATTGATCAAAAAAAAGCTGAAAAATTAATTAAAGAGAAAGCTTTGGGTATAAGCCTTGAAACCTTTCCTTTAAGTTCAGATTCTTTTGATCTACTTTGTGAATATGCGTCACAAGATCCGGTTAAAGCCTTGCCTAGAAATTTAATTAAAGCTATAAATGAATGTGCAATATCTGCTTGGTATGATAAAAAGAATATAATAGATGAAGAAATTGTTAATGAAATAGCACCATTAATTTTTGGGTGATTATTATGAAAAAATTTAGCGTTAAACCCAGATTAACACATGCAAGAGATTTTTTAATTAGTAATAATACAGAAAGTAAAGAATTTTTTTACTTAGGTCGTCTTGCTGAATCAGGCCAATTAGTAGATATTAATTTCGATGTATCGGTTCCTCAAGTTGTTGCTATTTTTGGTAAACGAGGTTCTGGAAAATCATATACGTTAGGTTCAATATTGGAAGGCTTATGTACTAAAGATAAAAAAACCTCGATAAGTAATATTAGTAAAAATAAATCTGCATTATTATTTGATACTCTCGGTATATTTCAATGGTTTGATATCCCTTTGAAAGCTGGATTTCAGCAAAAAGTTATTAAAGAACAGCTTGCTTTACAAAGAGGTTGGGATATAAAAAGTGAAGATTTAGATACTCAGATATGGTCACCAAAAGGGTATTGTAACAATGAAAGGTTTAAAGAATTTACAATTAATTGTGATGATTTTAATGCTTCGGATTGGGGTTATCTATTAGGTGTCGATATTCTACAAGATAGAATGGGTCAATTACTAAATGATGTTTATGAGAAAGTAACGAATGAAGGTTGGAGAGATAAAAATAAAAATTATGCAGCTATATCTGAATATATTCTTGAGGGAATGGTTGATTGCTTGAAGTCTGATTTAGAAGTTATCTCAAATTATCATAATGAGACAAGAAGAGCAGTTATACAACAATTGTCAACCTATGTAAGAAATCCTCTATTTCAACCTAAGCATAAAAATAGTATTAGTAATATTGGGGAGACTATTTCTATAAATAATCTCTTATTACCTGGAATTTTAAGCATAATATTATTACATAAATTATCTGATGAATTACGTTTAGTTATAATAATGTCTTTAATAAGAAAAATAATGAGGCTAAGAATTGAAACATCAGAAATTGAAAAAAATTTGAAAATATTACCAGAAACCTATTTAAGAGATAAAAAAATCATGGAAGAAAAATTATTACAAGGAATCCCACCATCATGGATTGTTATAGACGAAGCACAAAATTTTCTTCCTTCTGAAAAAAAGACCTCTGCTACTGACACACTGATAAAATTCGTTAGAGAAGGAAGAAATTATGGTCTTTCTTTCTTAATTACAACTCAACAACCTTCAGCAATTGATCAAAGAATATTATCGCAAGTTGATACTCTAATTACTCATAAACTAACTGTTCAAGGGGATATAGAGTATATAAAGAGGAATTTGAAATCAGGACTACCTGCAGAAATAAAATTTAGTAATAAGAATTTAACAATTGATGAATTATTAAGATCGTTAGATGTAGGCCAAGCTTTAATATCAAATACAGAATCTAATCGTTCATTCATTATAGATATACGACCTAGAGTTAGTGTCCATGGAGGTTTTGGAATTTAATGGAATTTATTAGATTAGTTGAAAATCCAAGAAAGTGTATGCAAAGGTTAGGATTTTTAAAGTGGTTAACTTATTTTTGTTCTAAGACTTATACTTCTTCCTTAACTAATCTTGGAGACAATTTAATTTCAACATTAACACAAAAAGTTAGGATATCAGTAGATGAAAATTTATTTCTTTATATAAAAAAAACTTTAATCCACGATATCCATCGAAATATATATTCTAAAGTAACTAATATCGAAGAGTTAGAAAAAATTAATCAAATAGACATAGAGCTACAAGATGCCTATTTATCTGACTTTAATATTCCTTCTAAAAGAGGAAGACTAACAAACTTTGAAAAAGTTGAATTTCCAATTTTTGCAACCAATTTATCTCTTATAAAGAAAGGAACTTATTCGCTTACAGTAAGAGGTAATTTATTTTTAAACCTGATCAGAAGTGATGAAATAAAAGCTTTTAAAGAATATTTACTAAGCAGTAATCCCTTATTATTATCTTTGTCACAAAAAATTTTGCTACTTTATTCTTTAGTTGAAAGAGATGGAGATATATTAATAAAGATATATAATCAACTTCTAAAAAGAGAAGATGCATTTTCAGATCTTGAAGTATCAGAACTTTTACCAGAAATATTAGAAGAAATTGTTAAAGAATCAAGAGTAAAAGTTAGAAATAGGGATGATATTAAAAGAATACAGCGATTAGAAAAAACTATAGAAAAACTTAAAAAGATTAGGGGGAAAGCTTCGACTGGTGGTGGTGGAATAAGACATGAAATTATTGCTATTAGACTTGAACCTTTTGTAGATATAGGGTTACTTTTAAAGAATGACCCTTTTGAATATAAATATATTATTACTGATTCAACAAAAATATTTTTTAAAGAATTAATTAATGCAGAAAGCATAAAGTATTTTTTAGATAATGTGTTTTTTCATGCTACTAACGATGCTTTAAATTTGAATAAAAAATATAATACTAATATAAAAGATGTATTACCTTCAGTAAAAAAAGCTTATGATGTTCTTAAAAGTCCACTTGGGTACGTTCCAATATTAGAATTAGCACTCTTATCAACTATTTATTCTATAAATGATAATGACTATTTTTTTGAGATAGTTGATTTAATAAATTTGCTTAAATATATTCATAAAGAAAATCCTTTATTAATTAGATTTAATGTTGACCGCCTTGGTAATTTAACGTTTGTTAAATTCAATGATGACATAATAAAGATATTGTAAGAAATTTTGTAATTAATAAATTAGAGATTAAAAAAAATTTGGTGGAAGCAAAAGATAAACTAATTTATAGTGATTTTTTTAAAAAAGCTATATTAAAATTAAGAAATATCTCTAAATCTTTAGGAATACATTCTGTTTATAGTGGTTTTAACAATGCATTTAGACAATATTATGGAGAAGATCCTGTAAGAGTTACTCAAGAATTATCACAAAATAAAATCATTGAAATTCGACCAGTTAAGGGTGGGGTAATGATTTATCTGTCTGGAGAGGCACCCAAATCAAAACAAGAAGTTGGAAAGAAAGCATTAACAACTATTTTAGATGAGGATTATAAAAATAATGTTGATCTAAAAGTAATATTAGATGAAATAAATGCAGAAGTTAAAATTTTCCCTAATGATTTTATTGATAATAATTTAAAAGATGAAGATTTTAATATTATTGAATTACCCGGATTACCTCTAGTACTTGATGGTATTTTTCCATCAAAAGTGGTTTCGAAAAAGAAACATTTTAAATATTCTGCAAAAAATCCTGTAGAGGCAAAATATATAATTTATGGAAATAAAATTGAAGAAAGAAAAATGAAAATTCCTAAAGATAACTTAGTTGTATACAAGGCTGTGGTTGAATATGAAAAATATTGTGAAAGATTAAGTAAAAAATGCTTTGGTATAATACTTGAAAAAACCAAAAATGAGGAAACAGCAGAAATTCTTCTAAAAAAATTTTTGGAAAAACTTGATTTAAAATTAAAAAATTATAATTTTTTAAAGACAAAATAATATAAGCATTACGAATTAAATTAAAATAGAACAAACGAGTAGCATCAAAGAAGCTCAAACAAAAGAAAAGAATATACTTTCAAGGAGTAACTCAAGATATAACAAAAAATGAAAAGCGTGAAATTAACAAAAATATTTAGTGAAGATGTTGTTAGTTACGCTTTATATAAGTGCTATGTCTCAAAAGATAGCAGAGTATTTTTTAAAATTTCTCATAATATTGATATTAAAACTGGAAGAAATTGGTATTATTATTGTGTTCCTGATGTAGATTTAATAGAAATTAGAAAAGATAATACAATCATTGCTTATGAATTAAAGGGTAAAAGAAAAGGAAAGAAACCTGAAAATAAGTCTTCCAAAGGGCTAGCTTTTTATGATGGAATAGGACAAGCTTTGGCGTATTTAAACTTACCTTATATAAGCATTTTGGGAGCATTTAATAAATTTAATGGAGGTGTATTTGATTTTGTATATTTAGTTTATGCAAGAGATGAATTAGAATTTCCTGATTATGAAAAAAGAATTTTTGATTTGCTTCCAACAGGAGTTATTCTTGCTTTACCTAACGGAGAATTTAAAAAAGTTAGAGAAGCTCCTAAGAATTCTCTTCAAAGTAAAGAAGCTAAGGAGCATTTTCTGAAGAATTTAGATACCTTGGGAAAATTTTCTGTAGATGGCAAAATATTTAGAAAAATTAAAGAGAGAGGAGAAAAATATTTTTTAAATTCCAATTTATAAAATCAACTTGGTAAATAAAAAATTTAGGAGAATTAAACAAACTTAAGCAATCAATTTAAGCCAAAGCATTTAAAAGAGAATTATAATAAGTTTAATAAGTAATTTGAATAAAATATATGGAAATGTTAGCATTTAAAATTTATCCCTGTAACTAAAAATAATGTGGCGAAAAATTGTAAAGGTAGCAAATATAGCAGATTTTCATCTTAACATACATGTAAATTTAGATAGATTTACAGCCTCATAGCTTAAATGCCCACCGGTAATATGTGGATAAAAAAGAATATTCTTTTTTATAAGAAACCAATCCTATAAATATTTAACTACTATTCTCTTATTACTTTAAAAATTTTTTCAAGGGTGAGAGATAAGGTATAACTTCAAGTCATATTATTACCTAAAGCACTACTGTTTTTAAGTAGCTTTAGAAGTACCGGGGTAATATTTTAAAAACTCTTTTTCAGCAAGTTCTATACCTATCTCATGAGCTTTTTCCGGATTTGTTTCATCAGGCTTAAAGCTTTGTATTAATTATATGATGATATTGTAAGCCTCTTGTTTTTTCATAAAGGTTTTTTGTGGCGTTCATTTCTTCTATAGCGCCACTTGGATTGCAGCCCTTACCACTTATAATCCGCTCTTCTGTTTTCTCCTGGTCTAAAACATATTTAATTATATTATTTACACTACCTTTAGAAGGTAACGATTTAATAATTGCCATAAATAATTATTTCACTTTCTTTATAACTTCAAATAGATTATCCCATGCTACAGTTAAATCATCTTTTATTTCTTTTAAATTATCTCCTAAAACAGTAACCCCCCCGGCATTAACCCTGTGTGTTAATTGATTTAAATTATTTCCAATCCTCTTTAAATCTAATATAAGATCCCTTATCCCTGGTATTACCGTTATTTTTTTATCTAATACACACTTTCTTATATATTCACTCTGGTTATAGTATGTTTTTGATCTTTTATCTCTATAAGCTATATATTCTTTATCATCTAAATAACAGGATATATGATGTTTTCTCTTTCTTCCTGGACGTTTAGTATTTATATTCAAAATGTCTGTCCTTTCTAATTAAAGGGTTTGGGGATTTTCCCCAAATTTAACGTATGTGTGCCACACATACATATCTTGCCTACTTTGTATCTAGGGTTCTTTTTATCTAACCAGAGTTTAAAGTGCTTTAAAATAGCATAAAGTATAAAAAAGCTTTTTACAACTAAGATTTAAAGTTGACATCACTTAAATTTTCCCTTTCTACTAAAAACTATTCTCCTGGCTAATTGTGGTCGGATATGAGTTTAGATCTAATTACTTTAACCCCTACGGGCTGACACTGGTAGGTTGCTTCCGGGGAGTCATTATACTTCGAACCTGTCCGCCGTAAAGGTAGTATTTTCCTTTGCGAACATAAACCACTACGTTATTTATCCTTCTCAATCCTTGCTGGCAAGGACCGGAAAATCTCCACCTTGACTACCGGCCAGAACCTTAGTCTTACTTCCTCCATGCGGAAGCAAAACATTTTTTTTAAAGAAAAGGAGAAGAAATATATAAGTAGTGGGAGCCAGTTAAAGTTATATAAAGCTAAATTAATGTTAGGAGATAAACATTAATATTAAAAATAATCTAAATACAAAAATAGCTGAAGGCAATGTTACTTTAAT
>JABUBO010000833.1_pt1 | contig 10224 bp, 15 predicted proteins | sample 7240361 | NCBI WGS metagenome assembly JABUBO01 (sample SAMN07256346, study PRJNA390944) | subsurface metagenome | isolation source: Methane hydrate marine sediment | place: Pacific Ocean: Eastern North Pacific, ODP site
GCAGCAGGGCCACCACTGCTGCCCCCAGGAACACAACTCAGATTCCAGGGGTTATAAGTGAGGAAAAAGGCAGAATGCTCTGTGGAAGAACCCATGGCAAACTCATCCATGTTCCCCTTGCCCAATATGACCGCCTTTTGCGCCTTCAGTTTCTTCATCACGGTGGCATCGTAAGGCGGAACGAAGTTTTCCAGCATCTTTGAAGAGCAAGTAGTTCGTATCCCTTTAGTGCAGATAACATCCTTGATTAACACAGGCACGCCAGCTAACAGCGTAATATCGCCATTCGCTATGCAACGATCCGCCTCCTCAGCCTGCCTTAAAGCTATGTCTTCAGTGACAGTGACACAGGCATGAATTTTGTCTTCTACCTCAGCGATGCGTTCCAGTGCAGCTTTGGTGAGTTCCACCGAGGAAATCTCCCTTCGCTCAAGAAGTTCATGTGCCCGGTGGATACTCAATTGACAAAGCTTGTTCATGATAAAATCAAACCCTTTCGTTAATGCTACGGCGGAAGACGACTTTACGCCAACTTCCACCAGTTACCGAATACATCTCCTTCAGCCTGGGGATATACCTTATGCCCAGGAACAGTGGTAACCCTAGAGAGAAAGCCACTAAAGATACATCACCATAAATTAACCCAGCAACAACCGGAAAACAAACAAACCCCATACTGTAGCAGACAGTGATGTTCCTGGTAATAAGCAACACTACGCCGCATATAGCAAGCCAGAAGGGAATTGCCTCCGGTAGCAAACAAAGAAGGACACCTATGCTCGTAGCCCCTCCCCTGCCACCACGGAACTTGAGAAAAACGGGAAAAATGTGACCTACCACAGCAGCTAACCCGGCAAGAAGTTGAAATATTAAATCAACGCCCAACCAGCGAGCTAAAAGAACAGCCGCTACTCCTTTGCCAATATCAGCCAGCAAAACCAATACTCCGGCGGCATGACCTGCTTCATAATAGACATTCAGGGCTCCCGCAACCTTGGCTCCTACATCACGAATATCTATCCCTTTTGCAAGACGAGCAGCAATGTAACCCGAGGGAATAGAACCAAGCAGATATCCACAGACTATGGCTACAGCGCTAATCATTTACTTAGAAAACAGCTACTCCAAAACCGGCTTTACCTTAAAGCAGTTCTCCTCTTCCCTAGGAGCATTAGTAAGGATATCGCTTTGAGGATATGAAGGAGAACTCTGGTCTTCCCTGAAAACACTTTGGAGTGGGACTGCATGAGTCGCTGGTGACACATCAGCTGTATCCACCTGATTAAGTATTTCAAAGTTCTCCAAAATATTGGATAGCTCAACGGTAAATTTCTCAATTTCAGCCTCATCTAAACCAAGGCGAGCTAACCAGGCTACGTGCTCAACTTGTTTACGATCCAGTTTCATCTTGATACACCAAAAACACCACAATTGTAGCATCGCGCTTTGTCCCTAGACAACAGTTGCTCACATTTAGATAGCGGGTGATACCACCCTCGAAAGAACGCGCACCTTCGCTTGACAGCTTCCTTGCCATATTCCATACTATTGTCAACTAAATGTTGACCAGTTTAGTCAACAATATAGGTGATAGTGATGAGGCTTTCTGCCAAAGCGTGTTATGGAACCAGGCTACTTTTGGATTTAGCCCTTCACCGGGGTGAGGGCTCAGTTCTATTGAAAGACATTGCCCGCAGACAGGAAATTTCACTGCTATACCTCGAGCATCTGGTCGCCCCTTTTATAGCAAGCGCGATAGTAAAGAGCGTTCGTGGACCTCGAGGCGGTGTCTCATTACTCAAGAATCCTGAGGAGATCAAGCTAAGCGAGGTGATTCAACTTCTTGAGGGCTCGATTGCTCCGGTAGAATGCGTCAACAATCCTGAAGCATATCCTCGCTCAGACTTCTGCGCCATCCGCGACATCTGGGATGAGGTGACCAAAGCAACATACCGAGTTCTGGAATCCACAACCTTACAGGATTTAGTTGAGCGGCAAAGGCAAAAGTGGAACTTCAAGAAGTTGAAAGATGACGGAAAACAGTGCAACAATAGGAGTGATGCTAATTCAACAGCTCAAGTGCGAAATGAAAGGAACAGCAGGAGAGGAAAAGGACAAACGATATATAGGAGGTGAAATATGCGAGAGAAGGTAGAAGCAGCCCTGAAACAAATAAGACCTGCTTTGCAAGCCGATGGTGGTGATGTCGAGTTAGTCGATGTAAATGATGGTATAGTCAAGTTAAGGCTGAGAGGCGCCTGCGCTAGCTGCCCCATGGCAACCATGACCTTACAGCACGGGATTGCGCGGGTGCTTAAAGAACAGGTGCCCGAGGTCAAGGAAGTAGTTGCTGTGTAAAATCAGGGGATAAGAATGCCTCTCTATGAATATTCTTGCCCTCAATGTAACGTTAAGTTTGAATTGCTTCGTCCCCTAAGCCAGTCAAACGAAATTGCTTCTTGCCCCCATTGTCACAACGGCGCTAAAAGGATTTTCTCCTGTTTCACTTGCTCTTCAAAAAGTACTGAAGGTATATACACACCGATTGGCGGAAGCTCCCCCTGCAGCACATGCTCTGCTACAAGCTGCGCTGCCTGTAGAGGATTCTGACTGTAAATGTATAGCGTTGTATTCTGCACAGCCAGCATTAACGAAGCTGAAAGAATTGCTAGAACTTTGGTGGAGGAAAAACTATCAGCTTGCGTTAATATCACTCCGGAGGTAAATTCTTACTTCAGATGGGAGGGGAAAGTAACAAAGGAAAAGGAAGCCGTGCTGATAATTAAGACGGAGACACGCAAGGTAGAGAAGGTCATAAAGCGAATAAAAGAGCTGCATTCTTATCAAGTGCCCGAGATTATTGCCCTACCTATAATTGCAGGTAGCGAGGAATATCTAGCATGGATAAAGGAATCACTGAAGTAGCAGCTAGACGGAAGGGAATATGTTGGAAATAAAGCATCTCAAATTAACCCTAAATGGTAAGCCCGTAATCAACGAGCTAGACTTGGAAGTGAAAGAGGGGAAGATACATGGCTTATTGGGAGTGAATGGAGCAGGAAAGACAAGCCTGGCTAATTTAATAATGGGAATAAGTTACCCTGATGAAGGGAGCATAATATTTGAGGGTCGAGATATCACCCGATGCACAATCTCAGAGAGAGCAAAAACGGGGATAACGCTGGCGTGGCAAGAACCAGCAAGGTTTGAAGGGCTGAGCATAAGAGAGTATCTGAGCTTAGACAGGAATTTAAGCTTAAGCGAAGCCGAAAATTATCTATGGACAGTGGGACTTCCCCCTGGGGAATATCTAAACCGAGCAGTTGATGGGAGCCTGAGCGGGGGTGAGCGAAAAAGGGTGGAGCTCGCCTCCGTCCTTGCTCTGAAGCCGAAAGTGGCTATTTTAGATGAACCCGACTCCGGCATAGATGTAGTCTCACTGCCACACATCATGAATGGAATAACCGAGATGAGTAAGCAGGGTTCTGCGGTGCTTTTAATCACGCATAGTGAGGAGGCGGTAAGGGTAGCCCAGAAAGTCTCGATAATATGCGCCGGGAAAATAATCAACTCTGGACCACCACAGGAAATGTGCCAATGGTTTAAGAACAATTGCCAGACATGCCCCCATATCGGTGAGCCGGATTACAAAGGACTTTAAGAAATGCTTGCGGTCAAGGAATATGAAGCAATGCTTGAAGCCTATGGCAAGGCAGGTGGGAACCTGGATGCCCTGAGAAGCAGCGAGGTAGGCAATCTTGTTATCCATAAAAATAAAGTCCTCAGCGCTAACGGGGTTGAAGGGCTAAAAGTAGAGACGGAGGAAACGGAAACCGGTGTTAATGTCTACTTTCTGGTGGAGAAGGGTGCGAAAATTAAATACCCTGTTCATTTGTGCTTTGGTGTCTTGCCCAAGGAGGGATTGCAGGAGATCACATTGAGAGTGGAGGCACAGGATAACAGCGAGGTAAATGTGATTGCCCATTGTATTTTCCCCAACGCCGTCGATGTAATACACAAGATGGATGCTGCTATAGAAATCGGGGATAATGCCAAATTCAGCTATCACGAGACTCACTATCATGGAGAATTCGGCGGGGTTAAGGTGATTCCAAAAGCAAGAATTACGGTAGGTAAAAACGGTATCTGGCAAAGCACCTTTAGTTTAATCCAGGGCTGCGTGGGCATGTTAGATTACGATTTCGAGATTTTTGGTGATGAGAAAAGCATAAACGAGCTTTTGGTAAAGGTCTTTGGCAAAAAGGAAGACGATATAAATATAGTAGAGAAAATCCATTTGGATGGCAAAGGAGCCAGGGGGCTGGCAAAAAGTCGTCTGGTGTTGAATGACAATGCCAAGGCAATGGTTAGGGGTGAAACATATGGCAACGCCCCCTTTGCCAGAGGTCATGTCGACTGCCTTGAAATCGTGAATGGTGATGGAGTGATAGCAAGGGCAATACCACTTGTATATGTGAATGATAAGCAAGCGAAGGTTACTCATGAGGCTGCTATCGGTAGTGTAGACAAGAAACAGATGCAAACATTGATGGCAAGAGGGCTAAATGAGGAAGAAGCAGTCGATGTTATTGTGAGAGGTATATTGAGGTGATACCCCGCCTTGTCATTGCAAGCCGTCCCGTTTGTCATTGCGAGCCAAAGGCGTGGCAATCTTAGCTACAGAGCAAATATTGAGATGGCCGAGATAATAAGAGACGATTTTTCCATCGATGAAATAGTAGAGAAGATGAGGAGCCCAAGAATAGGTGCCGTACTAACTTATTTGGGCACGGTGCGTGAGTTTCCTGAAGGGGCAGGATTAGAATTCGAGGATAATGAAAACGCCGTCCAGAAATTAGAGGAGATAGAGAGAAGAGCTATCGATAGATTTGATATAAAGGATGTGACAATAATGCATCGCGTGGGCTCCCTAAGCATATCAGAGAATATCCTACTGGTAGCAGTTTCAGCATCTCACCGGTGGGCAGCTTTTGATGCCTGCAAAAGCATAATAAATGATATAAAAGATTTCCATAAATCATGGAAAAAAGAAGTTCACAAATAGAAATCTCTGTAGTTTCCAGAGATGGAGAAGAGAAAAAGAGAGATGAACTCATTCGTGAGGAAGAGGTCGTGGTTAGAATAGACAGAGAGCTTCATAAATTCTACTGCATCCCAACTGACTTAGAAGAAATGATACTTGGCAATTTGAAATCAAGGGGAATAGATGCTTCCTTCTCCATTATCAGGAAAATTGCCGCTAATGAATTTAAGGTCGACCTTCCGCTTGCGAAACGGTCAATAAAGAATCTTCAAAAGTGCCAATCCCATAAAAAACTAACCCGCAAGGAAGTCTTTAACTCGGTGGAAATGCTTAACCAACATAGTTTCTTATTCAAGAAAACGGGATGTGCCCATGTTATCGGGATTTGTGGAGATGAAAAGGTCTTTGTTGAGGATACGAGCAGACATTGTGCCATGGACAAAGCCATTGGTTTGGCAATCAGGGAGGGAATTGATTTATCCCACAGCTTCTTAGTTGCCTCCTGCCGACAGACGGCGTCGACAATAAGAAAGGTGACTTTCTCCTCAATACCAATAGTCATAAGCATCGCCGCACCCACAGACTTAGCGGTAAAAGAAGCCGATGAATACGGAATAACACTCATCGGATTCGCCAATTCAAAAAGGTTCAACATTTATTCTCACGAGTGGAGGCTCAAAAGTTCACTATGAGATCACGGACGACAGGTTAGCCAGATTAATTATTGATAGCGAAGTCCTGATGAAAGAGCCATCACTATGTAAGTGTCAGGAGGTGAATTATGGAAGAGAAGAAAATCAAGGAAGTGGTGAAGAGGAGATACGCTCAGATAGCTAAGCAAGACCAACAGAGCTGCTGTCCAAGTTGTGCTTGCGGGATCAGCCCCCTGTCCCAAGCTGAGACTATCGGATACTTGAGAGAGGATTTGGACCATATTCCAGAAGAGGCGGTTATGGGTTTGGGTTGTAGTAATCCCACCGCTATAGCAGACTTGAAAGCGGGCGCGGTAGTCCTGGATTTAGGGTCGGGGGCAGGAGTAGATGTATTCTTAGCAGCTAATAAGGTTGGTTCCACCGGCAGGGTTATTGGAGTTGATATGACGGAGGAAATGGTAGATAAGGCGAAAGGGATCGCCACGACTCATGGCTACCATAACGTAGAGTTTCGCCTTGGGGAAATCGAGAAACTCCCCGTCAAGGATAAATCTGTGGATGTCATTATCAGCAACTGCGTTATCAATCTCTCTCCAGATAAATCTAAGGTCTTCCATGAGGCCTACCGAGCCCTGAAGCCGGGGGGGAAGCTCACGGTCTCTGATATAGTTTCCGAGGGAGCACTCCCTGATGAGATAAAGAATGACCCTGAAGCCTGGGCAGGCTGTATTGCCGGGGCTTTGGAGCAACAGGAATACTTAAAAAAGATAAAGAAAGCCGGCTTTGGGGATGTGCAGGTGGTATCCAGCAAGGAGTTTTATATAGAGGGCAAGGGAGGCAAAGTGATAAAGAAGCTTCTAAGCATTACAGTGGAGGCATATAAGTGAGAAAGCGAGACACAATATAGCCAGCCACAGCTTCAATACGCCGGGGGTAAATAGTTGATAGTCCAGTTCTTCATCGTATTTAAGGATTATCTCATCGAAGTATTGCCCTTCCTGGCGATAGGGTTTTTCCTCAGTGGCTTGATCCATGAATTTGTTCCCACTAGGTTGGTGGAAAGACATCTCGGTGGGCGGGGGATAAAGCCGCTCCTCTATTCTACCCTCGCCGGGACAGCCCTTCCTATTTGCTGCTTTGGCTCCCTCCCGGTGGCGGTGAGCCTTCACCAGAAGGGAGCAAGGTTAGGACCAGTTTTAGCTTTCTTGGTAGCAACGCCAGCTACCTCTATAAGCGCCCTTTTAGTTTGTTATGCCCTGCTGGGGATAAAGTTCACCGTATTCATATTCCTTGCCGTGATCTTGATGGGGCTCGTTATGGGTGCCATCGGCAACCTCATCAAGTTTGAACCCAAAAGCACGTCAAGCTCTCGTCAAGACGTAGAGCTTGCTAAGGACCCTGTTTGTGGCATGGACGTGAATACAAAAAAGGGATTAACAACGAAGTATGAAGGTAAGAGCTATTACTTCTGCTCCCCGCATTGCCAGGCAGCCTTCGAGCAGGAAGCTGATAGATATGCCATTGAAGGCGAAGCTGCGAGGAACATCAAGAAGAGATTGGCTTCTGCTTTGAGGTTTGGCTTTGTGGATATGGTGAAGGAGATTGGGCCGGAGCTGCTTTTGGGACTGGTCCTGGCGGCACTGGTAGCAACGATTGCCCCCATAGGGAAATTCGTAGGAGGTTATCTTGGCGGCGGATTAGGGTATCTATTCAGTCTTGTCTTTGGACTTTTGATATATATTTGCTCCACAGCTAGCGTTCCCTTGGTTCACGCCTTTGTATCACAGGGAATGAACATCGGCGCTGGAATGGTGCTACTATTGGTAGGTCCGATTACCAGTTGGGGGACTATCCTGGTATTGAGGAAGGAATTTAGCGCCAAGATTCTGCTTACCTACCTGCTAGTCATTAGTACTATGGCTTTAGCTCTAGGCTGGTGCTTTTCAATGATATAGGCGCAAAGAAGTGAAGCATAATAAAAGGTAGAAGTTTGGTATTCGTTAGGTTAATATTGAATATGATGAATACTCGCGCTTGTGGGTGGAGCTAACGAGGGCTTTGAATTTTAGAAGAAAGGAGGTAACAACATGAAAATCGTAAGCCTATGCGGCACGTGCTCGCAATGCCCGGTAATCAAGATAACAAACACACGAGTGGAAATAGGGGAGAAAGGCAATACCTGTGTCCTCACCAAGGAACAGTGGGAGACGCTCAAAGACAAGATATTGAAGAAAGAACTCTAAAGCGAGAAAATCAAAATCGAAGCCCACAAGCCCCACCCACTCAACAGAGGCCATGCAATATAGATGAGGTAAAGAAGACTGTAAAGCTCAAAAATGAGCCTTTGGGAAATTAAACAGCCCTTAAAACGGAAGGGGGAAATGGTGAAAGTAACCGTAAAGCCATTTCTGTTTATTCGTGATGCTCTGGGGGACCAGCGAGAAATTGAGGTCAAGCTAGATAGCCCGGCAACCATATCCGACCTGTTAACTACCTTGCGAAGGGACTATGGACTACCCGATGAAATCCCCGTGGGCAGAGGTATTTTCAAATTGTTCGATGGAAATGAAGTAAGAAATATGGTGGTGTTAAAAAACGCGAGAAGTATCAAATCGCTGGAAGGCCTGGAAACAAAACTCGAAGATGGAGAGGAAATAGCGCTATTTCCTCCAGTGATTGGGGGATAGTTATAGAAAGCAAAATGCTGACTGAGAACGAACTAGAGAGATATGAAAGACAGATAAGGGTATTCGGAGAAGACGGACAAGAGAGACTCAAGAATGCAAAGGTGTTCATTGCCGGAGCTGGCGGTCTCGGCTCAGCTATCTCCATATATCTTACCTCTGCCGGCATTGGAGGGATAAGGATAGTTGACCATGAGAAGATAGAGCTAAGCAATCTGAATCGGCAGATACTGCATTGGGATAAGGATGTAGGAAAGAAAAAGGCGTCATCCTCCGAAGAAAAGCTCAAAAAGATAAATCCTTACGTCCGAGTAGAAGCCATATCAGAAACAATAGAAGAAAACAACGTTCTTGCACTAGTGGATGACTTTGACCTGATTGTAGATGCGATGGATAATTTTCATACGAGGTACTTGTTGAACAGGATTGCCATAGCGAAGAACATCCCTCTTTTTCACGGTGCGATTAATGGACTGTATGGACAGGCTACAACGATAATCCCGGGAAAGACCGCTTGTCTAAAGTGCATATTTCCGGAACCTCCTCCATCAATGACCTTCCCCGTGATAGGAGCAACATGTGGCGTTATAGGATGCATTCAAGTAACCGAGGTAATAAAGTACATCGTCAAGATGGGGAGCTTCTTAGAGAACAGGCTTTTGCTTTGGGATGGGTTGAATGCAAAGGTAGACGAGATTAGGCTAGAGAAGGATCCAAGCTGTGAAGATTGCGGCTGGAAATGAGACTAGAAACACCGAAAATCAATCTTTACGATTCTAAAACCTGCACATTAGTAGGGCTTGCCACCAATATAGTCCTGGCAATTTTCAAGTTGCTCGCTGGTATATTTGGTTTTAGCTATGCCATGATAGCTGATAGCATTCACTCCTTCTCCGATTGTTTTGCCACGGGCACTGTTTATGTAGGCATACGAATTGGAGAAAAACCACCAGACAAAAGCCATCCTTATGGTCATGCCAATGCCGAGATTATTGCTGCCTTCCTGGTCGCCCTCATAATTCTTGCTACCGGCGTCTATGTCGGTGTTTCCTCTATCCAGCTCATTGCCCATAAACATTTTGAAACCCCTGCCACAATTGCCCTGGTAGCAGCGGCCACTTCCATAGTCATAAAGGAGGCTTTGTTTCGCTACACGCTCAAGGTTGGGAAGAAGAACAACAGCCCTGCTGTTGTTGCTAATGCCTGGGACCATCGCTCAGATGCTTACTCCTCAATTGCTGCCTTAGCCGGTATACTGGGAGCCAGGCTGGGAGTTCAGTACCTAGACCCTGTAGCCGGCCTTGTTGTCTCGGCTTTCATTATCAAGATGTCCCTTTCCCTTCTCCGCCCAAATATTGGAGTCTTGATGGATGAAAGCCCAAGCGAAGCAGTCTTGGACAAGATTAGAGCCACGGCTCTAGAAATTGGAGGAGTTCAGGCAGTCGATAGCATCAGGGCGCACCGACTGGGTTCTAGCTTCACCGTTGATATAGAAATAGCTGTAGATAGCAGCCTCACCGTAAAGCAAGGCCATCAGGTAGCTGAAGAGGTAAAAAGCGGGCTCTTAAGCGAGGTTGAGCATGTGCAGGATGTCATAGTTCATGTTAACCCTCATCGTCCACGCCAGACCTTGGAAAAGAGATAAGCTGCGTTGGGTACCAGTTTAATAGTCATCAATTTGCTTCTCAATCAAAGCTTGGCGTCGGGCGTAGCAGTGATGATGAATTGGCCTCAGCTAGGGACAGCCATGGAGGGAGGATTGATAGCCTGGGGATTTTTGCCAGCTATCAGGAAGCTCCGATTATAACGTAGCATATCCTCACTTCACATGACTATGGAAGTG
>JABUBO010000836.1_pt1 | contig 10199 bp, 9 predicted proteins | sample 7240361 | NCBI WGS metagenome assembly JABUBO01 (sample SAMN07256346, study PRJNA390944) | subsurface metagenome | isolation source: Methane hydrate marine sediment | place: Pacific Ocean: Eastern North Pacific, ODP site
GAAACATTAAGTTGAAGAATTTTGTTACCTTGTTCTAGGCTTTTTTCATATTCGTATCTAACATAACTACTTTCAATAGTTCGGTGAGTAACAATAATCACAGTTACAGACGTTCCATTTAAACCTTCTCTTATTTTCCGTTTAATCTAATCTGGATTTGTAGCTAAAGATCTCTCGAAAAGAGAATCATCCCAATAACCCACGGACGTAGCTCCCATTATACGGGCTTGATTACGAATAGAGTTAGCACGCCAAACATCTGGATTATATTTAAAAGAAAAGAAAATATGGCGAGTCATTTATTTGCTAATAAGAGTAATTTAAAATTTAATTCCTAATAAAATATTTTATTTTATTTTTATAAAAATTACAGGTCTGTAAAAGAGTAGTACAATAATTTGTTTAAAAGTGAAAAAATAAATTTATTTAAGTGCCTTATTAACTTCATCGGCTTTCCATTTTATTACGGATATATTTCTTTCCCGGATTAATCTAGGGGGGCCACCGGTAGTTCCTGGAATTCGGACTGCAATAATTTTTTTATTTTGAGATGTTGCAACACCAATTCCCATTGAACCCATTTACTACTCTGTGTGTCTTCTCCAACTAAGCAAATTACTCTATTGCAATTTCTAATTTTTTCTTTTAATTCACTTTTTACCACATTTTCACCTCTATTTCTTAGATCTTCTCTTTCCGCTAATATGGAATGTATATATTTATTGTTTGGATTACTTAATAAACCTTTCATACCATTAAAGTAGCTATTATCTTCCCATTTATAACTAATAAATATTTGAATTTTGATCACCAATTTATTTTAAGACATATATATATAAAAAATTTATTAAGTTTATACTAATATATTTTATTTTGATGACGGAAGATAATTTTAGTGAGAAAACAATAGCTGAATATTTTAATATGATTCAGAGAGTAATAACCAGATTGGCACAAAATTCTTTTCAGATAAAAGCTTTGTCTGCTACAATTTTTACTGCAATATTAGTTGTAACCTTTTCTTTTATAAATATACTGATTTTTATTGTTTTATTGATTGTTATAACATTATTTTGGTATTTGGATTCGTATTATTTGAAGCAGGAAAGATTATTTCGAAGATTGTATAATAAAAAAGTGGAAGAATATAATGAGAAAATTAAAAGAACTAATATAAAGATTTTCGATATGAATATTGAAGATTTTAAATCAAATGAGCAAAAAGTTTCAAGAATTATATTTTCGGTTTCTGAATTTTGCTTTTATTTGCCTTTTATCATTGCTCTCATTATTATGCTTATATCTTATTTGATATTATCAACTTTTTAAAAAAATATTGAAAGTAATAATAAAAATTTCAAAAATGTTTTCGATTATTAAGATTATATGAAGAATGGATTATTGATTTATTGGATTTATTAAAGGATGAAGAGAAGTTCATAGAATATGCAGAAGAGAGAGCTTACAGAGAAGACAGAATAGATAATAGAGATTTTTTTTAATTTTAATTATATTAAGTTTAATAGAGTTCTATTGAAAATTAAGGTACAACCCAAAAAAGATCATCGTTATATCTATAGGTAGGAAATAAAAAATTAATTTCAAAACAACTAAAAAAAAGAGCAAAAATATTTCAAGTAATCCAATATTGAATTGCTAAAACCGATAAATTATTGATAATTAGTAAAGAACCATTTATTGGTGCTAAATATAACCCAGAAATTTATAACCCAATATTAAAAATAGCGAGCGATTTAAAATTAAATATTAAAACTGGTCCTCTCTCTTTTGGTGCAACTGATGGAGCTGTTTTTGTTCGTAAAGGGTTACCTGCTGTAACAATATCTGGACTTGATCTTAAAGAAGAGCTCCCACCTTTTTATCATACCAGAGAAGATACACCAGAAGTTGTTGATAAAGAATCTTTGGGACAAGTATTAGATATCTGCTTAAATTATATAAAATTGATAGATTCATCTAATTAATTTCTAATTTTTTATTCTTTATTGCCGTATCTTTTAAATTTGATTCATAGATTTTTTGAAGAGATATTTAGTTTGCTCAATTATTTCTAAAATACCTGGAGAATCTTCAAATTACTAAAGTGATAATCTTAGAATAATTAAAAAAAAGATAAAAAAATGAAAAAAAATTAGGTTCCTTCGGCATAACCGTGGATATAATTATATTGTTCTTCAGTTAATTTATCAATTTTAATTCCCATAGATTGCAATTTAAGATAACCAATTTGATCGACAATATCCTCTGGGTTCGTTATCATTCCCGGCTTTAAATCTTGCTTATTTTTCACTATATACTCTGAAACTAATGCTTGTAATGCAAAACTCATATCCATAACTTCACTTGGATGTCCTTCTGAGATAACCAAGTTGGCAAGTCTCCCTTGAGCTAAAAGGTAAACACGATTTCCATTTGGTAAAGTAAACTCCTCTACGTCTTGTCGAATAGGTTTTACACTTTTTGCAAATTCTCTCAACTTCGCTACATTTATTTCGACATCAAAATGACCCAAATTCCCTAAGATTAAACCATCTTTAAAATCTTTAAAATGTCTCTCATCTATGACATTTTTACATCCAGTAGCAGTGAAAATAACATCCGCATTTTTAACTGCCTCATCTATAGGCATAACATTATACCCAGTAAATTTTGCTTTTAATGCTTTAATTGGGTCTACTTCTGTGACAGTTACATTAGCTCCTAATCCTCTTGCTCTTAAAGCCATTCCAGAGCTGCAATGACCAAATCCTGCAATTACACAATTTTTTCCTGCCATTAAGATATGCATTCCATAGATTGCGGAAATAATACCTTGGCCAGTTCCAAGTTCATTATCAAATTGATTCTTACATCTTGCATCATTAACAGGAAAAAGTGGAACTTTTAACACTCCTTGTTTTTCCATAGCTTTAAATCGCTTTACTCCGGTTGTAGTTTCTTCTTGGCATCCCCAAAAATTTCCTGCTTTAAGTAAATTGGGATACTCTTGGTGTGCGGTTACAATAAGATCTCCTCCATCATCAATAAGAATATTTGGTTCTAAATCTAGACATTGTCTTATACACCAATAGAATTCTTCACTGGTATTTCCATGCCATGCGAAAACATTAACTCCCTCTTCTGCTAAGGCTGCAGCAACATCGTCTTGGGTGGATAATGGGTTTGATCCACATAATGCCACTTCTGCCCCTCCCGCCTTTAAAGTTCGAGCTAAAATTCCCGTCTCCTTTGTAATATGAAGGCATCCAGCAATTGTAACTCCCTTAAGCGGTTTTTCTTTTTCGAAACGTTCTCTTATTACTTTAGCTACTACTGGCATTTTCCGTTCGGCAATATATAATGCTTCTTTCCCTTTTTCCGCTAAACTCTCGTCTGCAACTTTATATTTTACCATAATTTAATCACTTTATTATTTTGAAATTTTTTTTATTAGTCTAATTATTTAATGATAATATTTAAATATAATTTTACAAAAATCATACATAATAGGAGATATATTTACACAATTAATTATTTGAAATATTATGGAAAATATCAAAATTCAAATTAAACATATAAAATTATTAAAAAAGTTAAATTCTAAGACAAAACCAATAATATCAAAGATTTCCAAAGATTTAAAACTAGCTAGAAAAACAATTATAAATAACTTCAATAATTTAAAGCTAAATAATATAATTAATAATTTTACAATCAATATTAATCCCCATATACAACCAAACTTAAAATATATTATCGTAGAGATCAAGACCAATCCAAATGAACCACAAATTTTGGAGGAACTATTAAAAATCCCCCAATTAAAAATGTTAGACGGCATTTTAGGAGAATTTTCACTAATTGGACTTTTTATTTTTAAAAATACTGATGAATTTAACAAAGTGTTAAATTTATTAGATAAAGTGCTAGCAAATTCGAGTTTTAAAAAATATCAGATCGTAGATACTATAAAAGTATTTAAAACAAATGGTATTAAATTGTCTGAAGTCAATTTAAATCAAAGTTATAAAGTAGATGAAATTGATTATTTAATCCTGAAAATACTTCAGCAAGATCAAGACTTGAAATTAATTTCTACTTATGAAATTACTAAAATCTTTAAAAGAAATTATAATAAAGAAATATCTCAATCAACTATATATCATAGGATAAAAAAACTTGAAGATTATGGCATTATTCTTAATTATGCGATTAATTTTAAACCCAAAAAAATAGGATATAATGGAAAATTTATCGTACGAATTAAACCAAAAGATTCTTCAAAATATAATGAAATCGCATTAAAATTAGAGAAAAAAGAAGAAATAACTGACTTATTTAGGATTGGAGAGCAATATGGATTATTTGCTGTAATTAGAGTTAAGGAAATTGAGGACTTTGGTAAATTCATGAAAGAACTTTATGATTCTGAAGAAATTGAAGATACTTTTACAACCTTTATATTGGATGAGCACAAAAGTTATCAAAATTTTGTAATTTGATAAATCTTTTTAAACATCATTATCATTTTTATATTCATGTCTTCCAACAAAAAATTTTTTAGCCATATCTATTCAGAATTAGCGTTAGTTTCAATTATGTTCCTTTTTTTCTTACAATTATGTTCAGATTTTCTGGAGTCAATATATTCTCTTAATCTCATCGAGGTAGAATTAAATGAGAATATCTTAGCGCTCTTGTTTTTCTTATCTCCAATTATGCTCTTTTTTTTCAGAAAAGGCTTCCCGGAAAAATTGATGGTAATAATTGGAGAAATTATGATTGTTTGCAGGGTTGTAGAAGTAATGCTTGAAGTTCAATTTAAAATGATAATCTCAGGACTTGGTGTTGGATGTTTCCTGATTTTTTTTCCAGTATTTCTTCAGAAAAAAGATTTACGTAATCAGGAGCAAGATAGCAAGACATTAGGTCTGGGACTAGGTTTTGCCATTGTGTCTTCAATTTTATTTAGAACTCTAGGTACTGGACTTGATCTTTCTACCTATAGTTGGTTTCAGTGGATAGGTTGGATTCTTGCTTTAATAACTGCAATTATGATGGTTAATCTGCTATATAAAGGACGGGATATAAAAATTGAAGAGATAATAATAAATGAAAAACCTGCTAGTATATGGAAAGTTTTAGGTTTAACTTTTGGTTTAATAAGCATTTTTGTATTGATTTATTTTTCATTCTCCAGTCCTACAGTAATTAGCAGATGGACAGAATTCGATTATGTTGCAATTTTAGTTATACTGATAATTATGATTGCTCTATTTACTTTATTTACATTGTTTAAACCAGAGATTTTTGCTAAAATAAAACTGTGGATTATCTTACTTTTGAACGGTTTATTCGCTTTGACACTGGTTTTAACAGTATATGGTCATCAAATATCTTTTCCTCCTGTTGAAGGTGCCTATCCAGTTGTTGTTCCTCCAACCAATATGATACAGCAAATACCGCTAATCCTAATGTTAATTCTATCGCCTATAATTTTAATTGATTTTACATTATTATCACGAGAGTTGATCAAAAGCAGACCATCCACATGGAAAATTGGCGGAAGTTTTATTATAGCGTCAGGATATTTCATAATAATGGTCTTATCGGCTGTTTTTACAATAGTATCGGATTATATCCCTTTAGTTGGTCCATTTTTTAGAGATATGATTTGGTGTGTATTTCTAATAATTGGAATTATTATCATTTTACCGGTCCTTCTCATAAAGAAATCCTCGTTGATTTTCAAAAAAGCTATAAATGGCATGAAGCCCAAAATAACTATTACAGTAATATTAGGAATTATTAGTATCGGAACAATTGTTAGCGCAATCATAACTGAACCATATTCAATTGAACAAGCAACGCCAGGAAATTCCATAAAAGTCTTATCTTATAATATTCAACAAGGAATTAATGATAAAGCAAATAAAGATTTTGATGGTCAATTGGCGGTAATAATGCAAGCAGATCCCGATATTATAGGACTGCAAGAATCAGATACGTGCAGGATTTCAAGTGGAAATTCGGATATAGTAAGATTCATGAATAGCAAATTAAAAATGTATTCATATTTTGGACCAAAAACTGTTACAGGAACCTTTGGATTAGCATTGCTCTCGAAATATCCGATCGAAAACGCTATGACATTTTATATGTATAGTGAAGGAGGAGAACAGACAGCAACCATTGAAGCCCAAATAACAGTCGGAACAACTACATTTAATATATTTGTAACTCATCTTGGAAATTATGTTAATACTTCAGTTAGTCGAGCTCAAATAATTCAGCAAGAAAATATTCTTAGTAGGATCGAAGGAAAAAGTAACGTGATATTAATGGGAGATTTTAATTTCATTCCGAATACAGAACAATACAATATTACAACTGCCATTTTAGTTGATTGTTGGGAAGTTGCAGATAATTCAATTCTGGGAACTCTCCCCACATCTTGGATCCCTCGATTACCAGCAGAGAGAATAGACCATGCATTTGTATCTCCTGGAATAACTGTGTCCTCATGTCGATATTTTGGAGGAACTGCCTCAGATCACCCTGCAGTTATGGTGGAAATCCAACTCTAAAAACTATCTATTAATTCAAAATAAATTTAAATCATAAAATTTATTTTTTTTTCCTTACATCATTTTTTAATAAGATGAAAGGTTTTTTCGAAATTTTAAATTTCAAGGGCGGATTTGGAAAAATCTCCCGTATGAATCTAATTCAAGAAAGAAAAGGATATATTCATACTCCAAAATTGTTAGTTCCTTTAAATGATTTATTATTTAATGATAAGGAACTTTTAGATTTTCTGAAAAATTATGATCTTTTTAAAATTTTAAATCTTGATGAATTAAAAGAAATTAATTTTTTCCATGATTCGTTTTTTCATAGTAATGGATTCTTTTTTTCTAATAGTGGGACATTTGAGACCTTTAAAGACAATTTGGAAGATAATTTAATAAAAGAAAAGATAAATAATGTATTTCCCATCATTCCATTTAATGTCCCCACAACTGCGATGAGTCTTGATTTTGCAATTTCAGAACTACAAAATTATCTATCACAATGTGAAAACCTCTTAAAAAAATATCAAAATCTTGATTTTGGTCTTAGTATTAAGTTTTTTGATAATATTTCTTTATTAGATTACTATATTGAGTTTATTAAAAAGCATAAAAACATCAAAGCACTCAATTTTTTGGATCTTTTTGATAATTTGAAGAATTTTAGAAACATCCTAAAAGTTATTGTATCATTCAGAAATAATGTTGATAATAATCTTCTATATATTGCTTCAGGGAAAATCTTACCTAAATATTATCCAATGCTTGTTTATTTAGGATTTGATGTTATTGATGCAGCCTATTTATTTATTCTATCATGTGATAATTTTTACAATCTTGATGAGAAGCTTATTCCTTTATATAAAATGAGATTTTTACCTTGTTCTTGTAAGTTTTGTCAATCTATCTCCTTAAAGAATCTACAACAAAAACAAAATGAAGAAAATTTGGTGTTTTTATATAGACATAACCTCTTATCCGCATTATCTTATATGAATAAAGTTAAACAATATTTAACCACCGAAGACTTTAGAGAATTGGTTGAAAAATCCTCTTTAAATGATTCCTACTTAACATCCATGTTAAAAGTATTAGATAGAGAATATTTTGAAACTATTCGACAATACACACCTCTATATCAAAAACTAAAAAAAATTAGGTGCCCCAGTGAGCTCTCATTTTACCGCCCGGATTTTCATGAATTTAGACAACGTGTCGTAAAGAACTTTACACCAGAGGAATTTACCAATTTAATTGTGTTATTTCCTTGTTCGGCAAAAAAACCATACTCGAGTTCTAAATCTCACAAAAAACTATTGCGTATCCTAAGAGATACTGCTAAGTCTAAATTTCCTAATATCCAAGAATTTATCTTAACTTCTCCTTTAGGAGTTATTCCAAGACAACTAGAATCAATTTACCCTGCAAATTCATATGATATATCGGTAACTGGTTTATGGAGTCCAGAAGAAATACAAATCACTTCAGAAATATTAATAAATCTTTTATCTAAATACCCAAAATCTATTTCTATTATTGCTCATGTTGATAGCAATTATATTCCAATTGTTAAGAGAGTTCAAGAACATTTAAAATTAAATATATTCTACACCAATACTTCAATGGGAGTAACTGAAAAAAATTCTTTAATTTCTTTACAAGAAATGATTGAGAAATTTATCGGAACATTCGATGTAAAGGAAAAAACACCGATTTTAAGTAAAAAAACAAGTTCAGAAACTAGAAAAATTTCGGCAATAATTGATTATTATTTCGGTAAAAACTTTAGTAAGGAAATAATAACAAAAAATGTTAAAATAATCAGACATAAAAATAAAGATCTTCAATTTGTCTATGATAAGAATACAAACAAATTGATTGGAAAATTTCGGCAATCAACAGGTCAAATTTTCTTAACAGTTAAATCTGTGGAGGACCTTTTACCTTTAGAAAAAATTAATAATTTTATTGTTTTTAATGGAGATCTCATAAAAGGTAATACCATTTTTCGACCGGGTATATTAAAATATGGTTTGGACTTACAACCTAACGATTCAGTTGTCATATTAAATAATTCAAGGGATAAAATTATTGGAATGGGCACAATGTTAGTTGGAACTGATTTTATTAAAAATTCAAAAACAGGGAGAATTGTTGATATCTATGAATCAAATAAATAAACAATCCATAATACGAGAGAAAATAAAAAAAATTAGGCAAAATACAATCAAAAAAGTCAAATTTAAATCTCCTAATAATGATTTGAATAAACCGGTTGCTTTTTGGATAAAAACAGATCGATTATTAAATGAAGTAGGAAATGAATTAACTATTATTTTAAGGACTCGTGGGTGTGAATGGGCTTTAGGAGATAATGGGGGGTGTTCAATGTGCGGATATATTAGAGATGCAAATATTGACGATGTTAATTCCCAAAATATTATAAATCAATTCGATTTTGCATTTCAAAATTCCTTAGATAAAATTCAAAGTAATACAGGACCATGGATTGTTAAAATCTTTAATTCAGGAAGTTTTTTAGATGATACTGAAATGCCCAAAAGAGCTAGGGGGTATATATATAAAAAAATTACCTCAACTAAAAATATTAAAGAATTTGTAATAGAATCACGACCAGAATATCTAAGCCACGAAAATCTGGATGAAATAAAAAAATTTTTGCCAAATAAATATGTAGAAGTTGGTATTGGCTTAGAAACCGTAAATGATTATATTCGAATTAATTATATAAATAAAGGTTTTAAATTCAATGATTTCCAAGAAGCTCTTAATATGTGCAGAGAATATAAGATTGGAGTGAAAGCATACCTTTTATTTAAACCACCCTTTCTTTCAGAACAAGCTGCAATAGATGACTGTAAAAAATCAATCAAAAAACTGTTAGAAATAAAAATTAATTCTATTTCAATAAATCCAGTTAATATTCAAAAAGGAACTCTAGTAGAATATCTCTGGTTTCAAAATAGATATAGACCTCCATGGATATATTCGATTATTACTTGTTTAAAAGAATCTTTACAAGATAAAAACTTTGAAACAACTCGAATCTTGTGTGATCCATCTGGAGCAGGAACAAATCGTGGGGTTCATAACTGTCTTAATTCAGACTGTAATAAACAAAATTTAGAAATCATTAAAAATTTCACATTATCCCAAGATGTAAATGAGTTAAATTATTCACCCCAATGCTTTTGTAAGAAACGATATGAACTTAATTTACTTCAATAAAATCTATATTTTAAAGACATAATAAAAAACGGTATTTTTTAAAGATAAAATGATTTGGGAAAAAAAATAAAATTGTCGTATAATAGTGAAAATTAAATTAAATTAACACGAATAATTTAAGGATATATATTTTTCTTTAATATTAGTTTAATACCATTAATTAGATGTAAGAACTTCAGAGATAAAACCTACTCAAATTTTTGTTCCTATTCTACCATTTCATAAAATTTAAATAAAAAAGTGCTTACTCATAAGTTATTCATTCTAACAATACTTTTGCATTCCCCTTATATGACTTGGATCAAATTAAACTTAAATTTCATTGGAACTTCCAAAAAAAACCAGATTTTTAGGTCAAGAGCATTCAAAAAGGGGACA
>JABUBO010000837.1_pt1 | contig 10196 bp, 9 predicted proteins | sample 7240361 | NCBI WGS metagenome assembly JABUBO01 (sample SAMN07256346, study PRJNA390944) | subsurface metagenome | isolation source: Methane hydrate marine sediment | place: Pacific Ocean: Eastern North Pacific, ODP site
AAAGAAGCAAAAATGGCTAAAAAAGAAGGATTTGGTGACCTTGCTAAAGAAGCAAAAATCTCTAACTCGGAGTTTTTAATAGAAAAAAGAACTTTCTCAGGGAGGTAGAGAAAATGCGGGATGAGAATCAAGATTATGAAAAGAGTGAATCAAATCAGGTTAAGAACAAAGAAGTGAAATGTACGAAAAAAAGATATTGGAAATTGATTTTGTACATTCTTCAGATTCTTTTAATAATGTATATTATTAGTAAGATTATAGATCCTATTTTAGCTGCTATAATTGGTGTTTTGATGGGAACGATTATTACTATGGTAAGTACAATCTTTGAACGAATAAAAAAGGAAGAAAAAGTCAAAATACAAGATATAATTAATTTTACTACGACATTTTTGAAAGGGTTTCCCATTTTGAGGGATCTACCCATTGATTTAAATAAATTTATTAAATCTCCTGATGAAAGGTCCAAAGTACGCAAGATGAAAAAATATCTATACTTGGTCGATCAACTTATTAGAGTTAAAAATCTTGGACGCTCTGGTAAATATTCTAAAGATAAAATGATAAAAAAATTTGAAGAAATTAAGGAAGAAGCTGAAGAGAATAAATTCATGGATCTCTTGGATGAAACTCAATTTTTTCTAACATATATCCAATAAAACTCAGTTACAATTAAAGGTTCATATCCCTTTTATATATTGCAAAAATTGTAAGTTGTTGGTTAGTTTAACTGATTGATTTAATTTATTCTTAATTCAATTCTTTTCTTGGATAATTGTTCCTTAGTATTATTCTTAAGTATGTCCAACGCTTTTTTAGCAGTGGTATAATTTGGATCAATTTGAACGACTTTTTTTAGGCATTTTATTGCTTCTTTATATAGACTCTTCTTGACATAGATACTTGCAAGACTATACCATGGTGTTATGTAATAATTTTTAAGTTTAATTGATGTTTTATAGCATAATTCCGCTTTTTCAAAGTTATCAACAAATGTGTAATATGTTCCAAGATTATTCCATGCAATTTCATTATTGGTGTCAAGCTCGACGGCTTTTTTAAGATATTTTTTAATTTTATTCAAATCAGGACAATAATCGGGAATATTTTTAATCATCTCCATATACACATTTCCCAAATCAATATATCCATTAGAATAATCTGGATGTTTTTCGATCACTTTAAGAAAGCATACTTCAGCAGATTTATATAATTGATTATGTAGCAAACCGTATCCCAATAGTGTCCATATCTCTTTAGACATTGAGATATTTAATAATTTCTTAAATGATTCTACAGAAATCTTTCCTTTTTTAATGGATTCTATAATATAGTCGACCGAATGATTATACATCTTTATATTTTGTTCTCTCGCTTTCTCATAGACAGTAAGAAATTTCAGATGATATGTTAGTGCTTTCAAAAATTCTTTCCGTTCAAGTTTAATTACTCCCAAAGTGAAGTATGATGACCAGAAATTGGGATCTATTTTTGTTGCTTCTAGATAACAATCTTCAGAATTGTTTAATAGACTCAGATCTTTAGTTGATGATTGCAGAACATAGGAATGATGGTATGCTCGACCTAAATTAGCAAGAATTAAGATATCTTGAGGTTCAATTTCTAATGCTTTTTTATAATAGATTATTGCTTTCTGGAAATTTCTTTGTTCAAGAGATTTATTACCCAATAAATAATATCTTTTTACTTCTTCATTTTGTGATGTATTCCATTTATCATTTTTTTTCTCTCGATTGATTTTACTCATAATAAATTCCGATTTTTATAGAAAATTAATGGTTATACTTTTCTTAAAATAAATCTATTTAAAGAGAAAAAAATGGGTGGCTACAAAATCCAGTGATTTCGGGTAGAATTGATCGAAATTTGTTACCTAATTGCTTAAAGAAGAGAAATATTATTTGATTTTATAGAGCAAGGGTTGATTTCCACTGGAAAGGGATTAGGTAGAGAGGAAACATTTAAGAGGAGCCATTTCCTTGATCTTACTATGTGTATTAGCAAAATCAGAAGAAATTTGGCTCCCATTAAGATAGAACAAACCACTCTTCTTAAATTTTTCCCTTTTTTACCTAAACCTAAAATTCATAGTATAACCGTTGATTTGGATAAAAGAAAAGAGATTTCTAACGGAGAGGGCTATACATTGAGAATGAGAAGAGATGGAACCATCTACATCATGGAAACACACTGTCTCAATTGCGGGTTTCGATTAATAAAAAATGGGCATAATCCTAGAATTGTGATATTTGACAACGGACTTGGAAGGCATGAGTTTCGCATCCATCGGAAGCGTTGTCCCAATTGCGGAGAGATTAAACCGGATTATTCCAAGTTAGCGCCGAAATATTGCAATTACCACGAGAACTACAGGCGAAAGACAAGACAACATCACATGGAGGGGCTCATGCCCTCACAAATCAAGCGTGTGTTTAAAATTGATTTCAATATCGATATTTCGGAATCAACAATTGTCAATTGGGTGAGTGAAGCCTCCGAACCTCTCAGAGAAATGCTCAGGGAAACACCCGTACCTTCAAGTGGATACTGGGGCTACGACGAGGTTCACATGAAAATTAGGGGAAAAAAGATGTATACCATAGATACCGTAGATATAAATACCCGATTCATTCCTGCGGCTAAAATATCGCCTAATATGGGGCGTGATGCTGGAAAAAAGGTGCTAATGGAGGGGAGGAAAAATCGAGCATTATGGATTGAGGGGTTGGTAAAGGACTGCACGACCAATTTGGGAGGTCTTTTTAGAACTCGAAGTTTTAAGCACGTAATACAGCAAAATTGTTTAACGCACGTGAAATGGTCGGTGTCCAAGCATGTGAAGGCGTTTGCGGGGTTATCTAAACAATCGAGAAAACCCGTTCCGAAAGAATGGCGTTGGCTTTTAAAACGGTTTTACGCTTTAATCGATTCGAAAGACGAGACGGATGCATACATCAAATTAGAAATTATACGCAGAACCGTGGAACGAGTGAAGGGAAAACATATTAAAGAGCTTCATACTGCGTTAAAGCAGTTAGAATCGTGGTTTCCAAAAATCATAGCTCACCAGCGAAATCCAAACATTCCGACCACCAACAACTTGTTGGAGGGGTTCCATAAAAAGTATTTGTATTACCCTGCGTTTAAAAAGAACATGATGACTCCAGAGGGTGCTCAGCGAGTGCTCGATTATCGCGTGTTTGGACACAATTTTAAGAAATTTCCCGAATATTTGGAGCAATTTGAGAAGAGCTACGAGGAATATAGGGTTATTTATGCGGAAGATACAAGAAATCCAAGTTTAAAGGGACAAGGTATGTATTTCAAACATAAAAGAATAAAGCTGAATCGGTGGTATCGGAATTATCTTCAATTATGGGAGCAATATCTCGCTGTAATTTGAAATAAAAGGGTTGTGAAAAAATTTAAATGTCATCACTATCTTTTGTAACCACCCAAAAATAAGAGTGGTTACAAAATCCAGTGATTTCCAGTGTAATTGATCGAAATTTGTTACCTGATTACTTAAAGAAGAGAAAAATTATTTATTTTTATAGAACAAGGCTCAGTTTCCACTGGAGAGGGATTAAGCAGAGAGGAAACAGTTAAGAGAATCCATTTCTTCTGTTTTACTATGAGTATCAATAAAATCAGAAGAAATTTAGATCCTATTTAGATAGAACAAACCACTCTTCTTAAATAAGTATTACTAAAACTATTTTATGATTTTATATTTTAATTTAATAATTTTAAAATATTTTTCACTTTTTTTTTTTCAATAACAACTAAATTTTTTTCACTAATATTATTCCTTCTTTTTTCTCACAATAAAATATTTCTCGGTTAATGTCTTTGGATTTTTTCTTTTCTTCCAAAATTTCTTCTTTAGATTTTGAAGTCTCTTTTCTCTTCTCCTCTTCAACTTTTGATTTTTCCTCTTTTACTTTTTCATCACTATTTTTAATAGGCTCTTTTTTTGTTTTATTTTCTACTTTTTCTGAGGTCTTATCAATTTTTTCTGAATCATCTTTTGATCTAAATACTAATAGATTTTCATTATCGCCTTTAACTTTCTTTTTACCTTCAATACTATCCTTTGATATTTGTTCTTGAAGTTTCTCATCAAAATTTGGTAAACTCTCTGAAGGGAGAGGTGTGATTCTAGTCTTTTTAACACTTCTTAGAAAATCCTCATAACTAATCCTTTTATTACTCTCCTTAGCGTTATATAGATCAATATCCCCTGAATGCATATCAAAAGTATGTTTATTTCCATTTATACCTTTATTTTTATCTGCTTTTGTATCTTCTATTAGTTGTTCTGGAGATATTTCATCAAAATGTGGAAACTGTTTTATAAGAGTAAGGCAAAATTCTCGTTTTTTTAACGGTTTTCATAAATTCCTCATATGAAACATAGTTATCATTAACTTCTTTCGAAGTGTTTGATTTCTTTTCATGTTTTTTATCACTCTTAGTATCTCTAAATATATTTCCGCTAATTTCACTCATTTTACATTAATATATCAATTTTTACAAATTTTATTTTATTGATGAACTTGAATTAAAAAAATTATAAATTGAAACTATTTAATTGAAAAAAGAGAGATTAGGTTACAAAATTCAATGATAGCTAAATAATTTTTTAATTAAGTTATAACTTTAAATAAAGAATCTCCATAGTTCTTTGATAAAATCAAAATTATATCACTAACATTTGTAAGTACCCAAAAGCTGCAATAATTTTCGATTTTTTTAAATAATAAGGATTAAAGAATAATATTTTTATGCTCTCGCCGGGATTCGAACCCGGGTCACCAGGGTGAAAGCCTAGCATGCTTAGCCTCAGTTTTAAAGTTTGGCCGAGCTACACTACGAGAGCAAAAAATTTTTTTTAATTAATTTATAGAAAAATATTAATAATAAAATTAAAATTTATTTATGAGGTTTTTTAAAATAAAAAAAACAAATCAAAAATTATAATAATATTAATATTATAATGAAAAAAATATTTTCTATATAACATCATAGGATTATAATTATAATTTGAAAAATGCAGGGATCGCCAAGCCTGGTCAAAAAATAGTGTTGATTAAAGGCGGTGGACTTAGGATTCACTCTCATAGGAGTACGGGGGTTCAAATCCCCCTCCCTGCAAATTAAGAAAAGATGTATATACAAAAATTTATCTAACAGCATTATTGAAATTAAAATAACTTTAAATTTTATAAAAATCAATATAATTTTAACAAAATAATCCACAAGAATTAAAAAAACAGAGAAATAGTTTGTATGGTTATATAAATGAGTATTAGAGAGTCGTTAATTAAATATTTAACAGCTATTTTAAGATCTTCAAAAGAAACTTTGATGGTAATATTGTGTGATGAAAATGGATTATCAATCGCTCACATAGGCAGAAAAAGTGACCTTAATTTTGATGCTAATATAATTACTGGACTTGCTTCAATAGCTTTTTCTGCAAGTGAAGAAAATTGGAATGATTTGGGAATTAAAGACCAGATAATTTCCTTTTCTTTTTTTGAAAAAGTTTGTATAATTACAATTAGAATAAATCAAACATTATTAACTATAGTGCATAACTATAAAGGCGAATGGCCCTTAGATCCTGATAATCTTGCAAGCAGTACATATCACTTAAAAAGAGAAATTGGTAATTTTTTTGGTGGATTTCCCAATTCAGAAAAGGATTTAGAAGAATTCTCTAATAAAGTTCGCAGTGCAATTTATTTATTTTCAATGGGAACAGAAATTTCTTTTACTTCATATAATAGTGATAATTACAAGGACTTAGAAAAGCTACAAGCAATAGGAAAGATTTTAGATTCAATTAAAAATCCGGTTTTTTCTAGATATAGTTTGGTTAATCTTTCTGGTTTAACTTTAGATGCAAGAGATGCATCTGACCAATCTTTACCTTTAACAATAGAAGCCTTCTCAGCAAATGCAAATGTTGGTTTCCAAAAAATGTTAGAGGAAGCTCAAGATATTGCTTTGGGAAGACTCTTATCATATATATGTATTTCTGGGCAAAATTCTGAATCCTTTTATGGAATTTTAGCATGTCATTCAGGAAAATTACAGTTTTCTGATGAAATTACAAAAGAATCAAATATACAAAATGTTTCTTTTGTTGCTTTATTTCCTTTAACATTTGGTGGAATTCCAGTAATGGGGGAAGCACGAAATATAATATTTTCGATATTAGAAATAATTGGAACTAATGATATCACAGAACAATTAATAAATTCTATAAATATCATTACAAGCTCAAAATTCGAATAAACTTAATTTTTAGTTAGGCCTTCGAAATTTAATTTTAAAAATTCAGTTCCCCAAGAAAATTTCGAGAGAAGTAATTTTGCGAATGGCTTAAATCCTATAATATACAAAGCTGCGGCTAATGCTTCAACCGAACTTAATTTCTCCCATTTACCATAATTTACTGGATTTGTTGCGATTAGTGGGGGTAATTTTCTTTTATTTTTAAATTTTAAGTCTGTAATATTTAAAATATTTTTCCAGGAGCAATCAATTACTGTAATTCCATACTTAATCACCAACTTAATATCTTTTTCTGATAATATTTTTTCTGCAAAGGGGTCTAGAAGAATAGAGTTTTTCATTTTATTAATTACTATATTAGAGGTTGTTACTAAACCGAATTTTTTTAGTTTTAGTGAAGTACATTTTACGGGGTCGCATTCATTAAAATGTAATGCAAAGAGTTTGATTTTATTCATTTGTAAAAAGAAATTGAGAAATTTTTTAAAAAAATAAAAAAAAATTAAAAAAAAATATTCAATCCATATCCGGGGGCATTTGTGGACCACCAGCTCCTGCTTTCATTCCACCTGAGGCAGCTATTACATCATCTATTTTTAATATCATCGATGAAACTTCTGTCGCAGATTGGATAGCTTGCATTAAAATCACTAAAGGCTCAATTACACCTTCTTCGATCATATTGCTTGGTTTTCCAGTTTGAATATTTACACCCATTGCTTTACCATCAGGGGTATCATGTTTCGCCCTTAATTCAACTAATAAATCAACTGGATCAAGTCCTGCATTTTCTGCTAAAGTAGTTGGGACAACCTCTAAAGAATAAGCATATGCTTCTATTGCTAATTGCTCTCGACCACCGATAGTTGTGGCAAAATCTCTTAATTGTTTTGATAATTCTATTTCCGAAGATCCGCCACCTCCTAAAATATATGGATTATGTACTATATTTCTCACAACGCATAAAGCATCATTTAAAGTTCTTTCTGCTTCATCCACAACATGTTCAAGACCACCTCGAATCAAGATGCTTACAGCTTTTGGATCTGAACATTCTGAAATAAAAATCATGTTGTCAGTACCGACTTTTTTTTCTTCAACTAATCCAGATGCTCCAAGATCTTCAAGGGTAAGTTCAACAAGATTGGTTATAATCTTAGCTTTTGTAGCTCTTGATAATTTTTCCATATCTGAACGTTTTACTCTTCTAATTGCGATTATATTTTCTCTTGCCAAAAGACTCTGAGCTTTATCATCAATTCCTTTTTGACAAAAGATTGCTTTTGCTCCTGAATTAATAATTGCAGATACTTTTCTTTTTAGCATATTTTCTTCTTCCTCAAGAAAACGTGTTATTTGATCTGGTGATTGAATTTTAATTTCAGCATCGAACTCAGTCTTTTCAATTTCTAAAGGAGTATCGATTAAAGCTATTTTTACATTTTTTAAGCTCTTAGGCATCATTGGATGTACTATTTCTTTATCAATAATTATTCCATTGATTAATTCAGTATCTGACAGACTTCCCCCTTCTTTTTTAATTATTTGAATTTGATCTATATCAATTATTTTTAAATCTCCTCTAAGATCAACAATTTGGAGTATAGATTTCACAGCAATTTCTGCAAAAGGCTCCCTCACTCCCACTATTGATTTACTGTTCATCGCTGTTATTGCAGCTTGTTTTAATATTTTTTTATCGGAACTATCTACTTTCTCAGCAATTTTTTTTAATATATCTTTACTTTTTATAAGAGCTTTTCTATATCCTCTCAAAATAATTGTTGGATGAACGGATTGATCAATCAATTCTTGTGCTGATTTTAAAAGTGATCCTCCAATTATTACACTTGTTGTTGTTCCATCTCCGACTCTTATATCTTGAGTTTTTGCAATTTCTATCATCATCTTAGCTGCTGGATGCTGTACATCTATTTCATCGAGTATTGTAGCCCCATCATTAGTGATTGTTACATCTCCTAAAGAATCAACTAACATTTTATCCATTCCTTTTGGCCCTAATGTCGTTCTTATTGCTTCTGCAACAGCTATAGAAGCAGCTATATTATTCTTCTGTGCATTTCTTCCCTGTCTTCTTTCAGTACCTTCTTTCAAAACGATTACTGGAACTCCTGAGAATTGTACCATTTTTTTTCCCTTTAAAAGTATTAATTTTGATATTTTATATTTATAGAACTCTATGTCATAAAAATATTTCCTTTTTTTAAAGATTGTAAAATGTTAATAAGATTATTTAGAAAATTTTATAAAAGCAATGTTATAAAAATGTTTTTGTAGTAATTAATCAATATTTTTGATGGATTTATGATTAACTTGTCATTCTTTAGTCTTTTAAGATTGGTCTTAAAGAAGAATCAGGTCTGACGCATCTTTATTAATTAATGGAATGGTATTTCTTAAAAAAAAGATTTATAATGATTAGTAATCCAGTTGTAAAAGTTCAAAAACGAAATAAAACTAGAAAATTATAGTTTTTCTAATTCAAGGTTAAATTAAAAGATATTAGAATTTATGGTTTAGTATTTAAATGCAATATCCAAATTTTTTCTTGAAATGGTTAATATTTTTTGGCATTTACTTTATTACGGTTTTTTTTTTTTTCTAATTTTCATTAATTTTTTATTTTTCCTTTTAAGAAAAAAAGGATTTAAAATACCCAACCATAAGAAATCGATAATAATTCTTAATACAGCCAATGTATTCTTTTTAATTCTTTATTTTATATTTCAAAATAATATAAAATCTGAATCAATTCCGCTAAATATATTTATTTCTCTTATATTAATTGGTATAATTCTTTCATTTACATCACTAATTTTATCATCTTTTTATCCAGTTAATAGTAAAATTATAGATTTACCGATTCCTGCTAGAAAGGATTCAAAAAAAGGTAAAATAAAAATTGGGCGGTTGGTCAGGAAAAGGAGGAAAAAATTTAATTTTTATTTAACAAAAAAAGACTTAGAAAGACACGTATTTATTTGTGGATTTACGGGAACAGGTAAAAGCAATTTTGTACAAAATTTTTTAATAAATTTTAAAAAAAGAGAAAATATTCCCTTTTTATTAGTAGAATTTAAAGGAGAATATAAGTTTCTATGTAAAAGGTTAAAGAATATTTTACTTTTATCTCCTGGAGAAAATTTTTCAATTAATATTTTCAATCCAGAATTTATAAATCCATCTATTCATGCTGAAAGAATATTTGAGATCTTAAAAAGCTCTCAATTTCTCGGATCTAATGTTGAATATACACCACAGATGGAAAAAGTTTTAATAGATATCATGATAAATGTTTGTAATAAAGAAAATGCAAGAAATTGGCAAGGATTTCATAATTTTTGTGAAAAATATTTACTAAAATATGAAAATCAAATTCCTCAATTAAAACAAACTATTATAAGTATAAAGAACAGGATTCGAAGGTTTTCTGAAGGACCTTTGAAAAAAGTTTTTGAAAATAATACATCAATTTCCATAAAAGAGATTTTACAAAGAGATTGTATTTTAGATTTAAGTTCGATTATTCGTCTTGGGGGGGATAAAGAGGACATATTTTTCTTTTTAAACGTTATACTTAAATATTTATGGGATTATAACTTAGAATCTGGCGGATATCAAGGGATTAAACACATTACTATCATAGAAGACGCACAATATTTTGTTCCAAAAAGTATAGTTAAAAAAAGTAAATTAAGTACATATTTAGAGGATATTGCCTTATTACAAAGGGGAACTGGTGAATGTCTTATATGTATTGCGACTCGACCTGATATAAGTGAAGAGATTTTAGCAAATTCGGGAATCGTTGTAAGTTTTAAAAATTATTATGAAAAGGAAATATTTTT